>Ga0172377_10005329_pt1 | contig 13220 bp, 9 predicted proteins | sample Pumphouse3metaG_FD_119749 | JGI IMG/M metagenome (GOLD analysis project Ga0172377, IMG submission 119749) | Leachate microbial communities from a municipal landfill in Southern Ontario, Canada - Pumphouse #3 metaG | ecosystem: Engineered > Solid waste > Landfill > Unclassified | place: Canada... | reverse complement strand
CTCAAGCTGCAACTTTCGGCTTCATCCGAACCCTGCCAAACAAGCCAGAATGGATGAAGATTTCTCAAGCCGCAGCTTTCGGCTTCATCCGAACCCTACCAAATTAGCAGGAACGGATGAAGATTTCTCAAGCCGCAGCTTTCGGCTTCATCTGAACCATGCCAAACAAGTCAAAAAAGATGAATGACTTGTTGCCACAGGCTTTTGGCTTCATCCGAACCTTGCCAAACAAGCCAGAATAGATGAAGATTTCTCAAGCTGCAGCTTTCGGCTTCATCCGAATCCTGCCAAACAAACCAGAATAGATGAATGACAAGTTGCCTGGCCATGTTTTACGGGTGAAGATGAGTGAAAGATTATGTATCAGAAGTGGAACTAATGTCATTTATTTCGTACAATAAGTAAAGAAATCACATATGAGGAGCAGGTGCGCTCCGTCAACAGGGAGATAGATGATTAAGGTTGAAGGAAAGAGCATCCTTAAGGGGATTGCGATAGGAACTATAAAGGTCCATATAAGGGCGAAGCTTGAGGTCAGCGATGAAACGGTCGAAGACAAAAAAGCGGAGCTTATGCGCTTTGAAAAGGCCAGGAAGAAATCAATAGCCCAGCAGGATGAGCTGAGGAACAAGGCGCTCCGCGAATCGGGTGAGGCCAGCGCAGCTGTGTTCGAGAGCCACATTATGATGCTCTCAGACGCTGAACTTATCGGAGCCATCAGGAATATGATGGAACATCAGCATAAAAGCGCGGAGTATTCGGTCAAGACCATATGTGATATATGCTCACATTCGATATCAGGAATGAAGGATCAGTATATTAAGGCAAGAAGTGCTGATATTGACGATATCTGCAAGAGCCTTCTGCACAACCTGTTCAATGATATGGGAGCAAATGATGCAGGCAAAACAAGTGCTGAAGGCGTAACAAATGATGCAGGCGTAACAAATGCTGCAGGCAAAACAAATACTGCAGGCGTAACCATCGACGCAGGGGTAACCATCGACGCAGGGGTAACCGTCGACGCAGGCGAAACAAGTGCTACCCCGGTCATCCTCGTCGCGTTCGACCTTTCGCCGTCAGAGATCACGAGACTTGATAAGGATCTGCTTCTTGGTTTTATCACAAAAGAAGGCAGTTCGAACGGGCACACGGCAATTTTCGCGCGCAGTATGAATATACCCGGAATAGTGCAGTGCGGGGCGGCATGTGCGGAATGGGACGGGAAGACGGCAATAATCGACGGCTATCATTCCTGCGTTTATATTGATCCGTCAGAAGATCTGATCACTGAATTCAGGAAGAGACGCGAAGAAGAAAAAGCAAGCGCAGAATACCTGAAGAGCCTCAAAGGCCTGGACAACACGACGATTGACGGAACCAGGATCAGGGTCTCGGCAAATATAGCAGACCCGGCTGAAATAGAGTCAGTATGGGCAAATGACGCCGGAGGCGTAGGCCTTTTCCGCACGGAATTTGTTTACCTTAACAGCAAGCACCTGCCATCGGAAGAAGAGCAGTTCTACGTGTACAAAAGGGTGATAGAGGAATTATCGCCACTCGGCGTAAATTTCCGCACCTGTGATATTGGAGCTGACAAGATGGTGGATTACATGAAACTGGAGCCAGAGGCAAATCCGGAACTGGGCTACAGGGCTATAAGAGTCTGCCTGACAAGGAAGGATTTCTTCAAAACTCAGCTCCGCGCGCTCGTGCGCGCGTCGGCTTACGGCAACATGTCGATAATGTTCCCGATGATTATCAGTAAGGACGAGCTGAAGTCGGCAAAACAAATCCTTGGCGAGTGCCGCGACGAGATAATAGAAGAGGGTGGCAGAGTAGGAGATTACAAGATAGGGACTATGATAGAGACACCGGCAGCGGTGCTGTGTGCTGATGATCTCGCACAGATATGTGACTTCTTTTCTATAGGAACAAACGACCTCACACAGTATACGCTCGCGGTCGACCGCCAGAATCCAAAACTTGAGAAGCTCTTTGATCCTCATCATCCGGCGGTGATAAAGGAAATCGGGATGACAATAGAAGCTGGACACAGTCACGGCATTCCTGTCGCGATCTGCGGAGAACTCGGCGCTGATCAGTCGCTCACTGAGACATTCCTCAGGATGGGAGTGGACGAATTATCTGTGGGGCCTGAAAATGTTTTGCCGCTCAGGGGCCTGATACGCGGGACAGATCTCGGAGCTAATTAAGTCTGGCCGCATATTGCGGCATTTCCTCAGTCTCAACGGTATCGGCGAATTCGCGGAGCTGCGCAATAAATGCATCGACCTCTTCATCTGAGTGAAGCTCGTCGGTGCCGTCAGATAGCCAGCCGACTATGGAATGGTTGATCTCCGGCGTGAAGTGGAGAGTATCCATATAGTTATTCAGGTCTGTTGTGATATCCTCGCGGGCCATGAAATTGTAGACGCGGACATTGTCATATTCGAGCAGGGCTTTCATACACTGAGACTCATCATAGAGAACAGTATTGAGTTCGCCGCAACGGATCGTGTCGTCCCACCAGAGCACTGAATAGGGCGGGAAGAAGAAATAGTAATCTGTCTCCGGGTGCGCTGAGACCTCTTCGGTCAGAAGAGCGATGTTGGCCTCCAGATTGTCCTCATATGTCTTCTCATCGAGAGCCGTGCCGCTGTCAGCCGGGCGCACGTAATGCTCCAGAACAGAATCTTCTGAAAAAGTCTTCGTTTCCCACCAGTTGTATGATTCGCCCTCATCATAGCCGGTCACAGAGCGCGCTATCATGTAGGGAATTTTCTCGAACAGCACATCTTTATTGAACAGATATTCAACATCGTTGAACGGATTATCATCATAGAGATACATCGGGCAGCCGGTGTCCTCGAAGGTGGTCGTGGCTTCTGACGAGAGAGAGGCGGGGTCGATGTTGTAATAGACATTCTTAAGCCCGTGATCCTCATGCGCGACATCAAGGAGCCAGCAGAGATCTGCAGTTCCGCCGTAAGAACGGACGGCCTTGATTGTTTTGCCGCCAAATGCCTCATCAAACCAGGCATTGTTGTTGTTCTCCGTGACGGATGAACCGACTATGAGGTTGTCGTAGTCAAAATTCTTAAGTGAGCCCACGCACTGATATTCTTTATCGGTGAGGACTGCCTTCAGGCCGAACCATGGCTCGTGGTAATGGAAGAATGGGTCGATGCAGATGACGAGCAGAGCAATTGCTGCGAGAAGGACGATCACGCCGATCACAAATCTGCGTATGAAGTTGTGCGGTTTTGAGTTGCTGATCTGACTATTATTCTTCATTTTGGATGAATCTCGATTTCATATGATGATATTGGGGTCAAAACACTTTTTTGGCTGGAAGGATTGCGTTGCCTGCAGGGTGTCATGACCTTTGGGGCGACACTGGCTTCGGAATCAGAAGTTAAAATACAAAAAGGTGCTCACGCCGGAGAGCGAGATCACGCACCAGACGAACAGTACCACGGTAAATATGACGGTTCGCCTGGAGAAAGTCGTCTCTTTTACCAGGGCGACCGAGTTCTTACGGGTGAAAACGATCCACGACGAAATCGCGAGGATCGCCAGCCAGAGTATAAGCGCAGCGGGCTGGACAAGTGAAGGGAAGCGGCTTGATAAAAACTTGTTAACGACGTATAGCTCAGTCGGCGCAAGGTTCTGTGCTGTAAGGAAAACATATCCCGGCCAGCGGAAACGAAAGAGCGTACGGAACATCTCAAGAGCGTAGGTCATGCTTTCGGAGCGGAAGAAGATGAGCGAGAGCATGAAGAAGAACATCGTGAGGATCTGCCCGAGCCACCTCGGAATCACAAGGAACGGCGCCTTCTTAAGGAAATAGTGGTGCTTGTGCGGCGGGGGCGCCGAATTTGCATTTATGGGAGTTTGACCTGCTGCATTGCGACCGGCTTCCGCAGGCACCATGATTCCAAGATCGTCCCATATCATGAGTATTCCGTGAATGACGCCCCAGGCGATGAAGGTCCAGGCAGCTCCGTGCCAGAGCCCGCTCAGTGCGAAAACGATGAGAATATTCAGGATCGTGCGGGCAGTGCCCTTTCTGCTGCCGCCGAGCGGGAAGTACACATATCTTGTGAAAAAGCGCTGCAGAGTTATATGCCAGCGCTGCCAGAATTCGCGGATGTTCGCCGATCTGTACGGGGAATTGAAGTTGATGGGGAGCTCAATATTGAACATTTTGCCGATGCCCATTGCCATGTCGCAGTAGCCGCTGAAATCGAAATACAGCTCGAGCGTATACGAGAGGAGAACGAGCCAGGTCGTGACGGTGTCCATGTAGTAGGTCATCGAGAAGCCGTAATTGGCGGGAACAGCCAGAATATCCGCGAGCAGAACCTTCTTGGCAAGCCCGATCACGAAGAGCTGAATGCCACGCGCAAAGGAATCTGCGTTGAATCTGCGGCGCGAAATGTCAGCGAACTGCGGCATCATTTCATCATAAAGAACAATGGGGCCGGCGATCAGTTGGGGGAAAAAGGTCACAAAAGTCACATAATCAAGGAATGGATAATGCCTGGCTTCGCCGCGGCAGCGGTCAATCAGGAACGACAGCTGCTGGAATGTGAAGAAGCTGATGCCGAGCGGCAGCAGGATGTGGCGGAGCGCAAAGTCAGCGTGAAAAAGAGCGTTTATATTTTCAATAAAAAAGTCAAAGTATTTAAAATAGAAGAAAAGAGCGAGATTCGAGGCGACTCCCAGCACAAGAAAAGTGCGCCGGACAGCTGCAGATGGCACAGAATCTGCCCGTGCCGTGTCGCACGCAGCCTTCTTTTCAAAGAGTGAGAGCAGTGCGCTGATCCCGTAGTTCATTGCAATTGAAAACAATATGATGAGGAGATATTTCTTATTGAAATAAGCATAGAACCAGAGAGACATTAAGGAAATAAAAGCACAGGCCGCCCTGTAGAACCGGAAATGATTCAGAGTATACCAGCCAAGAAGGGCAAGAGGCAGGAAAAGAAATATGAAAATGTATGAATTAAAAAGCATGCTCTGCCGCGCCTCCGGGTGATACAAAAAACAACATTTCAGACAGCACACATTTTACACTATTACTGGAATCATGACCAGCAAGATAGTACAATACCAAGTATGCAGACACCTATCGAATTTGGAAAAAGCTTTCTAAACGCATATTATCGCAATCAGGACGCGACACAGGCACTGGCCTTCCTCGCGGAGGACGTCATCTGGGTAACACCGGACGAGGTCTTTCATCTGCGCGAACAATCGCAGATCTATGATTTCCTGAAGAGAACTATAGAGGAACGTGGAGAGCCATATTATGTAGATGTGGCGGATATCTGCGCCGACAATGTGAGCGAAGAGATCCGTTCCGTGACATATTCAGGCGGGCTCGTTCCAAAAGATCCGGCAAAAGCCGTGAGGATAAGATTTACGCTCGTGATCCGCATGACGAAAGACGGATTCGAGATCACAAGTCTGCATGTTTCACGCAAATACAGCAGATCAGACACGACACTTTTCCATGAATTCATAAACAGGATCCCGGGGGAAGTCATGATAATCCTGGGACTTGGCCAGCAGGGAGTAAGGCAGGTATATAGAAACTCAAGGCTTCAGTCAAAACTGGGATACACCGATAAAGAATGGTCAGATCAGATAAAAAAAGATCCGTTTTTTATGTTCACAGATGCGGACAGAAAACAGATACAGGCTTCGTTTTCTGATCCTGCAGTGGACAAAGAAACAAGATTTCCTGTCACTGCGAGAGCAAAGGATGGAAAGAGATGCCGCCTTATGCTCACGGGGAAATATGCATATGATGAAGATGACGGCAAGGTAAGTTATCTTGTTTTGCAGGATGTTACCGATCTGGCCAGGGAGAGAGCGGAGCTTAGCGACAGGGTCAAAATGCTCTCGGCAATGGCGGATCACCTTCCGTGCGAGGCAGTGATCGTCAGATTCAAAGTGCCGACGATCACAGAACCGAAGCCTCCTTATTCATGCAGACTGATCTTCATGAGCCGCGGTATACCGGCACTTTTCGGCAGCAGCACAGAGGAAGTCAGCAAAGGAATCACAGAGGACATGTTCTACGGCGCGGAGCTGCCGGGAGCGACTAAGGATTACCTGCTAAGAACGTATGTATATGAGGGATTGAAAACGCAGGAAGTCATGGATAAGACTGTGACGTTCCATCGCGGTGATGATAAAGGTGATTTAAAGGTAAGGCTATCCATGACGGGATACCCGGATCTCAGAGCCGGGATACCGGGCGGCAGCAGGCCGGCGACCTTTATCATATGCATTAACTACACTGATGTAACCGATTTTGAGAGCAGAAAGGCCGGGATAGAAGAGAATGCCGCAAAACGCGTAAATGAGGCGCAGGAGCAGGCAAAGATCGCTGCCGGAAAAGCCGCAGAGGCTGAGAGATCGGCGGCAGAAACTGTACAGAAGGCAGACGAAACGCTGAAGGCAAAACTTTCTGAGGCGGCTGACAGGAATGACGAGAAGATCGCTGCACTGAATCAGAAGAATGCGGGGATCTTAGATGATAAGGATGCACAGATAAGGGCACTCACCGACAAAATCAGTAAGCTGACAGATGAAAAAGTGTCGATGACAGATGCGATAATGAAAGCGAAAGACGAGGCGGAAGAAGCAAGACTTGCCAGCAGCGCGTTCCTTGGCAGAATGCATGGCAACATGAGAAAACCGTCATCTGCCATTCTGTATGCGCTCAGGGAGCTGGAGAACACCGGCGATGAAGATACAGCGCAGTTACTTACCGAGAAGATAAAAGAGGCAGCTTACAGCATGCAGAATCAGGTCGACAACCTGATGGAAATGTCGACAGTCAGATCTGAGGAGTTCAAAACATCTTCTGCAGAATTTGTTTTCAATGATCTTGTGAATGAGATCTCAGGGCGGCTGGCACAGGCATGTGCGGAGAAAAAGATAGATTACAGGCTTGATGCGGATAATTCGAAGGTGCCTGAGATCATGACAGGTGATCAGGTGTCGCTCAGGAAGACACTGGAGAGCATAGCTGATAATGCGGCTGAATATACGGCACAGGGCGGACAGATAAGGTTCGAGGTGGAGAGCGCACAGCCGGAAAGAGGCTTTATACCGATAAAGTTTTCCATCACTGACACAGGTCCCGGTATAGATGATGAACTTATGAAACACATGTATGAGCCTTTTGTCAGATCGACCGATAACGCAGAGCCCGGCTTCGGTCTCGGCCTTGCCATAGCGGACAGACTGGTAAGAGCTGTGGGCGGCAGTATAGGGGCCAGCAGCACACCGGGCGTTGGAACATGTTTTACCGTGAGCGTTTCATTGAAACCTGCCGTAGAGCAGAGCGGACGCACAAAGTCAGTGCGGAAAATGTCTGATAAAGGACGCGCCGTATATGCAGGTCAGAACAAGGGCTTTGCCGGCAAACGCGTGCTTCTTGCGGAGGATGATCCGCTGAATATGGAAGTTATAAAACGCCTGCTTGAGAACAAGGGCATGATAGTAGAGCGGGCAGGCGGCGGAAGAACTGCGACGGCTGTTTTTAGAGAGAAAAGTGCAGATTATTATGATGTGATACTCGCGGATTATCATATGCCGCAGGTCGACGGGCTGGAACTGGCGAGGCAGGTGCGCGGAATCGAGAAGGATAAGCATGTTTTGCGACCTGTTCCGATAATAGCGCTGACTGAGAATGCTTTTGAAGAGGATATGGCAGGCTCATTCACAGGACTTATCAGCAGTGGTGTTTCCAAACCTGTAGATCAGGTCAGACTATATGATGCGCTCAGGTGGGCTTTTTCCCAGTCACATAAATAACGCCAGATTTGGAGGATACAGATGTCTGAAGACAAAACAAATGAGAACGATAAGGGTAAGAAGAACAATGTGGGAGCTGTGATCGGAGGAGTATTAGGTTTTTCCGGACTGGCGGCGGCAGGAGCAGCAGCCGGGTCTGCAGCTTTTTTCTATGATTTTTCGCTGACACCCAAGAAACATGACGTCAGGAATGACAGAAATCCTTCTGAAAAGGACTATGTGGCAGGACGCAGGTGGATGCACGAACATCCGCTCCGCCGGGATCTATATATTACTTCGGGTGACGGGCTTTTGCTTCACGCAAATTATATTCCGTCAGCTGATAAAAACTGCCACAGATATGCAATCTGCGTTCATGGCTATGCGGACACATCTGAGAGCATGGGGCTGTATGCAAGACACTATTATGATGTGTATGGTATGAATGTCCTTCTTCCTGATCTTCGCGGCCACGGCGGAAGCGAAGGCGATTATGTGGGGATGGGACTTCATGACAGCAAAGATATTGCGAGATGGATTACGAGGATTACGCAGATGGATCCGGAAGCGGTCATTATACTCCACGGGATTTCCATGGGTGCGGCGACAGTGCTCATGACAACAGGCAGGGAACTGCCGGATTGCGTCAAGGCTGCTGTGTCGGATGCTTCATATACTTCAGCATATGAGGAATTCAAATTTGTCTATGGCACTCTGCCGAACACGATAATCCCGGCGGATGTCATGATGGAAATGGTGCGCGCGATCACAAGGGTCAGGGCGCATTATGATCTGAGAAAAGCAGCTCCGGTTGATGCGGTAAAGACCAGTAAAACACCGACTCTGTTCATCCACGGTGATGCTGATGACTTTGTGCCGTCCAACATGATGCCGCAGATTTACGAAGCAGCGGCGTGCAGGAAGGAATTTGCCTGGTTCTCCGGGGCAAAACATGTTCAGTCCGTGGTCAGAGAACCGGAGGGCTACTGGAATACAGTGGATCATTTCCTTGATCGTATCAGCCCTGATATTCTGCATGACAGTCAGAAAACTGATCAGTAACATGATATCAGCATATCATATACAGATTACACAAAGATTCCGATAGCGCATGCGCTACCGGAATCTTTTTTCAGCGGAGAAGTGTGACAGTGCTTCCGTTTACTTCAACGGAATGGATATTCCTGTTGAGGTAGACATTGAATCTTGTTACTCCGGTCGCACGTATTGTTGCATTGAGATTTGGATTGATCTGCATGAGTTCTTCTTTGATGAGACCAAGGTCCAGTTCTTTCGTGTTGTGCTTCTTGAATATCCCGCGGATCTGCTGTTCAATATCGCTGTCGGATGAGCCGTTAAGTGAGACATATATGTGATTGTCGCGGTTTGTCACTGACAGAGAAGAGAAGTCTTTCACAAAGTTCATCAGTTTTGAATATCCATAGTTCTGCGCGTCAAAATCAGGATACACGATCTGGAGACGGGAGCCGATCTCTCCGAGGCTCGTATCTTTCCCGTCGGCGCTGTTGTCAGTGATCATGTCAATTATCGACTTCTCAATGTCAGCTTTTGGAGTGAAAGCCTTTGCGTCGCTGTCTGAATCTGAAGGCTCTGCCTGTGCGGATGACGTTTCAGGGCCGTCCAGCAGGGAATATGACACATTTCCGCGGAAGGCATCATTATCGCGCGAAGCCGCGCTCTGATCCGCAAGGACGGACGTTTTGCCTGCGGATGCGGGCTGGACAGCTGCCGCGACAGGCATAGATGCAACCGCGGGCTGAGCGACTGATCCATTTGAAACAGCGACCGCAGATGCAGCGGATACGGATGAAGGAGCTGCAGTTGATGCAGGAGTCCTGCTACCTCTTGCAGAGGTCTGTGTGCTGGAACTCTGAGTTGTGCGACGCTTCCTTGGGGACTCACTTGTTTTGGCGGATTTTCCGGAAGATACGGAGTCATCGTCATCGTCGTCAAGGAATATGAATCTTTCACAGGAAGCACGGAAGGCTTCAGGCGTCTTCTTCTCACCCATGCCGATGACCATTTTGCCGGCCTCTCTGAGGCGCTTTGCGAGTTTGTTGAAGTCACCGTCGCTCGAGCAGAGGCAGAAGCCTCCGACCGTATTGCGGTAGAGGATGTCCATGGCATCTATTATGAGGCCGATGTCAGAAGCGTTCTTGCCCGGAGTGTTGTTCATCTGCATGATGGGTTCAAGTGAATATGTGGCTGACTGCCTGAGCCATGGGCGGAGGCGGTCCTGCGACCAGTCACCGTACATGCGGCGGATAGTGATCTTGCCGTATTTGGACAGCAGGCTCAATATGCTGGATATGTATTTTGCACTGACATTGTCGGAATCTATGAGCAGGGCAATGTTGATCTTCTTATCTTCTTCGTTTTCCATTGTGTTACGACCTTTCCAAAAATACACAAATAAAGTAAAATGGGGATTGCTTCATGGTCATATTGCGGTAAGCTTAAGCAGCGGCCAGACGCCGTGTCCCATGACCCATATGCTAGTAGTATAAATTAAAACAGCTGAAGATGCACGATTTTCTATGGAGGCTTACATGAAGGAACTTAAGGATTATGTCTGTACTATACCGGACTTCCCTGAAAAAGGGATCATGTTCCGCGATATCACAACAGTGATTCAGGACGCTGATGGGCTGGAGCTCGCGGTGGATACAATGTCTGATCTTGTAAAGGATCTGGATTTTGACGTGATAGCAGGTGCGGAAGCCAGAGGCTTTGTCTTCGGGGCCGCGATGGCATATAAGCTTCATAAGCCGCTCATTCTTATCCGCAAGAAGGGTAAACTTCCGAGAGAGACCGTTTCCATAGAGTATGAGCTCGAGTACGGAACTGCGGAACTCGAGATGCACAGCGATTCATTTAAGAAGGGCGACAGGGTGCTGCTGGTGGATGACCTTATTGCGACCGGAGGAACTACGAAAGCTATGGTCGATCTTGTGGAAAAACTTGGAGGAAAGGTCGTCGGAGCGGATTACCTCATAGAACTCGGCGGACTTAAGGGGAGAGATGTCGTGGACTGCCCTGTTTTCTCAGCAATTAAGTACGAGGGGAAATAAATTCAGAAAATCCGGAACTGCTTCCTGAGTAATGCATGCGTGGAGTTGTATCCGGGAGGGATTTTTTATATGAAACTTGTTTCATGGAATGTAAACGGGTTCAGAGCCATAACAGGCAAGGGCGATTTCCAGACTTTTCTTGAAAGGGAGAGGCCTGACGTGATCTGCCTTCAGGAGACCAAGATGCAGGAAGGTCAGGGCGGGGATTGCCCGGACGGATACAGGGCATTCTGGAATTATGCGGAGAAAAAGGGGTATTCAGGAACGGGAATCCTTGCGAAGGACGAACCGCTGAATGTGACATACGGTTTCGGCTCTGAAGAATTCAATCACGAGGGGCGTGCCATAACACTGGAATATCCTGACTGGTACCTGATTACGGAATATGTTCCGAATTCCAAGGACGAGCTTCGAAGAATTGATTTCCGCTGTGCCTGGGAGGATGAATTCCTTCGCTATATAAGGCGGCTTGATAAGTCAAAACCTGTGATATTCTGCGGAGATCTCAACGTCGCACACGAGGAGATTGACCTGAAAAATCCGAAAGAGAACCGCGGACATGCGGGGTTCTCGGATCAGGAAAGGGAGAAGTTCTCAGAACTTTTAGGAAGCGGGTTCACTGACACGTTCCGGTATTTTTATCCCGATGCGGAAGGCAGGTATTCGTGGTGGTCATACAGGGCAAATGGGAGAGAAACAAACGCCGGGTGGCGCATAGATTATTTTGTGACATCGGATCGCCTGAGACCAAGACTTAAGGATGCAGTGATATATGATGATGTTACCGGATCGGACCATTGCCCGGTGGGATTAATCATAGAATAGTGACGACAAATCAAAGGAGATTATATTAAATGAGTACTTCAGATAATTGTGATCATGATTGTAATTCGTGTTCGGAGAAATGCGATTCGCGCGATCCGAAGAGCTTTCTTGCACCGCAGAACAAGGATTCAAATGTAAAGAGAGTTATAGCAGTGGTGAGCGGCAAGGGCGGAGTAGGGAAGTCTCTTGTTACGGGACTCCTCGCTTCAATGGCGTGCAGGGACGGGCACAAAGTCGCAATTCTCGACGCTGACATAACAGGCCCGAGCATTCCGAAGATGTTCGGACTCACGAATGCTGATGTTGGCGCGACACAGGATAGCCTGCTGCCAGCGGTCACGAAGTCGGGCATTAAGGTCATGTCAATGAATCTTCTTATGGAGGATCCTGATCAGCCTGTCATATGGAGAAGCCCTGTGATCACGGGCGCTCTCAAGCAGTTCTGGACGGATGTGGCATGGGGAGATGTCGATTATATGTTCGTAGATATGCCTCCGGGAACAGGTGATGTTCCGCTGACTGTTTTCCAGTCACTGCCTGTAAACGGGATAGTAATTGTTACGACTCCTCAGGACCTTGTCGGTATGATAGTCGACAAGGCAGTGGGAATGGCAAAGACTATGAAGATCCAGATTCTCGGGCTCATTGAGAACATGAGTTACGTGAAATGCCCTGATTGCGGACGTGAGATAAAAGTGTTTGGCGAGAGCCATGCGGATGAGATAGCGGCAAAGGAGAATATTCCAATGCTCGGGCGCATCCCGCTCGATCCGGCCATGACGGCCGCCTGCGATGCAGGAGCGATCGAGGATTACGAGACGGATGCACTTAAGGGAATTATGGCAGATCTATAGTAGTATTTATACTCTGCGGAGGCCTTCCCAGATAGACATAAGTGCTGAATCAGGGAAAACTTTTCCAAAGAAGCGATGAAGAGTGCTGACAGGGCTGGGCGTTGAAACCGCGCAGCCCATTCTGCTGTCATGGAGAGATATAGCGACGACACTCTTCATTTTGGATGAAAGAGGAAAACTCTTTATATATGAACTGTCCTTTGTCTTCTTAGCGGTGCCGATGAATTCAGTGTCTTTCACCCAATAAGGGCAGACGGCCGTGACGATTATTCCTCTGGGGATCAGTTCCCAGCGCAGTGCTCTGCTGTAGCGCAGGAGAAAAGCCTTGGTCGCGGCATATATATTGAGATACTGGAATGGCTGGAAGGCTGCAGTTGAGCAGATCTCCATGATGCGGCTTCCTGTATCCATGTATGGGAGCGACGCCTGTGTCATGTCGATCGCTGCTCTGCAGTTAAGATCTATCATGTTGTCACATTCTTCGAGCGACATATCTTCAGTTTTGCCGATCTTTCCAAATCCGGCAGCATTTATAAGAAGACCGATCACCGGTCTTGTCTCGGCCAGCGCAGCGCCGTATTGTTTTATGGCGTCCTTGTCTGTAAGATCAAGAGGCATTACCCTGAGCCTT
>Ga0172377_10005327_pt1 | contig 13220 bp, 12 predicted proteins | sample Pumphouse3metaG_FD_119749 | JGI IMG/M metagenome (GOLD analysis project Ga0172377, IMG submission 119749) | Leachate microbial communities from a municipal landfill in Southern Ontario, Canada - Pumphouse #3 metaG | ecosystem: Engineered > Solid waste > Landfill > Unclassified | place: Canada... | reverse complement strand
TTGTTTTTATGTCCATTGTATCTCACTGCATTTGAATTGATTACTGTACCAAGTACTACATAATTATGCAGTAAAAGTCAAGTCTGGGTGTATAAATATTCGATAACATCATGTATCGACAATATTGCTTTGAGACAGAAAGAGTCGCCGAAAGGCGACTCTCCTCAACAGGCATTGTCTCTATAGTTTATAGGATGTTCCATTTCTTTTTCAGTGCATCCATTGTTCCGTTGTCTTCAATTTTAGCAAGCGCAGTGTTGATGAGTGTCAGAAGTTGAGTATTGTCTTTCAACAAAGCGATTGCAATCGGCTCTGGATCTCCTAGGTCACTTGCTGATCCAGTAACCTTGAGTTTGCTTGCATAGTTTTCATTGGAGAGGACGAAATCACTGGCGATCACCGAATCAGTAACCACTGCATCAAGGTTTCCATTAAGCATGTCTTCTATGGCAAAACCGACTTCGTCATAGGCTTTTATCTGAACAGCGAAACCAGGATTGGCATCGAGGTAGGCTTCAAGGAAGATATGACCTGTGGTCCCAAGCTGAACACCGACTTTCTTTCCTTTCAAAGAAGCGGTATTTGATAGACCAACTGCTTTTTGTGGAGCAAGAATCGCTTGGGTGATGGTCATGATGGGAGTGGAAAAAGCCATTGTCTGCTTGCGTTCCTCGGTTACAGAGACCCCTGAGGCAACTGCATCGTAGGCACCATTGGAGAGGCCTGCGAAGATACCTTCCCATGCAACGTTGCGGATGGTGATTTCAACTCCACTGATCTTGGCGATCTCATTGACCAGATCGATTTCAAATCCTACTACATCGCCGTTCTCATCGACAAACTCGAGAGGAGGCCATGCACAGTTGGCAGCAAATACATAGGAAGATACAGTAGATACTTCTTTTTGCCCGGCGGCAGCAAGGAATGATGTGGTGACAATCAACAGTATACAAGCAAGAACGGTTAGTTTTTTCATGATTCGTACTCCTTAAGATATACGAAATATTGCATACTTATGCAAACAATGTCAAGAATGAAAGAATAAATATACAATAAATAGAGAAGAAATGTATAAAAAAGGGGAACCGAAGTTCCCCATATCAGTATCATTCTGGTTTTACAGAAGATTCCACTTAGCTTTCAATGCATTGAAAGAACCATCAGCAATAGCCAACTCCAGCCCCTTGTTTATGAGGGACAACAATTCAGTATTTCCTTTCTTCACTGCAATCGCAATATCTTCTTGAGTGAAAGGCTCGCCTGCAACAGTCAATTTACTCTTGTAATTCTCATTGGCAAGTACGAAATCACTTGCAATGAGGGAATCGCATACTGCCGCATCGACATTCCCATTCAGCAAGTCTTCAATGGCAAGACCAATGTCATCATACGCTCGTTTTACTACAGGATAGTCTTCAAGCGCGAAGTCTCCGGTAGTGCCGATCTGCACCCCGATTTTCTTTCCTTCAAGATCTTGCATACCTTTGATTGTATCGCTGTCTGAAGTGCGAACGATCACGATTTGTCCTGCTTTAAGGATGGTAGTGGAGAAGTCCATGGAATTCTTTCTTTCTTCAGTAACCGTAACGCCTGAGGCAACTCCATCATATGCACCGTTTGCAAGGCCTGCGAAAATGGTGTCCCATGGGATGTTCTTTACCGTCATGGTCACTCCTACCTTCTCTGCGATCAGAGGAATCAGCTCGACTTCAAAGCCTGTCAGTTCGCCGTTGTCGACAAATTCAAGGGGAGGCCAAGTGGCGTCGGATGCAAAAACATATCCGTCGTCCTTTTGTTCTTTCTTACATCCAATAAAAGTGATGCTGAAGGCAACAAGCAATACAGCGAGAAGGGTAATGGTTCTTTTCATAGCTCTAAAAATCCTTATATTTAGTATTTGGCGCGATAAACTAAACGATGATGCTCCCTCGTAGATAAAAAGTCAATATAACTCAAAGGGAGGTAAAATATCCTGTAGTGATCAAACCGATGATCAATCCCAGCAACGCTCCACCCAAGACCTGGCTGAATGAGTGGCCCAACATGGTCTTGAGATTCTCGGGAGTGAATTCCCCTTCTCGGTGAATATCGCTGAGTAGGCGGCTCCATTCATTGATGACTTCAGCCTGTTTCCCTGCTTCCCTGCGAACTCCCATCGCATCATGGATTACGATCATGGCAAAGGTTATGGCTATGGCAAAATACACAGACCCAACACCATAGGTGAGTGATATGCTGGTAACTAGAGCAATTACACCTGCAGTATGGCTAGAAGGCATGCTACCCGTGCTGTGGAGAAGCTTCCAATCAAACTTATGTTCAAAAATTGCATTTATGAAAGGTTTCAAAAACTGAGCAATAAAAACTGAACTAGCAGCTGCAATAAACGGGGCATTGTGGAGAATATCGTTGTTCATGAGCAAACAGTATCCATTTTTGCTCCCTTACGCAAGAATATATCTTGCCTTACGTATGAGAAACTTGCTATACCTTCCTTTAACGGGAGTTCATGAATGGAATTTACTAAGGAAAAAACAGATGCTATACAGTTCTGGGTACTGAATTTCTCCTCATTCATTGCTCAATTAACCATTGCAATGGTTAATTTGGCTATGGTCTACCATCTTCGGAACTCCTTTGCCCTTTCTGCTGATAAAATTGGTATCGCCACCTCCATCAGCACCACGACATATTTGGTTTTTTGTATTGCAGGATCCTCCTACACCACGCATTTCAGGCCAAGAAATCTCGTTGAAATTTCGATTGCGGGTATGGCCCTTTCTGTAGGTGTCTTTGCTTCCACCTCGCATTTGGGTGTTGCCTATGTTTCTCTTGCCTTCTATGGCTCTTTTATGAGTTTGCTCTGGCCTCAGATAGAAGGCTGGTTCTCCCGAGGGAAAGAGGGGAAACAACTCAATCATGTTACCAATGCCTTTAATTTTTCCTGGTCCTTTGGCGTTGGTATTTCCTCCTATCTGGCAGGTTTGCTGGTGGAGAGATCCACTACGCTTCCCTTCTGGGTAGGTCTTGGGCTTTTCGGTGTGGTTTTCCTTTTGATTTATCTCAGTTCTGTTTTGGTTCCCGGCATCCGTGCCGTAGAGAGCGAACATAAGGACAATAAGACACATAGCAGGACCGACAGCAGTACGAATCTCAGGTTCTATTGTTGGATCGGTATCATCATACTCTATACGGGAATGAGCGTAATCCTTACCATTTTCCCTCTATACGCACAAGATGTCCTGAAAATCAGTGAAAGCACTACAGGACTGCTGTTGTTGGTCCGCGGCTTCACCACCTGTATCAGTTTTCTGCTTCTGGGAAAGACTGGTTTTTGGCAATTCAAGAAACGTTACATATTCTTGGTGCAAGGATTATTTGCACTATCATGTCTTTTGGCAATTGGATTTACTTCCCTGATTTCCTATGCCTTGTTCTTTTTCCTGTTTGGAATTCTTTTTGCTGCAGCATACGACCAAAGTATGTTTCATGGGGCAAGTGGAAGCATCAATCGGTCCCAACGCATGATCATCCATGAAGTGCTTTTAACCGTAGGAACGATTCTAGGAGCGGTTTTAGGTGGGTACATCTATGAAGTGTTCTCTTTCTCCATGGTCTTGAGACTCATTGGAAGCGCAACACTCATCATCCTCGCATTTGAGATGGCCATTGCATTTATAGTGCAACTACGTCAGAAACAAGTTGTTGTCGAATAACCGTACTGTAAAGGTTTTACATACAACCACACTCTCGTATACAATAGGAACATCTTTGAATAAGGAGTCACATATGGGCAAGACCCTAACGGAAAAAATTCTCTCCGCTCACCTTATGGAGGGTAATCTGGAAACCGGTACCTCAATCGGTATACGCATAGATCAGACACTCACCCAAGATGCGACTGGAACCATGGCATACCTGCAGTTTGAAGCCATGGGCCTTGAATGCGTGAAGAATGAGCTTGCTGTGAGTTACGTCGATCATAATACCATTCAGGTCGGATTTGAGAACGCTGATGATCATCATTATTTACAGACTGTAGCGGCCAGTAAAGGAGTGATTTACTCCCGACCCGGAAATGGTATTTGTCACCAGGTCCATCTGGAACGCTTTGGGAAACCGGGAAAAACCCTTTTGGGCAGTGACAGTCACACTCCTACTGGTGGCGGCCTTGGTATGATTGCCATTGGAGCAGGAGGCTTGGATGTTGCGGTTGCCATGGCCGGTGGGGCTTTTCATATCATCAGCCCGAAAGTGATTGAAATCAGGCTTCATGGAAAACTCAGACCTTGGGTATCGGCAAAAGACGTCATCCTTGCGGTTTTGGAACGTTTTTCAGTCAAAGGAAATGTAAATTGTGTATTTGAATATACTGGGGAAGGCGTAAAGAGCCTTCAAGTACCGGAACGGGCAACCATTTGCAATATGGGTGCTGAGTGCGGAGTAACCACCTCACTTTTTCCTTCTGACGAGAATACCAGGGCATTTTTGAAAGCACAAAACAGAGAACAAGACTATAGTGCCTTATCTGCTGATGAGGATGCAGTATATGACGGGTTGTATGAAATCGATCTTTCCTCTTTGGATGTTCGATGTGCTTGTCCTCATTCTCCGGGGAATATCGTTAAAGTCAAAGAGCTTGCTGGGAAGAAAGTGGATCAGGTTCTTATTGGTTCCTGCACCAACAGCAGCTATTCCGACATGAAGAAAGTTGCTGATATCCTGCATGGTCATACGGTTCATCCTTCTGTAAGCCTAGGGATCGCCCCTGGGAGCAGAGAGGTGCTGTTGATGCTTAGTTCTGACGGTTCACTAGGGAAAATGATCACCAGTGGAGCCCGTATATTGGAGAGTGCTTGTGGCTTCTGTATCGGCAATCATCAGAGTCCAGGCTCAGATGGCGTTTCATTGAGAACGAGCAACCGGAATTTTGAAGGAAGAAGCGGAACGAAGAGCGGCCAAGTCTATTTGGTCAGTCCCGAAGTAGCAGCCCTCAGTGCCATCACCGGGGTCTTCACGGATCCTTTTTCAGATCATCATGTAGCCTATCCTGAAATAGTGATTCCCAAGCAGTTCCTCGTAGATGATTCAATGTTTGTATTCCCTCCTGAAAACGGGAAGGATGTAGAAATCTTCCGTGGTCCAAACATTGGAGATCCTCCGAAAAACACTGCACTCAAGAAAACTCTCAAAGGGGTGGCCACCCTTAAGGTTGGCGATAAGATAACTACGGACCATATCATGCCTGCAGGAGCCCGACTGAAGTATCGTTCCAATATTCCTGAATATTCCAAATATGTTTTTGAACCAGTGGACAGTGAATTCTCTGCACGATCCATAGCAAATCGCGATAAGGGCATCGATAATTTCATCATTGCCGGAGCTTCGTATGGACAAGGTTCCAGTCGTGAACACGCGGCGATTTGTCCGATGTATCTTGGTGTGAAGGCAGTTGTTGCTGTTTCCATAGAGCGGATACACCAGAACAATCTCTGTAACTTTGGTATTGTTCCGTTGACCTTCAAGAATGAATCGGACTATGAGAAGATCAAGGCTGGTGATGAATTAATCATTGAGAATATCGCTGAACAGATTGGAATGGGTGAAGTTGCTTTGTTGAATGCTACCACCCAGACTACCATTCTCCTCGATTGTGTGGTCACCTCCGAACAGAAGACGATGTTGCTAGCAGGTGGTTTGCTGAATGTGATCAAGGAGAGAAACTGATGGAAGAGATAATACGCATGTGTGATGGAGCCTTGCAGGTTCCATCACATCCAACCATTCCCTATATTGAAGGTGATGGAGTCGGTCCAGAAATTACTGAAGTTATGAAACGTGTTGTCGATGCTGCTGTGGACAAGGCCTATAAAGGTGAACGCAAGATTGAGTGGAAAGAAATTTTTGCCGGTCAGAAAGCGAAGGACCTGTTGGGTACGTATCTCCCTGACGAAACCATAGAGGCTATCCAAACCTATAAAGTCGCCATCAAAGGGCCTTTGACCACTCCTGTTGGTAAAGGAATCAGATCCTTGAATGTGACCTTGCGTCAAACTCTTGATCTGTTCGTATGCCAGCGTCCCGTACAGTATTTCACTGGAGTTCCTTCACCTGTCAAACACCCTGAGCGGGTTGATATGGTGGTGTTCAGAGAGAATACTGAAGACATCTATGCTGGTATTGAATGGGAGGAGGGTAGTGACGATGTTCATAAAGTCATTGAGTTCCTCTCCCAAACCATGGGTGTTCAGTCGATTCGGTTCCCTGAAACCAGTGCAATCGGCATCAAACCGGTTTCCCGTGAGGGAAGTGAACGGTTGATTCGCAGTGCCATTTTGTATGCACTGAATCACAATCGCAAAAACGTCACCCTTGTACACAAAGGGAACATCATGAAATTTACCGAAGGTGGGTTCTTGAAGTGGGGATATGAACTGGCCGAACGAGAGTTTCATGCAGAACGGGATGCCCACGGCAGGTGTTGCATTCCCCGAGAAGGAAAAGAACCCTTGGTTGTCCAAGATTGCATCTGCGATGCTTTCTTGCAGAACATCCTGCTCATGCCAGAGCGTTATGATGTTATCGCAACGTTGAATCTCAACGGAGATTATGTTTCTGATGCATTGGCTGCAGAGGTCGGGGGAATCGGAATCGCTCCAGGAGCGAACATCAACTACGACAGTGGGTATGCAATTTTTGAAGCCACCCATGGGACGGCTCCTGATATTGCAAAGAAGAATATGGTGAACCCTCTTTCTCTGGTGCTTTCTTCTGAGATGATGTTGAGGTATATGCTCTGGATGGAAGCTGCCGATTTGATTCGCAGTGCTGTTTCCAAAGCGATAGCTGGAGCCAAGGTGACTTCTGACTTCCATCGCTTGATGGTTAGTGAAGGAACTCCTTGTTCGCTCTTGGGTACCAAGGAGTTCGGTTCTCTTGTAGTTGAATTGCTATAGATTGAACTGGTTGAAATCGAAAATGAGGCCATGGACATGTTCCATGGCCTTTGTTGTCGTGGTGTCAGCGCCATTGCTGGCAACTGCATAAATAGCAGTGATACCTGCTCTTGAAGCGCTGAGAATACCGCTCTTTGTATCCTCGAAGACAATGCAATCGTCAGATGGAAGATTCAAAGCCTTGAGCGTATCGAGATAGATGTCTGGTGCAGGTTTTCCCTTACGCTTGTTGTCATCGGTAATGATCAGGTTTTCTCTAAAGTAGTGCTCAAGATTGAACCATTTTTTGTACCAATCCATGTTTTCTTTGCAGGCGCTGGTCGCGATAGCCATGGGGATGTTTCTTGTTTTTGCTTGTTCAAAGAGCTCGATTGCCCCAGGTGCAAGTGTGAGAGGAGCGTGAGAAAGACAAATCTGGATATACAGTTCTTCTTTTTCTTCTGCAATGGAATTCACAACTGATGCAGATGTGGAATCCCCCAACAGATAGATGACTGTTTGGGGGTTGGTTCTTCCATTGAGCAAAAACATCTCTTCATCGGTAAAGGCTTTTCCCCGATACTTGAAGGCAATGGCATTCCAGGCCTCCCGATTGTAATCAGTGTCCCAGAAAAGCGTGCCATTGAAATCAAATATGAGTGCTTTAGCGGTCTTCAAGGGGTTGCACCTCTCTGACTTGAGGACCTGAATAGACCTGACGAGGTCGTCCGATCTTCTGGTATGGATCATGTCTCCATTCCAACCAGTGGGCAATCCATCCAGGGAGCCTTCCGAGAGCAAAAAGTACGGTAAACATCGATTCCGGGATACCCATTGCATGGAAAATGATTCCTGTGTAGAAGTCCACATTCGGATAGAGGTTTCTCTCGATGAAATAGCTGTCATTCAGAGCTGCTTTCTCCAGTTCAACTGCTATCTGCAACAAAGGATCGGTCTGGCTGTCTGCACCAAGGATCTCTTCACAGAGTTTTTTGGCGATTTTTGCCCTTGGGTCATAGGTTTTATAGATTCTGTGACCGAAACCGGAGAGACGGAAGTTCGAATCCTTATCTTTTGCCATCTCAATGACTTTATCGACGCTCAAACCTTCATTGTTGATTTTGATGAGCATCTCCAAAACCGCTTGGTTGGCTCCGCCATGTTTGCTTCCCCAAAGGGCACAACACCCTGCGGCAACTGAAGCATAGAGATTGGCTTCACTGCTTCCCACCAATCGGACTGCACTAGTGGAACAGTTTTGTTCGTGGTCGGCATGGAGGATCAACAATTCATTGAGGGCTTTGACATGCAAAGGGTCCGGTTCATATGCGTTGACAGGGGTTCGAAACATCATGTTCAGGAAGTTTTCACAGTAGGAATACTTGTAAGAAGGTTCCACAAAGTCCAAGCCATTCATCTGCCGATAGCTGAACGCAGCGATGGTTCGCATTTTTGAAAGTAATCTACTGACCGTGAGGTCAACGTTTTCCTCGGGGTCGACATCTTCCAATTCAGGATAGAAAGCCGAAAGAGATGCAACCATTGCGGAAAGAATGGACATGGGGTGTGCATCTTGGGGATAGTCACGGAAAAAGTTCCTCATGTCGATATGCAACAATGAGTGGCGGTTGAGCATATCTGCATAGGTATGGCGCTGAGGGAGATCGGGAAGTTCTCCTTTGATCAGAAGATAGGCGACTTCAACGAAATCACATTTTTCTACCAGATCTTCTATATCATACCCCCGGTAACGCAATACTCCTTTTTCTCCGTCGACAAAACAGATGGAACTCATGCATGATCCCGTGTTTACGAATCCTGGATCATAGGTGATGAATCCGGTATCCTTGCGCAATGTTGTGATATCGAGGGATTTCCCCCCCATATTGTCGGTGATGACAGGTAGTTTTATTTCCCGATCGCCTAAAACCAGCTTTGCAGCTTCTTTTTGGATGTCCACGTTACACCTCCTATAATGTAAAAGGATCTGCCTTGACTACGATACCTAAGGCTGTTTCTATAATTAACCGCTAAATGCATTACATCCATGATATGAAAAAACTATAAGCATGAAGAGGAGTATGCATCTCTTCTCATAACAAGCAGATGTTTCTTTCTCTTTCCTTTCATTTTGATATGTCTGGCTGTATATGCATAGGCCCTCCTATACCCAATGTTTTTTCTTTTTTGAAAAAATCCGGGTATTTTCTTCGGCCCCTGAAAACATGATGAAAAAACTGTGACCACGCATTGGGTCGGTATCCCCCACGGGACTCATACCTGTTGTTTTTATCAGTATAAACACCGGCTTATCCATGAGTACTCCTCTGAGTATAAGGCAAATGTATCCGATTTTTTCTACTTTGAGAATATATTGCAGAGCAAATCTGTCGATTCTTCAAAGAGATGTATGTGTAACGATACTGTCAAAGAGATGTATGTGTAACGATACTTTTCATTCCTTTCAACTGGCTGTATACTCTTCATAAATAGGTTAGGGAGGATGATCATGCAGGATGTGGTGTTGCCCTTGGAAGAGGAAGTCGTTGATATTGCTGAGTTTTTCAAGGTGTTTGGTGATCCTACTCGTCTGAAAATCCTATTTCTCCTTGAACAAGGGGAACATGGAGTGAATGCAATCAGTGAAGAGCTGGGAATGCAACAGAGCACTATCAGCCAGCAGCTGAAATTGCTGAGAGCGAGGCGTTTGGTGAAATTTAGAAAAGATGGCAGAAATGTTCTCTATCGACTCAATGATGAGCATATTCATGCAATTCTTGCCCTTGGTACAGAGCATTATCAAGAGTTGCAATGAACAACATATCCATTATCACCTTCAGTCCCACAGGCCAGAGCAAGGCCTGTGTACTTTCTGTGGCTCGAGCAACGAAGAAACCTTATACGGAAAGGGATGTAACGCAGCCTTTGATGCGATCACAGCCCCTTTATTGTGAAGATTCTCTCATCTTGCTTGGGTTTCCTGTTTACGGAGGGCGGGTACCCACCCTTTTTTCTGCGTATCTTAAAGACCATTTGACATGTAAAAACTGTAAGGCCGTTGCAGTGGCTACCTACGGAAATCGTGCCTATGATGATGCATTGGTAGAGATTGAGGACCTGTTGATGGAGAAGGGTGTTCCCCTTGTTGGCTGCGCGGCAATGGTGTGCCAACACAGCTATACTGATAAGGTTGGAGAACATAGACCAGATATCTTGGATTTTCAATTGCTTGATCAGCTTGCTGTATCGCTTGAACATGCCGATGATGCTGTGCATCCAGCAGGAAACCGGCCGTATAAAAAGTCTATGGTTCTTGCAACTCCTTCCTATATGCCTGTTCTTACTGAAAGTCTTTGCAACCAATGCATGCAATGTGCAGATGTGTGCCCGACTGGAGCCCTTCAAGCCAAGGACAGCAATCTCTGCATCCACTGTTGTGCCTGCATCAAGGTATGTACCCACAAAGCTCTTCGTATGGAAGACCCTAGGTTTTTTGGGACTGTCCAGAATTTGGAAACCTTTTGTCGCGAGAGACAAAACAGCGAATTGTTTCTTGCCTAGTCTGGTACTGGAATTGTCACAAGAACAGCAATAGAATTCAGATGAAACGGTTTTGTTTTTATAAAGATCCAATTGAGATTTTTCTTGGGAATTTATTATTGTTAGTTCGAAAGCATTTTAAAATCATATAATATATATATTTGTTATTCTTCTTGACTAAATGGATGAATGGGATATACTGCAGATAGGTTAGTACAAAACCAAACCAACCTAGGAGAAAGCCATGTCGAATCCAAGAAGAACAAGACTGATCAACTCTTCCCGCGTTATTCGACAGCTATGGATTGAAGAGCAATTGAGCAGGGCTGAACTTGCCAAGCGTCTTGAACTGAACAAGTCTTCCATGTCGAATATCGTCAATGAATTGATGCAGCAAGGGATTGTAAAAGAACAAGATGTTTTTGATCCAGGGCCAAAAGGCGGACGTAAAGCCATTGGGTTGACTTTGAATAAAGAGTATTTTCACATTTTGGGTATAGAAATTCGTTCTGATTCTTATACAGCTCTTTCTGTGGATCTTGAAGGAAATGTCTTGTTTTCCGAAACGGTACCCATTGGTTTTACAGCAAGTACCTTCAGTGATTCAATCTGTACTTTGATACATGATTTATGTAAGAAACTGGCCAGACTTGAACGACCTTTATTGGGTGTCGGTATTGGAATGTCTGGAGTCATTGATACGGAAAAGCAGATCATCCTTCGTTCTGTGTCTCTTGATTTCCACCAAAGCTTCGATTTTGGAAAGGAAGTTGCTTCTACGTTTCCTTTTCCTGTAATCCTGGAGAACGACGCTAATTGCGGTGCTTGGGGAGAGGTTGTGTTTCAACGTAAACGCAAAATGCAGAATTTCCTCTTTGTTCTCATCGAATTCTGGAAGGGATATGATGCAAAGACTGGGTTTCCTCAACCAACTGTGGGTATTGGATTTGGTTTTGATGGGAAAATTTATCGAGGAAGCCACAGTCGAAGCGGTGAATTCAAGAGTGTGTTCAACAGGAATGATCAATCGAAGCAACAGGTCCTTCTGGATAGGACCATACATGTAACTGAAGATCAGGATGCTCTTCGAAAGTATATTCAGGAAATCTGTGAAAATCTCGCATTTCTCATCAATACCTTGGATATAGGAAATGTATTCATCGGTGGTGATGTCGATACGTTGCGGTCTTTCATGCCTGATATGCTTCGTTCTTCCTTGAAATTGAATTCTTTGGAACAAAGTGAAGGGGATTGCCAGATTGAGTTTTCTTCCCTTGGGTATCATGCAGTCTCTTTCGGAGGGGCTGCCCTGGTACTTGACCGGGTCTTGATGAGCCTAGAACCTCTTGTAGAGCAGACTTCTGAAAGCGCCTATCCTCTGTTCTATCTTAATACTTGAGAGCAAATTTCCTTAGCAATAAGGTAGTTGATATTTTTTTCTTGGAGGTCATTTATGAGAACGAAACAGTTGCTTCTGACGGTTTTCGTGTCGCTTTTATTGTTCCCTTCCCTGGTTTTTTCAGCAGGAACAAAAGAGTCGGCAGCAAAAACTACAGACGATGGTGTCATAACGTTATCCGTTTACCACTATCTCGACCAGACCGATAAGACCACCGCTCCGAATTTCGCCTATCTAGTCGAAGAGTTTGAAAGAAAGAATCCAAACATTAAACTCCAGTTTGAGTATGGGTATGGAGAATCTTTCCATGATAAACTGCAGACGTTGGCTGTAAGCGGACAGCTGCCCGACATCATCCTGCTGTATCCTGGCAAACGTACCAGTCAAGTGACTTCTGCTGGATTGGTCAAGGATTTGAGGCCGTATCTACAAGGACATGAGAACGAATTTGCTGATATGGCAATGCAAGCTCAGGGAGAGAAGGGAGAAATCTGGGAACTTCCCGAAGACATCAGCATCACTTCCATCATGTTCACCAACAATCGTTTGCTCAAGGAACTGGGATTGTCACTTCCAAAAACCTATGCAGAACTTCTAGCACAAGGTCCCATCATCCGCAAGGCCGGTTTGATTCCTCTGTCAATTGCCAATAAAGATGCTTGGCCGATGCAATCTTGTGTGGCAGGTATGTTGTTGGAACGTACCGGAGGTATGGAATGGTTTGACAAAGCCATTGCCGGTGATGCACGTTTTGATGACCAAGTAGTGGTGGATGCCATGGAAATCATCAAGGAACTCACTGACAAAGAGATGTTCTCACCTGGCACGAACCAACTTGCCTATGGTCAAGGTCTGGATGATTTCGTGAACGAGAGAGCTGTCTACTTCATAGATGGCGGATGGACTGTCAACAACATGGTCGGGGAACTGACCGATGAGCAAAAGACGTATATGAGTCTTGAATCGTTCCCGGACGTGCCTAATCAGAAAGGAAAAAGCCTGTCTGTTTCTGCAACCGCAGGACAGGGATTCGGTATGAATGCAAAACTTTCTGATAAAGAGTCAGAAGCTGCCTGGAAGTGGATTTGGTTCTATTCCGGTCCTGAAGGTTCTGCGATTCGCCAAAGATTTGGAAGACTTCCAGCCTATAATCTCAGTGAACCTTCCGATGCCGATCCAATGATCAAAAAACTGATTTCCTTTGCAGGTAACGTACCCATGGGGTATGTAATGGATTCCGTACTTGGAGCAGAACCCATTGGAACCTTCAACATCAATTTACAGAACATGATGTTTGGTACCATGAGTCCAAAGCAAGTTGCTCAGGAATTGGAGACAATGGTCGA
>Ga0172377_10005325_pt1 | contig 13225 bp, 6 predicted proteins | sample Pumphouse3metaG_FD_119749 | JGI IMG/M metagenome (GOLD analysis project Ga0172377, IMG submission 119749) | Leachate microbial communities from a municipal landfill in Southern Ontario, Canada - Pumphouse #3 metaG | ecosystem: Engineered > Solid waste > Landfill > Unclassified | place: Canada... | reverse complement strand
AAGGGAATCGAGCTGGTGTTTCATGTTCGCCCCGATGTGCCGACAGCGTTAATTGGCGATAGTTTGCGTTTAACGCAGGTGCTGACTAATTTGATGAGTAATGCGGTGAAGTTTACCGCACGCGGTGAAATTGAGTTGTGTATTCGTTCGCAGCCGGCGAAAGCGAATCAGGTGGGGTTGGTGTTTGCGATTCGTGATACCGGTATTGGCATGAATCAAGCGCAGCGTGAACGTTTGTTTCATGCGTTTATGCAGGCGGATACCTCTATCACTCGCCAATACGGCGGTACGGGCTTGGGTTTGGTGATTAGCCAGCGTTTGTTGCATTTAATGGGCGGTTCGGATATTCAGGTCGATTCCGAGCCGGGCAAAGGTTCGGTGTTTAGTTTTGAATTGACCTTGCCTTTGGCCGATAGCGCAGCCCATCAAACGCATCGGTTTGATTGTGATCCGGGGCCGTGCCGCGCGCTGGTGGTGGATGATCAAATGATTAGTCGCTTAGTGTTACGCGAAACCTTGGAGTCGTGGCAGTTTGTGGTCGATGAGGCGGAAAACGGCGCGCAGGCGGTGGACAAGGTGGTGGCGCATTTGAACGAGGATCAGTTTTATAAAGTGATTTTAATGGATTGGGAAATGCCCAAGCTCAACGGCCTGAGTGCGTTGCGTCAGATTAAGTCGCTGTATTTAAATGCCGGTCACGAAATGGATTTGCCTGCGTTGTTAATGGTGAGCGCACATTCGCTTAATGAAATTAATATGCGCGAGGACGATGATTTTGCGTTTTTGCATAAGCCGTTTAGCCCGTCGGGGTTGTATAACGCGGTGAATAACTTACATCGGATAGCGCGTTTGGGGGTGGTGGATCCGCATAGCCATATTCGCTTTAAGGGGCAGACTGTTTTGGTGGTCGAGGATAACGAAATCAATCAGGAAGTGATTGGCGAAATGCTGAGTAGCTTGAATGTGAAGGTGGATTTCGCAGCCGATGGCGAGCAGGGCGTAGCCGCATTGAAGCAGGCGAATTTTGATTTGGTGTTAATGGATATTCAAATGCCGGTGATGGACGGTTATCAGGCGGCGAAGGCGATACGCGCGTTTAATGAGCAGTTGCCGATTGTGGCGTTGACAGCGGCGGCAATGGTAGAGGATAAGCAAAAAGCCTTGAGCGCAGGCATGGATGCGCATTTGGCCAAGCCGATTAGTTTGGTCGAATTAAAGCAGGTGATGATGCGCTATTTGGAGTGGGAGGCGGCGGATAGCTCACGCACTGCGCCGGTTGTGCCTTTAGCAGGCCTGCAAAAAATTGAGGAAAAAACCGAGGCGTTGCTTTCAGCACATAAACCCACGTTGTTGATTGTAGATGATGAACCGATGAATGCGAAGGTGTTGGCCAACGGGTTGAAGGATGACTATAAAATCTTGCTGGCGAATGCCGGCGAAAAAGCGATAAAAATCGCGAATAGCGAAACGCCGCCGGATTTGATTTTGCTCGATATTGTGATGCCTAATATCGATGGTTATCAGGTATGTCAGCAGCTTAAAAATAATCCGCAGACATCGAATATTCCGATTATTTTTGTCAGCGCATTGGACGATAATGCCGACGAGGAGCGCGGGCTGAATTTGGGTGCGGTGGATTATATTTCGAAGCCGTTTCATTTGCCGATTGTCAAATCGCGCGTGCGTAATCATATTGCGCTGAAAATCAAAACCGACTTGCTTGAGCGGATGTCGCATATGGATGGTTTGACCCATATTGCTAACCGCCGTCAGTTTGATGAAACCTTGGCGCGCGAAACGCAACGTTTAGCACGCAACGCTCAGCCGTTGGGGATGATTATGCTCGATATTGATTTTTTTAAACCGTTTAATGATCATTATGGTCATGGGCAGGGCGACTTGTGTTTGCAAAAAGTCGCGCAAGCGTTGCAGGCGGTGATCAAGCGTCCGGGCGATTTATTGGCACGTTATGGCGGCGAGGAGTTTGTGGTGTTGTTGCCGGAAACCGATGCACAAGGTACGCGCCGTATTGCTGAGTCGTTGCGTCATGCAGTGGCTGAGTTAAACCTTCCACACGCTTATTCGCAAGTAGCCGAGCACGTCACCATTAGCGTGGGTGCGGTTGCAGGCTTGGTTGGTGATTTGGCGCACAGCCAACAGTTGTTGCAACTGGCGGATGAGGCGTTGTATGAAGCCAAACAACAGGGGCGCAATCAGGTGCGTTTAAAACCGGCTCTGGCGCCGAATTGACAGGCGTTAGGGGAGGTTGCTCTTTATCGTTAAGCCATGAAGACAAAGGCGCGATGTTTTTTAAGTGCTGGGTGATGGATTGTTTGAGATGTGTTTGCCGCAATCGTTTTAGCTTAACAAAAAAACGATTGCGCGATTAAATAATGCTTTATTTATCAATCACGTGCAGCGAAATGTCAGCCGATCTTAGCCGTGCTTTGTCATAATCAAGCGGTGCGCTTTAATGTTTTATTATCTCTGTGGGGTGCAAAGAATCTTAACAGGCATTTTTGTTTACAAAGCCTTTAAACACGGTCAGGATAATAATTTTAATATCTAACCAAATCGACCAGTTATTAATGTAGTGCAGGTCGTATTCAATGCGTTTTTCCATTTTGTCTAGGGTGTCGGTTTCGCCGCGCCAGCCATTGATTTGCGCCCAGCCGGTAATGCCGGGTTTGACGATGTGGCGCTGCATATAGCGCGGCACGATTTTGCGATATTGTTCGTTGTGGGCGCTGGCATGAGGTCGGGGGCCGACAATCGACATACGCCCTTGTAAGACATTTATAAATTGCGGTAATTCATCCAGACTGGTTTTGCGTATCAATGCGCCAAAGGGGGTGATACGCGGATCATTTTTTTGCGCCTGTTTTATTGCCGATCCGTTGTCGAGGGTGTACATACTACGAAACTTATAAACGTTAATTTCTTTGCCGTTGAGGCCGTAGCGTTTTTGTTTGAAAATAATTGGCCCAGGTGAACTGAGTCTGACGCCGATGGCTAACGCCAGCATCAAGGGGCTAATCAGCAACAGAATAAGGCTGGCGAGCAGGATGTCTTCCGTGCGTTTGATGATTTGTGCGCTGGTTGAATTCAGCGGCGTGTCATACACACTGACAATCGGCAGGCCTTGCATATCAGTCCATTTGGCGTGCATGAGGTCAAATGTAAACAGGTCGGGTACAAACTTGACAATGCAGGTGGAGTCGGTGAGTTGGTTAAGGAGCGTTTTGATTTTACGTTCGGCGCGCATCGGTAGGCAGATATACAGTTCATCGAATTGGTTTTGTTGGCTGTGGGTCAAAATATGCTCACTGCTGCCTAGTATGGGTAGTTGGGCCGGACGTGTGTCATGCAGCGCCGGATTGTCGTCGTAAAAGCCGATAATTTGATAACCCAACCAGGTGTTTTTTTGAATAATTGCCGCTAGTTGTTGGCCCACTTTTCCGGCGCCAAGTATCGCTATGCGCCGATTATTAATACCTTGTTTGCGAATTTGGCTTAGGCTTTGGCGTATGACAAGCCGATAGCCGATTAATATCAGGGGGGTTACGCCTCCCCAAATGAGCAACGCTGCGCGCGAAAAGGTTTCATCGTTATTTAATAAGAAAATCAGCACCACCATCGCCGCCCAAGTCATTAACCAGGCCTGCATAATCATGCGCACGCTGGTAAATAAGGGCCGGCCTCGCCAATCTTGATACAGACCGCTGGTTTGCGCAAATATCACAAATAACGCGCTGGCGAGTATACCGATAAGGGTGTAGCGTTCGTGCCAGTCTGTGCCATACAACCACGCGCTTAGCCAAAGTAAGGCGACTGGGAATAGCACGTCTAACAGGCGGTGCGTCCAAACAAATCCGGAAGTATCCGGTTTAATCGAAAACTGCATTGTGCGCTCCATGAAATAAGATTGATTGTTATATTGTAGTCAAAGTTGTGTATTAGAATAGGCGTTTTGTGCGTGATAGATTTTGTACGCAGTTAAATCAGGGAGAAGCTATGAAAATTGCCGTAGTTGGGACCGGGTATGTCGGCTTGTCGTTGGCGGTGTTGTTGGCGCAGCATCATGAAGTGGTGGCGTTAGATATTGTTAAACAAAAAATTGATTTATTGAATCAAAAAAAATCGCCGATTGTCGATGCCGAAATTGAGGATTTTTTGGCGCATAAGCCTTTAGCGCTGTCGGCAACGCTTGACAAACATCAAGCGTATGCACAAGCGGACTTTGTGGTGATTGCGACCCCTACGGACTATGACACGCAAACGAATACGTTTAACACCCAGTCGGTTGAGGCTGTGATTCGTGATGTCATGGCGATTAATCCGACGGCGGTGATGGTGATTAAATCGACAGTGCCGGTGGGTTTTACCCGGCATATAAAGCAGGTGTGTCAAACCGATAATGTTATGTTTTCGCCGGAGTTTTTGCGCGAAGGTAAGGCGTTGTGGGACAACCTTTATCCTTCACGTATTGTGGTGGGCGAGCAGTCTGAACGCGCGCAACGTTTTGCCGATTTATTGTTACAAGGGGCAAATAAACCGGCTGCGCAGGTTCCTGTGTTATTTACCGATGCCACCGAAGCCGAGGCGATTAAGCTGTTTTCCAATACCTATTTGGCGATGCGTGTTGCGTATTTCAACGAGTTGGACAGCTATTGTGAAATTCATGGTTTGAGCACGCGCCAAGTGATTGAAGGGGTCGGGTTAGACCCTCGTATCGGTCAGCATTACAATAATCCGTCGTTTGGTTATGGCGGATATTGCCTGCCAAAAGATACTAAACAGTTACTGGCGAACTATAACCGTGTGCCGCAAAACTTGATTCAAGCGATAGTACAAGCGAATACTACGCGCAAGGATTTTATTGCCGATCAAATTATTCGCCAAAATCCGCGTGTGGTCGGGGTATATCGTTTGGTGATGAAACAGGGATCGGATAATTTTCGCGCCAGTGCGATTCAAGGCATTATGAAGCGTATTAAAGCGAAAGGTATTACGGTGGTGATTTATGAGCCGGTGCTCACTCAGCCGCTGTTTTTTAATTCAACGGTGATGACCGATTTAGAAGCGTTTAAGCAGGCCTGCGATGTGATTATCGCCAACCGTATGACCGATGAGATACGAGATGTCGCGGATAAGGTCTATACCCGCGACTTATTTGGCCAGGATTAAATCGGCTTAGGTAGGGCTACCTTGAACCATTGGCTGTAGAGTGCGGGTAAAAACAGGAGCGTCAGTAAGGTGCCCATAGTAACCCCGCCGATGAGCACATACGCCAGCGGCCCCCAAAAGGTGGAGGTGGTGAGTGGGATAAACGCGAGTACGGCGGCTAATGCCGTTAGCACCACCGGACGTGCCCGACGCACGGTGGCGTCAATTACTGCCTCGTAATCGCTCAATCCGTGGCGTTTGTTATCATCAATTTGACCGACCAAGATTAAGGTGTTGCGCATTAATATACCGGCGAGACCGATTAAACCGAGCGTGGCGACAAAGCCAAACGGTTGCGAGAAGAGTAATAGCGCCATCACTGCGCCGATGAGTCCGAGCGGCGCGGTAAGTACCACCATAAACATCCCTGAAAACGAACGCATCATTAACATAATCAAACTCAGCATGAGCACCAGCATCACCGGCATCATCGCACGAATTGAGTTTTGCGCTTTGCCCGATTCCTCTACCGAACCGCCGATTTCGATACGATAACCTAAGGGCAGATTGGCGTTGAGTTCAGCCAGTTGTGGCCAGATTTCCATCGTCACATCCGGCGGTTGCGCGCCAGCGCGAATCTCGCTATTCACTGATAAATAGGGCGTGCGATTACGGCGTTTGAGTACCGGGTCTTCAAATGCTGGCGTTAAGTGTGCGATGTGAGACAGCGGCACGCTGTTGCCTAAGCGATTTTTTAACGTCAAGCTGCTGATTTCATTGAGATTGAGGCGAGCTTCGGTGTCGCTTCGAGCAATTAATAGCGCGGTGCGCGTGCCTTCGCGTAGCTCACTAATACTCACGCCGCCAAGAAGAAACGCCAGCTGTTGTTGCACATCTGAAGGTGAAAACCCAAGTTGTTGCAGGCGAACGCTATCGAATTGGACTTGAATAATAGGGGTGCGTTCACTCCATTCTAAGTGCGGCTGAAGCGTTTGCGGATGTTGCGCCATAATATCGCGCACTTGGCTGGCGATTTGGCGCAGTTGCATTGGGTCGTCGCCCATGACACGGAAAGTAACCGGCCAAATTACCGGCGGTCCATACAGCAAAGGATGTACGCGCACGCGCGTTTGTGCGAATTCGCCATTGTCAATCATCGTTTGTAAACGGGTTTGTAGCGCATCGCGCTGCTGACGATCACCGGTAATGGCGATAATTTTGGCAAATGCTGGGTTGGGTAACTCTGGGTTCAGCGCCAAGAAAAAGCGCGGTGCGCCCTGGCCGACAAAACTCGATAACGAAACGACTTCCGGTTGGTTGGCGATAATGGCTTCAATTTTTTGTGTTAAAGCATCTGTGACGCGAATTGAGGTGCCTTCGGGCAGGTAAATATCTACCATTAATTCAGGGCGATCGGAGCTGGGAAAGAACTGCTTTTCGACCAGCTTCGCCATGCCGACCACCGACAGTAAAAACAAGGCGAGGGTCGTTATTAACACGGTTTTGCGTTGGTGGACGCACCAACGTATAAGCTGACGCAAACGACGGTATAGCGGGCGTTCATAAGGAGCAGTTTGCGTGTGGTGGCTCGGGGCGTGCGCAGCGAGAATCTTCACGCCGAGGTAAGGGGTAAACATCACGGCAACCAACCATGAGGCAAGTAGGGAAATCGCCAATATCCAAAAAATATTGCCCGCATATTCGCCGACATTCGATGCGGCAAAACCAATCGGAACAAAGCCGACGGCGGTAATCAGCGTGCCGATAAGCATCGGCTGGGCGGTGACTGTCCAAGCGTAAGAGGCGGCATTGACTTTATCTAAGCCTTCTTCGATTTTTACCAGCATCATTTCAATCGCGATAATCGCATCGTCTACCAATAAACCCAAGGCTAAAATTAGCGCACCAAGGGTGATGCGATCGAGATTTTTGCCGGTGAGCATCATAATAAAAAACGTGATGGCCAAAGTTAATGGCACGGCGAGCGCCACCACCAAGCCTGCGCGAAAGCCGAGGGCGATAAAACTGACGAACATGACCACGCCTAATGCCATCACAAATTTGAGTTGGAATTCGTCAATCGCGTGGCTAATCGCGTGTGCTTGATTGGTGATTTTATCGAGATGAAACCCCAGCGGGAGCTGGGCGTTGAGCTGCTGCTCCACGGCCTGTAATTGCGCGCCCAGTTGCAGGCCGTTATAGCCTTTTTGCATAATCACGCCGATGAGCAACGAGGGTTGCGAGCGGTCGCGAACGATGTAGGAGGGCGGGTCTTCATAGCCTAGACGCAGCTCGGCAATATCGCCAAGTACAAACGTTTTGTTATCGACTATCAGGGGCAGTTGGCGCAGTTGGTCGAGTTGGGTTAAATCGGCATCTAAGCGCAGATAGACGCGAGAAGCTGCGGTGTCTATTTGTCCGCTGGGTTGCAGGCGATTGTGGGCGTCAATGGCGCTAAAAATTTGATTGGGGGTGAGTTGTAGATGTGCCAAGGCCTCGGTGGATAAATCAATAAACACGCGTGGGGCTTGTTCGCCGATTAAATTGACTTTTTGCACACCCTCGATTCGCAGCAACTGATCGCGAATGGCTTCTGCCGGTGCAGTGAGTGCGCGTAGGGGTTGCTCGGGCGCGCTGAGGGCATACAGTGTGAAATATACATCGGAGAAGTCATCGTTGACAAACGGGCCTTGTACGCCTTGCGGCAGGCGTTGGCCTTCGTCCAACATACGTTTACGCACTTCATAAAATACATTTTGTACTTCGCTAGCCGGCGTTTGGTCTAAAAATTGGATTTGCATATTGACCTGACCGGGGCGGGCGACGGTTTCCACTCGATCAAAATAGGGTACTTCTTGCAGGCGCTTTTCTAAGCGATCGGCGACTTGCTGTTGCATTTGTTGCGCGCTCGCCCCCGGCCAACTGGCGGAGACTGTCATCACTTTAATGGTAAACAAAGGGTCTTCGGCGCGCCCCAAATTGGCAAACGCATACAGACCCGCGAGACTGATGAGCAATATCATATAAAGCGTCAGCGCTTTTTCACGAATTGCCCAGGCAGAAAGATTAAAGCGTGTCATTATCGGCCACGCTCGCGTACTGTTTGTCCCGGTTGCAGTAAGTGAACGCCGGACTGCACAATACGCGTGCCCGGTGGCCAGTCGCCTTCAATATAGGCCACGTCTTGTCCGAGTTGGCGAACTTGTACCGCTAAGGGCTGAACTTGTTGGTCCTTAATCATCCACACAAATGCGCCTTCACCGCGCTCCACCAAAGCCGAAAGCGGGATTTTGTACCAGGCCTGCTGATCGCTAAAGCGTAAGCGTGCGCTTTGTCCTATGACGTTTATCGGAGCGGCTTGTGTTTGCGATAGCGCATAGCGCGCTTCCCAAGTGCGACTTTGGTAGTCCGATTCTGGCGTGAGTTCACGCAAATGCACTTCGCCAAGCGATTGTTGAGCGGATCCGATAAATAATTCGGCTACGCGGGGTAATTGGTCAATGCGATTTTCCGGTACATCAACTAATACATCCAGCCCATCGGTAAATAAAAAGCTAATCACCGGTTGGCCGCTGGCAACGACCTGACCTTGATCCACTTCGACTCGTTGCACTAAGCCCTCAGCCGGGGCGTATAAGTCTGTGTAACTAATAAAGCGTTGTTGCAGTTCAATTTCGCGGCGTGTGGCAATAATATGCTGTTGCAGGGTTTTGACTTGGGTTAAGGCGCGATCGACGGTTTGTTGTGAGGTGAGGTTGCGTTTGATGAGGTTATTTAAGCGCGTCGCTTCCTGTTGTGCTTGTATTAGTTCGGCTTCTTGCGCGGCAAGGTTCGCGCGTAAAGACTCGAGTTTGAGCGTTAAATCGGTGGCGTCAAGTTGTAATAAACGCTCCCCGGCCATCACTTCGGCGCCGGTGTTAACAAAACGTTGTGCGACTTGGCCGCCAATTTGAAACGCTAACGCACTGTAGCGCTGATTATCTAAGGTGCCGTGTAAATACCAAGCTTGGTCATCGGCAGGTTCGATTTCAGTGGTATTGACAAACGGCACCGGTTCGGCTTGTTCTGTTGTTTCTTGTTGACAGCCGCTAAGCAGGCTGAGTGATAGCACGATAGCGATATAAATAGGGGGGTGAAGGTGGCGTTTGTGCATAAGGAGGTTCTCGTTAATATCGCTTAACGCAATGGCGTGAAGCGGCGATGCCGTAGTAGTTTATAGTCTTGTTTCACCATACGCGCTTGCAGCTTCCAAAAATAATAAGCCAAGCTGCGTGGCGATGCTATCCAAGTGCGAATAGGTTTGGCGTTTGTCATGTTATAAACGTTCCGCAAGCTGTTGACGTAACAGGTTGAGCATTTGTGCGCTGGGAAAACCATCGGCCGGCAGACCTTGCGCGGATTGAAACCGGCGCAAGGCATCGCGTGTACGCCCACCGGCAACCCCATCGACGCCGCCGGCGTTATAACCCAACAAATTAAGGCGTTCTTGCATTTCGCTGATGTCTTTTTTGCTCAGGGCGGCATCGTCGGCTGGGCGTTTGGCTTCAAGTGGCGCGCGGCCAATCAGCCGATCGGCTAGGTGACCTACTGCTAAGGCGTAGTTGTTGGAATTATTCCAACGTTTAATCACAAAAAAGTTGTGATATACCAAAAATACCGGCCCGCGATAATCACTGGGCATGAGCAAGGCCGCTTGCATCTCGATTTCAGGAATTTCACGGCCATCGGCAAGTAAAATGCCCATTTGGTGCCATTCTTTGAGCGGACGCAGGGTGCGGCCATCGGCGAGCGCGTAGTCAAATTGTTTGGGCAAGACGACTTCTCGTCCCCAATTTTCTTCGCGTTTCCAGCCAAGTTGGTTTAAAAAATTGCCAGAGGAGTGGAATACATCTGCCAAGCTGTTCCACATATCTTTTTTGCCGTTGTTATCGCCATCGATGGTGTAGTGGGCATAGTTTGATGGCATAAACTGCGTTTGCCCCATCGCGCCCGCCCAAGAGCCTTTCATTTGTTCAAGGCTAATGTGCTGTTCATCGAGAATGCGCAGAGCGTACAGCAGTTGAGTGGTAAAAAATTCGCTGCGGCGCGGATCGAACGCCAGCGTGGCGAGGGATTCTATAATCGGAATGTTGCCAGTATAGCCGCCGTAGTTGGTTTCCATGCCCCAAAACGCAATCAGAAAACGCCCAGGTACGCCGTATTGTTTGGTCACTTGATCGAGCAGGGTGCGATGTTGTTCATAAAGTTCGAGGCCTTTTTCGATGCGCCAAGGGGTAACGGTCATGTCGAAATATTGCCAAAAAGTGCGGGTAAATTCGGGCTGGCGTCGATCTAGCTCTAGTACGCGTTGGTTAAGGGTGATATTAGCGAAAGCACGATCGAGTGTGGCTTGCGAGATGCCGTGACTGAGCGCGCGTTGCTTAAATTCGCCCAACCAGCGCTGAAAATCGGCTTCGTTTTGCGCGTGCGCACACAAGGTAAACGAGCTCAACGCGACACTGATGAATGTGGCGCGAATAAGGCGTAAAAATGCGGTTATGGGCTGGCGTATCATAGCGGTATTAGGATTTCATTATTTTTATTCAGGCCTGCTATTTTACCGAAACCCCTAGCTAAAAAGAGTAAAATTAGCGCAAAAATAATTTGACCTAAAATGGGAAGTGTTTATGAAGTTTTTTGCCACGTCACCGAGCGGACTGTCGGAAATGTTAAAAGAAGAGTTGCTTGAGTTAGGGGCGCAAAATGTTAAAGCGCAACCGCGCGGCGTGGCGTTTGAAGGTGACTTGTCAGCGGGGTATCGTGCCTGTCTTTGGTCGCGTTTAGCGAATCATGTGTATTTAGTCTTACTCGAAGCGGCGTTGCCCAATCAAGAAGCGCTGTATCAGGTCTGTCGGGATTTAGACTGGTCTCGACATATGAGCGAAGATCACAGTTTTGCCATTTCGTTTACCGGACAAGGCATGGGGATTGAGCACACGCATTTCGGTGCGCTAAAAATCAAAGATGCGATTGTGGATTATTTTCGTGATACACGCGGCATTCGTCCTTCGGTGGATGTGGACTATGCCGATATTCGCCTGCATGGACATTTAAACCGTAATCAATTTACCCTGAGTTTAGATTTAAGCGGTCACAGTTTGCACCAGCGCGGTTATCGTGAAGGCCAGCAGGTGAAAGCGCCATTAAAAGAAAACTTGGCCGCCGCCATTCTAATTCGCGCCGGTTGGCCTGCCATTGCGCAGCAGGGCGGCAGTCTGTACGACCCTATGTGTGGTTCGGGTACGTTTTTAATCGAAGCGGCGATGATGGCAAGTGATTGCGCACCGGGCTTGGCGAAAGCGAACGATATGGGCTTTTTGTCGTGGCTTGGGCATGATCGAGAGGCTTGGCAAGGTTTGGTGGCCGACGCACAAGCGCGCGAAATCGACGGCTTAAAAAACCTGCCGCCGATTTTCGGTTCAGATGCGCATGCCGGGGCGCTTAAAATTGCGCGTCAGGCGATACGCCAAGCGGGTTATGACGATGTGATCGAATTACGTCAAAGCGATGTAACGCAAGCCGAACCTTGGCAAAGCTGTTCACCAGGCCTGGTGGTAGTCAACCCGCCTTATGGCGAACGCTTGGGTGATGAAGATGAAGTGAAAGCGCTGTATGTCAAATTGGGCGAACGATTAAAGCATGCGTTTGTCGGTTGGCAAGCCGCGGTGCTGACCTGTGATAAAAGCCTGGGGCTGTATTTAGGATTAAAAGCTAAACGTGACCATGAGTTTATGAATGGAGCCATGTCGTGCAAGCTGTTTCGTTTTGAGATAGTCGAGGAGTTTTTCCGACAGCCTGCGTTACGTGCAGGCACGGATTTAGCCGCCGAAGTCGAGTTGTCGATGGCGGACTTAGCCGCCAGTGAGGGCGCGCAGATGTTCGCCAATCGCTTGGGCAAAAACCTCAAGGCATTGAAAAAGTGGGCCGGACGTGAGCAGGTGAGTGCGTATCGTGTGTATGATGCCGATATGCCGGAGTACGCCTTGGCGGTGGATTATTACGCCACCCTTGAAGCGGGTGAATGGTTGGTGGTGAATGAGTATGCGCCGCCGAAAACGGTGAATGCCGCGAAAGCGAAGCGCCGTTTGTATGAAGCCATGGCGGTGATGCCGGAGGTGATGGGGATTCCAAGTGAACACATCGTGTTTAAGGTGCGTCAGCGTCAGCGCGGTAACAGTCAGTATGAAAAGCTTGAGGCGCGTAAGGATTATTTTACGTTGCAAGAAGGGGCGGCGAAGCTTCGCATTAACTTTACCGATTATTTAGATACGGGGGTGTTTTTAGACCATCGTCAAGTGCGCGATTATTGCGCAAAATTGGCGAAGGGCAAGCGCTTTTTAAATCTGTTCTGTTACACCGCCACGGCGACGGTGCAAGCGGCAGTGCAAGGCGCGAGCGAGTCGGTGAGTGTGGATATGTCGAAGACCTATCTATACTGGGCGAAGCATAATTTTATGACCAATAATATGCCGCTTAATCGCCATGAGTTGATTCAGGCGGATGTAGTGGCTTGGTTGCAAAATCCGCCGAGCATGCCCAAGTTTGATGTGATTTTCCTTGATCCACCGTCGTTTTCATCGTCAAAACGCATGGAAGGGGTATTGGATATTCAACGCGACCATGTGCAACTGATTGAGCAAGCCGGTGCGTTATTAGCCAAGGATGGCGTGATGATGTTCTCTAACAATATGCAAAAGTTTAAGCTGGATCGTGACAATTTGCAGGCCTGGAATATTGAAGATATTACCCGTCAAACGCTGCCGGAAGATTTTAAACGTAGCCCCAAAATTCACCAGGCCTGGTTGTTACGTAAATCGAATTAGGGTCTGCGGGTTGGTTGGGAAGGCTTGAAAAATAACGTTCAGTGTATGCTGATGATTTGTTTGTGATCGACGAAGGCATGGCGCGGTGATCGGTTGTATTCATCTCGTGCATCCGTGTTGTGGTAAACTAGCGCGTTTGATGTTAATCGGTTTTGTAACCCTATGTTTTGTAAGGTAAAGTAATGAGTGTTTCGGTT
>Ga0172377_10005323_pt1 | contig 13227 bp, 12 predicted proteins | sample Pumphouse3metaG_FD_119749 | JGI IMG/M metagenome (GOLD analysis project Ga0172377, IMG submission 119749) | Leachate microbial communities from a municipal landfill in Southern Ontario, Canada - Pumphouse #3 metaG | ecosystem: Engineered > Solid waste > Landfill > Unclassified | place: Canada... | reverse complement strand
CACATCATCATCAATTCCTGTGAAAAATCCTGTATATTTGGCAACCGAAAGCATCATAATATTTAACGTAGCAAACACCGCTACCATCATTCGTATAAAATAGTCTCGTTGGGCTTTGGTGGCTTTTTCATCGGCAATTTTAGAGTCATACGCATACGCATTGTACCCAATACTTCTGATTTTTTCGATGATATGTGAGAGTTTTACTTGGGAATCGTCCCACACGATTTTGGCTTTATTATTGGTAAAATTGATGTTGGCTTCAATAATTCCTTTGGTATCGTACAGCACTTTTTCATTGAGCCAAATACACGCCGCACAATGGATTCCTTCAATAATTAAATCGACTTTTTTAAAGCCATTATCCAATGTTTGCACAAAACGTTTTTCAAAACTTTCCAAATCGAATTTTGAAGTATCTTTGTCACTTGTTATGGGAGGTGCAATCATTTTATTGCCCAATTTATCGTAAAAAGAGTCTAATCCGTCCTCTTTTAACAGATGATAAACACCTTGACATCCCTTACAACAAAAAGACAGCCCCTCTTCTTGAATCATAATATCTTGACTAAATACTCCATGGCAGTGACTGCATTTGATTGTTTCAGGCACTCAAGCAGCCTCTCTTTTTGTCATTATTTTGTTATGCAATTTACCACTTTTTACTCTATTTAAAATAATCTTATTGTCCATAATTTCTCTTTTATTAAATTGTGGGTATTATATCCAATAGCAAATAAAAAGATGTAGACCATGGGTCTTATTTGAATTTTTGTTATGATTAATTGGGAGTTTAAATTAATGGTCAACAATATTTCTATTTTAAAAAATATTACAATTTTATATGCAGAAGATGAAGATGCTTTACGAGATATCACGTTAAACATTTTAAAAGGTTTTACCAAAAAACAATACATTGCAAAAGATGGACAAGAAGGGCTAAAACTCTTTGAACAATATCAAGATCAAATTGATTTAATTATTACTGATGTCAATATGCCCAATATGAATGGGCTTGAAATGATTAAAAAAATTAAAGTCATTAATCCCAATATTCCTATTATTGTCACAACGGCATTTTCCAACACCGAATATCTGCTTGAAGCCATTGATATTGGCGTGGACAAATATATTTTAAAACCCATTGATATGAAAAAACTGCTGCAAATTATGGGACAATCTTTGCTCTATCACGAATTAAAAGATTTATACATTGATAAACTCACCAATCTTCCCAATCGAAATAAACTCAAAAAAGATTTGGATGAAAATACCAATACCATTATGGCGTTGGTAAATATTGATAAATTTTCCAACATCAATGACTTGTATGGGGAAGAGAATGGGGATGAATTGCTCTTTCAATTTGCTCTTAAACTCAAAAATGAATTTTCCAATAATACCTATCAAATCTACCGAATTGAATCCGATAAATTTGGGATTGTTACAAAAGACAATACCATTGAACTGGAAAACTTCAAAGAAAAATGCATTAAATTAGCCCATGAAATCGAAGACAATTCCATCAAAATTGCAGAACATGAAATCGATATTAACGTAACCATTGGAATTGCAACGGGAGCAGACGCCTATAAATTCTCACAACGGGTTATTTCCTATGCTAAAAATCGACTCGAACAAGTCATGGTCTATGACCACTCTTTTAACATTCAAGAAGACATTGAAGAGAACATCAAATGGGTTAAGAAAATAAAAAATGCCCTCAAAGAGAATAAATTTCGGGCGTATTATCAACCGATTGTGGATTCTCAAACCAAAGAGATTTATAAATATGAAGCTTTGTTGCGCTACATCGATGAAGATGGAACGGCTGTTTCACCAATGCTGTTTTTAGATATTGCCAAAAAAGCCAAACTCTATCCTAAAATAATTATTGTAATGCTCAAAGAAGCTTTTACTCTCATTCGACAAAAAAATAAACGTGTGGCAGTTAACATTTCATTTGACGATATTATCAGTATTAAAACGCGAAAAAGAGTTTTTGAAATCTTAGAAGAGAACAAAGATTATACTTCCCTTTTAGAGTTTGAAATTTTAGAGAGTGAACAAATCAAAGATTTTGGTGTCGTTATTGATTTTATCAAAGAAGTTAAAAAAATTGGCTGTAACATTGGTGTTGACGACTTTGGAGCAGGATACTCAAACTTTATTATGCTGACCAACTTAGACATTGATTTTGTTAAAATTGATGGTTCACTCATTCGTGATATTGATAAAAAACAAAATCAACAAGTCATCGTCAGTACCATTGCGAACTTTTCTGACCAATTTGGATTTAAAACGGTGGCTGAATTTGTTTCGAGTGAAGAAATTTACAATAAAGTCAAAGAAATTGGCGTAGATTATTGCCAAGGATACTATTTTGAGAAACCAATTAGTTTTGAAGAAGTTTAAAACGAATTGGTTTTTCTAAAGTTTTAAGCGTTTAGCCACTCTTCTATAATTGAACTCTCCGACAGTTTACTTTTAACCCTTGCTGCATTGGCAATAGAAACCAACTGTTTTGAGGCGACTTTTAAGTTATCATTGATAATTAAGTAGTCATATTTTAGGAAAGATTTAATCTCTTCTTGTGCATTTAAAATACGTTTTTGAATCACTTCTTGAGAGTCTGTTGATCGATTATTTAATCGAAATTCCAACTCTTTTAATGAAGGAGTGGTAATAAATACTGACGTAATAATATCGTTAAGTTTCTTCCGAACGATTTTATGCCCTTGCACATCAATATCAAAAATCACCAACTTATTTTCTTGCAGTGCTTCTAATATGGGTTTTAAAGAAGTGCCATAATAGTTTCCATGAACATTGGCATGTTCTAAAAAATTTCCATCTTCTATGTCTTTTTCAAACTCATCTTTACTGACAAAGTAGTAATCTACTCCGTGTTTTTCCCCTTCTCTGATTGAGCGAGTCGTGGTAGAAATTGAAAAATAGTAATCGGTAATATCTTTGTAGACCTCTTTTAAAAGGGTCGATTTTCCACAACCACTGGGACCTGAAAGAATTAAAATTGCGCCTCTCTTTTGAGAAATCACGATTCGTCCTTCAATTTTAACTCTAAATGAATGGAACCACCGGTGGTTAATTTATCAATGCTGTTTTGGTTTAATTTTAACAATAAAGGCTTTAACTCTTCCATCGTAAATCGGCTTAAAACCAAGGTAATAGCACCTGAATCGGTTAAATCAAATTCGTAATCTTTGACCTCTTCTAAGGCTTTGTCGATTATTTCTGATAAATCTAACCAATCATCTTCATTCATATCAACTTCATTAAGTATGGGTTCAATATTGAGTAAACTTTGAATTTTTCCCAACTCTTTAGAGTCTAATACTCCCCCTTTTTTCATTGAAGCAAACGAAACAATCGATTCATCGTTTTCATTTTCAATGTCATTGGCAATATCATCCGCAAGCGAATTAACATAATTTACCACTTCATCGGTTGTTGAACTTGCACGGGCATTGTATTTGTTTTGCTCAATGATACGTTGATTTAAATCATGGTTAATGCTCGCAATGACCTCTTCAAGAATTTCTTGCAATTGAGCAGGAAGAAAAGGTCTTGGAATAATAAAATCTCGAGATTTATCAAACGGCAAATCTTGGCTAGAAATTGCCCCTATTTTACTGCAAAATTGTTTTGTAGAATTAAATCTGTCGTCCACAAAATCAGAATCTAAAACAATAATATCAAATTTTTCATCCACATGATTATCGCCTTGAACCGTTAAAAGAATATTCAATTTTTTGGAAACCAACGTAAATATTTTTACAATAATTGGTGTTTTACAAATTAACAAAAGTTTCATTTTATTACCCTAAGTTCTAAATCTATTAGTTCATATACTTTATCGCATTGCATCGCAATATCGTTTTCATGTGTTACAATAATCATCCCAGCATTGTTTTGTTTAATGTAGCTAAAAAGTGCATTAATCACATCTTGTGCTGTTTTTTTATCCAAATTTCCGGTTGGTTCATCGGCAAAAATAACCTTCGGTTTTTTGGTTAATACCCGCGCAATCGAAAGTCGTTGTTGTTGTCCACCACTTAGCTCACCCACACTTTGATTCATAACAAAATCAATATTAAGCTCTTTTAAAAGCGCACTATTGATTGCGTTTTTACTCAACAAACTGGACACTTGAAGATTTTCATATGCACTGAATCCTCGAAACAAATAATGCGCTTGGAAGATTATACCAAAATCATCTCGTCTTATATTTAAAAGTTCCCGTTTCTTTAACGAATAAATTGTTTTATTGTCAAAAAAAACATCACCACTGTTGGGCTTTAATAAAGAACATAATAAATTGAGTAATGTTGATTTTCCTGTTCCACTTGCACCCATAATAGCAATAGATTCTTGGGGAAACAAATCCAAATTTATTGCGTTAAATAAAGGATAATCAAATTGATGTGAAATGTTTTTAGCTTGTAGTATAGGCTGGTTATTCAAAATCTCTCCAGTCTTTGTGTACGGTTGTGTACACGATTTTTTGTAACAAGAAGAAAAGGTTTTCTTCTTGTTTAATAATGCGTTAAATGGCTTATTATTTTGCCATTTGTGCAGCAACTTCTGCCGCAAAATTTTCTTCTTTTTTCTCGATACCTTCACCTAATTCAAATCGTACGTATTCAACGATTTGAATAGAAGCATCAACATCAGCAAGAGCTTGTTCAACTGTTTTTTTATCATCCATAACATACGCTTGTGATAATAAAGCAAATCTTCCATCAAGTTGTGTATTGTCAGTGATATATCTTTCAATTTTACCAGGAATAATGTTTGCCCAAATTTTTTCAGGTTTACCTTGCTCTTTTAATTCTGCTTCAAATTTTGCTTTTGCAGCAGCAATTGCAGCATCTGTTAATTGAGATTTAGAAACAAAATCAGGAATATTTTTTAATGGTTTTTTTAATCGTTTTAACTCATCATTTTCTGCTTCAATTTCCGCTCTGATTGCTCTGTTTTCATTTTCAATAAACTCAGCATCCAAATCTTGGTATGAAATAACGGTTGGTTTCATTGCACTTGCATGCATTGCAACACTTTTTAATACAGCAACTGCTTTATCTTTAACCGCTGCATCACAAGTCGCTGCTAAAATAACCCCTACTCTTCCATTTGAGTGAACATACCCATTTACAACACCTGCATTGGTTGAAATCGTTACCATTTTTCGAGCAACAATGTTTTCACCAATGGTGGCAATTTTTTCATTTAAGTATTCTTCAAAAACTTGACCGTTAATGGTTGTTTTCTTTAAAGATTCAGTTTCACTTACACCTGTTGTTTGAACGTGAGCTGCAATATCTTGTGTTAATTTAATGAAGTTATCATTTTTAGCAACAAAATCGGTTTGAGAGTTAATCTCAACCATAGTCGCTTTTGAAAAATCACTGTTAATTAAAACCGATACTAAACCTTCTGCTGCAATATTTCCAGCTTTTTTAGCTGCTTTTCCAAGACCGGCTTCTCTTAATGCTTGTACGGCTTTTTCTAAATTACCCTCTGTTTCATTCAGTGCATTTTTGCAATCAAGCATTCCTGCACCTGTCATCTCTCTTAATTCTTTAATTAATTGTGGAGTTGCCCCTGCCATAATTATGCTTCCTCTACTGTTTCATCTTCTAATGCTTCAATTTCATCTTCAGATAATACTTCTTCTAAAACTAAAGCTGTCTCTTCTGCAGTAATGACATCAAGGTCTTCACCTTTTTCTTCTGCTAATAATGATCGCCCTTCATTCATTGCTTCTGCCATTTCTGTACAAAATAATTGAATTGATCGAATAGCATCGTCATTTCCAGGAATTGGGAAATCAACTACATCTGGATCACAGTTTGTGTCTAATGGAGCAATAACTTTAATTCCTAATCTTCTTGCTTCTGCAATAGCAATTTTTTCTTTAACTGCATCTAAAACAAACATCATATCTGGAAGTTTTGTCATAGTTTTAATACCACCAAGATATAACTCTAACTTCTCTTCTTTTCTTGTAAGCATTAATGCTTCTTTTTTAGTTAAAAGATCTAATTGACCTTCTTCTCTCATTTTTTTAATAATTTCTAATTTTCTGATTGATTTTTTAATTGTTCCGTAGTTTGTTAACATCCCACCTAACCATCTGTGGTTAACATATGGCATTCCACAAGAAATCGCTGCATCTTTTACGGCTTGACTTGCTTGTTTTTTAGTTCCAACAAACATCATTGTTTGTCCTTGAGCAGCATTGTCTCTCACTACAGTGTACGTATATCTGAAGTATCTTAATGTTTTTTGTAAATCTATAATATAGATATTTTTTCTTACACCAAAAATAAATTTTTTCATTTTTGGATTCCATCTTCTTGTTTGGTGTCCGAAGTGCACACCACACTCTAATAGGTCTTTCATTGTAACCATTGTTTTTCCTTGTTTTTGTTATTTAGGGTTTAGCCTCTGTGCCCCTTAATGCTTTCGCACAACCCGTACCAGGATTGACACATGTGAGGTTTCTAATAAAATTAGAACGCTGATTTTATCGAATAAAAGTTTAATTTAACTTTAAGCAATTAAAGTTTCAAACTTTAACATTGAATTTTCGTTGAATTTCCTCTTTCCCTTCAAACTCTTTGTTGGCTTGTTCTACAATTTTAAGTGAAATTTCATTGGATTGTAAAGCTATATCATTAGTGTCTTGCGCAATTTTTGCATTTTCTTGTGTATTTTTATCTAAAATTGCAATTGAATCATTGATCTGTACAATCGCTTTTTCTTGTTCTTTACTTGAGACGGTTATATCTTTTAACAGATTCATCGTTAAATCAATATTTTTATTTAATGTAGAATACCCATTAATCATTTTAGAAGCAATCTCTTTACCATGATTGGCTTTAGAGGTTGCATTTTCCACTAAACTTTTGATCTCTTTTGCCGCTTGCGCACTTCTGGTTGCCAGATTTCTCACTTCTGCTGCAACGACAGCAAAACCTTTTCCTGCTTCTCCCGCAGTGGCTGCTTCAACTGCAGCATTGAGGGATAAAATATTCGTTTGAAATGCAATTTGGTCAATGACCGTAATGGCATCATTAATCGCATTTACTTGCTCATTGATTTCATCCATAGAAATGGTTGTTTCATTTGCCAATCGTTCACCGTCGTTGGCTGATGCTGTTAATTCATCCGCATACGATGCCATCTGCAGGGTATTTTGATTGCTTTGTTGCATACTTTTTGTAATCTCATCTAACGCCACAGAGGTCTCTTCTAGGGAAGTAGCTTGAGAATTAGCCGCTTGGGTCATTGTTGCAACATTGTGTGTCAAATGAGTTGAACCCTCTTTTAAAATCAATCCATTTTCATAATTGACTTTGCTTAATTCATTGAGCGCTCTGCCCAATTCATTAATGCCTTGTGCCAATTTTATAATATCCTCTTGCATTCCTTCTATATTGATTGATGAGCGATAATCTCCATGGGTGTAGGCATTAAGCGTAATAATCATTTTTTGAATAAACTCATCTTTACTTTGGGCTACAGCAATGACCTCTAAGGCATTGTTAATTTCATTGGAAACTCGCACAAAATCTCCGTGCAATCCTGAGGGCAACATTTTTCGTGTCATATTTCCTTTGGCAATTCCTCTTAGTGAAGAAGAGATATCCCGACTAAAGGCTTCTACTTGATCGAGTAAATTATTCATACTCCAACAAATCATCGATAAATTTCCATTACTCTTATCGATGTTGGTAATTCGATGATACAAATTACCATTCGCCACTTTTTTAAGAACTTCATTGGTTTTACGCAACTCATTTCGGTAAGCATTGGTGTACATTGAAACCACACTTAAGACAATCAATGCTTGAATGGGTAAAACAATAACCAATACCTTAACTAAACTCTCCATAGTGCTAAAATATGCCACAAGAAGCAGTAAACAGACCACTACAAGAGAGGCAATAAGTAATTTTAATTTTGCAAAAAGATTCATACCCTATCCTTGTAATGAGATAATTAAATCATCGTAAGTTGTATTATTTTTGGTAAGAAAAGCCGTTAAAAACGCTTCAGAAGCTTTCATTCCCTCACTGTTTTCAAGCTCAAGAAGTTTTTGATAAATAGGAATTATTGTCGAAATCGCTTCCTCATTGGGTTTTCGCCGAACAGAGGTGTAGCCTATAATATGTTGATTTTCATCGTAATCTGGTGTAATATTGGCAAATACCCAATAATATCCGCCATCTTTTTTCATATTTTTTACAAAGCCAAAAAACTCTTTTCCACTTTGTATTAAATCCCATGCCAGTTTGAAAGCGATTTTTGGCATTTCTGGATGTCGTATAATGTTGTGATTAACTCCAATTAACTCTTCTTCTTCATATCCAGCTATGTTCATAAAGATTTCATTGCAATAGGTTATTTTACCTTTATTGTCCGTTTTTGAAACAATAAAGTCATTGGTTCCTAACTTTGTTTCCGCATTTGTGGGAGTAATTTTCATAACTGCTTCCTTTCAAATTTGTTTATTTCCTTGTCAAGTGTGACCAATTTAAAACTAATTATCATAGTATCATAAAAAAATTAAATTGTATTAGAAAAATACTTTCAATAATTATTTCTAAATTAAATATATTTTATATAATAAGTTTTTGTGTTATAATATAGAATCTTTAGAGGGGACGTTTTAAATTGGAAACAATAGAAGATAAAATAAAAAAAGAAATAGATAAGAAAAATATCCATAAAAAGAATTATGTTTGGATTCTATCGATTCTAATTTTTACCATAATAATTATTTTGTATTCGTACAAAACCAATGAAGGCATTATTGCTAAACAAACGATTAATACTGAATTGGTGGTGAAAAATCAAGAAAATCTCAAACTTTTTGCGCAAGAAAATAGAACGGCCAAAGAAAAGGTCATTGTGCAAGAACCAAGCAAAGAAGAGATAATTAAAGAAGCTATTGTAAAAGAAATTATAGAAAAAAATATTAAAAGTAATACCAAAAAAATCACTGAAGAAAATCCCGATGAACCGGTTGATCAAAATATCTTAATTGACGATGAGGAGCAAGTTCTTCTTGCCGAAAAAGAACTTCAAGAAAAAATACCACTCAATAGCGTTGATACTAAAGAACCAACCATTCAACTCGTTGTGGCTCCAAAAATAGAAGAAGCTAAAGCAGTTGAAATCCCTAAAATTGAACCAAAAATAGAAGAGGAAAGTGTTATTTCTAACAATACAACCCCTTCAGATATTATAAGAATTTTTGAACCCAAAACAAATTTTAATTTTTTCAAATGTTATGCGTTTGCCTTAGGACAATCTTTTTTTCCACACAGTTGTGAAGAGAGTTTAAATGAGTTTATCAAAGCCAATGTAACAGCTAAACGCTTTGAAATTATTGGAGTTATTGATATAGAAGATGCTAAAACCATTTCCAACAAAAGTGATGCCAACCAAGCATTGCTTGCTAAAAACAGAATTATCGCCACACGAAATTTTATCAAAGCAAGAAGCAAATTGCCTATGAGTGATCACCACCATTACATAAAAAGTGAACTGCCAACACGAGGATTTGCTATTCGTGCCTATTTTTAATCTGTTATTTTGCTAAAAGCGTTTCAATAACCTCTTTATCGCTAAAAGGCATTTTTTGGTCATAGATTATTTGATACGCTTCATCCCCTTTTCCTAACACCAAAACCACATTCTTTTCATCTGCCATTGCAATGGCTTTTTTAATGGCAACTTTACGATTAATTTCAACTTGAACACTGGCATGATTTTTTATCCCCGCCAAAATCTCTTCAATAATAACATCAGGGTCTTCAAATCGTGGATTATCACTGGTTACGATAATATGTTTCGCATACATAGCAGCCATTTGTCCCATCAGTGGTCGTTTATCTTTGTCCCTATTTCCCCCTGCTCCAAATACACAAATAATCTCTTTATGAGGGAAACTCTCTAACACTTTTTTCATACCATCGGGAGTATGAGCAAAATCAATAATGATGAGAGGATTTTCACAAATTGTTTGCATTCGCCCACTTACTCCTGCAAAGTTTTCAACCACACTACAAATATCTTGCAGAGGTTTTTTGGTTAGAATATGCACAGCAGCGACGGCTGCTGTAAGATTATAGACATTAAAAATTCCCATCATTGAAGAAGAAAAATGCGCTGTTTGATTGAAGTGTTGAAGCATCACTTCCATACCGTCTTTAAACGAATAGGCTTGAACTTTATAGGTTGAGGGCTCATTGAGCGAGTAGGCAAAGCCATTTTGAATATTATATTTAACGATTTTATCATCTTTATTAATCAATTTTGGAGTCGAATCGCTGAAAAATGAGTTTTTAACGTTGATGTACTCTTCAATGGTTTTATGATAATCCAAATGATCTCGGGTAATATTGGTATGAATTTTTAAAGCAAACTCCAACCCTTCAATTCTGTTTTGCTCAATAGCATGAGAGCTGACTTCCATCACAAAAAATTGACACCCCTGTTCAAGAGATTGTTGAATATGGGCAAAATTTGCCAACTGCACAGGCGTAGTTAAAGAGTACTCTTCTACGTGTTCTTCGTTGATAAAAAAACCCCGTGTTCCTTGCAGTGCTACTTTGTATCCTAAATCCAAAAGAAATGAATAAATAGCCGCTGCCGTGGTAGTCTTACCATTTGTACCGGTAATTCCGATTATTTTGATTGGTGAAAAATCGACATACTCTTTCAAATGAGATGACTCAATAACTTTTTTACACCCTTTTTCAAGAGCATTTTCTTTAAACTTTTCATTGTTTTTAGAAACAACGAAGAATCTATTTTCATTCACATCGTTTGAATTATCGGTAAATATCTGATTATTTATGGTTAGTTGCAAGGTTTTTCTCTTCCAGTTTTTTATATAACTCTTCGACTTTTTTATCGTAAGAAAAGTACTCATTAAATCCATCTAAATAGCTGTATGCAGTGGTATTAAACCCATTATCAATGAGTTTAGTGACAAAATCAAAAAAGTCTTCTTTGGAATCAATAGCGACTTTCGTTGAAAACATAATATCTTCAAATGCCACTCTAAACGAACCTCTGCTTTCAACTAATTGAATAAAATCGTCGTATTTAATTGCATCGAGTGATTCAATCGTGGTATTGGCTAAATCTTTTAAAATTTTAATCATTTTTTCATTGTTACCATCGTACGCTTCTATGATATTCATCACATAACTGATGGCTTCATCGATATTTTTATCTTTGACCACACAAAAATAGTCGTATAATGAGACCGCTTTTGCTTCATCTTCAGTAGCAATATCGCAAAAAAGAGCATACATGGGATACTCTTTATTTTCAGGAAATAAAGAGCTTAATTGACCGTATAAAAAAATGGCTTTATCGTACTCTTGTTTTGAGAATAACGCATTGGCATCGTTTAAAAGTCGTGTCTCATTAATCATTTATAATTCCTCAATTTTATCTTCCATTCCAATGGGAACATTGATGATTTTAATATCAGGATGAATCGCCTCTTTAAGTTCTTTTTCGACTATAAATTTTAACGTACTTCCGCTGGCACTGCAACCCACACACGAACCTTGCAGTTGGATATAAACTTTGGCATCTTTGACGGTAATTAACTGAATTGCCCCGCCATCACGTGCTAGCATAGGAGCAATTTTTGTTTGGATAATGGTTGTAACAGCAGGAAGTAAATCTTCATCACTAAATGGAAACATACAAAACCCTTATTTTTTTAATTTTATTAAAACAATACAAACCGCCGTTATCGCTAAAATAACAGCAATGGTTGTCAAAATAAACCCCAATGATACAGGCTCTTGAAACATCATAAACCTACTTGTTTACAACAGAAGAACATCGGTCGCACAACTCATCTTCTTGGCTTGCAGTAAATTTCCAACATCGTGGACATTTGTGTTTTTCTGAAAGGTAAACTTCAAATTCACACCCTTCAACACTAAATGAAACTTTACACTCATCACGTTTATCTTTTACAATTTCACTGACTAAAAACCAATCGGCTAATTCAGTTTGACACATTTGCTGTAACTCTTGACTTGAAGTGTATAAAACCAATTCAAGCGTTGTTTTTATTGTTTTATCTTTCTTAAGTGTATCAATTGCTTCACTAAATTTTTCTTTAGCATTTATTAAAAGTTCTTCGTTAAGCTTACTTTCAACTTCTGGCAATTCATAATGGTTTAAATCAAAGACATCTTTGGCATCATCTTTGATAATTTTGGGTGCATATTCCAACAGTTCATCAATAGTATAGGTCAAAATAGGCGCTAAACATGAAAACAATTTTTTAGCAATCATCGCCATGGCAGTTTGAGCGCCTGTTCGGTGAATATCAAATTGTCCATCACAATACAACCTGTCTTTACAGACATCCATGTACATACCACTTAAATCAACCACTAAAAAGTTATTGAGTTTGTTTAAGCCTTTAGAAAATTCATACGATGAAAGCGCTTTTTCAATCTCATCAAACGTCTGTTTGGCTTTATTTAAAATCCACTTGTCTAACACACTCATTTTATCAATAGAAACAAACTCTTCTAAACCATCAATATTCGCCAGTAAAAATCGTGCCGTGTTTCTGATTTTTCGATATAACTCGGCATTTTGTTTTAAAATATTATCTGAAATCTTTAAATCACTTTGGTAATCGCTCATGGCAACCCAAACTCTTAAAATTTCACTTCCGTATTGTTTTAAAACTTTATCAGGAGCAACCACGTTTCCTTTTGATTTACTCATTTTTTCACCTTTTTCATCTACGGTGAATCCATGGGTTAAAATCGATTTAAACGGAGCCATTTCACTTGAAGCCAAAGTGGTTAAAAGTGAAGATTGGAACCAACCTCGATGTTGATCACTTCCTTCCAAGTACATATCCGCAGGAAACGTTCCTGCATCATAATTTCGGCTTCGTAAAACAGCGTTTTGTGTAGAACCTGAATCAAACCAAACATCTAAAATATCAACGGTTTTTTCTAAATCTTCTGGGTTATAACCACTTCCTGGATAAAGCAACTCTGAAATAGGTAAATCATACCACGCATCACACCCTTTTTGCTCAAAAATCATGGCAGTATAATTCAATACTTTTTCATCAAAAACAATTTCATCGGTTTTTTTATTTCTAAAAAATGCGATTGGAACTCCCCAATCTCTTTG
>Ga0172377_10005321_pt1 | contig 13229 bp, 11 predicted proteins | sample Pumphouse3metaG_FD_119749 | JGI IMG/M metagenome (GOLD analysis project Ga0172377, IMG submission 119749) | Leachate microbial communities from a municipal landfill in Southern Ontario, Canada - Pumphouse #3 metaG | ecosystem: Engineered > Solid waste > Landfill > Unclassified | place: Canada... | reverse complement strand
TCTAACACACACATGAGTCCCTTTCAAATTCTGTTTTTTTCTTATCCTAAGCACTCTGGGACGCTGGTGTCATCATATTCTTAAGTTATATTTGATGTCAAGTAGAATTATCTTAGTTTTTTTACAGGGTATGATAGGCTGGTTTCCCTCCTGCAATATTCCTTTGAAAATTCCGACGTTGAGCCTCTGTACAAAGTTAATGCAAACTTTTATAAGCGTGGCAAACAGCTAGAGAGGCGAAGAAAAACGCCTGTTATTATTGGATTGATATATGCAGGTCGTTGTCTGCCTGTGTGTTGCTTCTTCACCCTTCCACTTTAACAATCATATACTTCAGCAGGATTAGAATCCTGCTCTACGATCTTGCACTTCAGCAGGATTGGAATCCTGCTCTACACACGCCAACACGCCAGCACGCCAGTACGTCAGTACGTCAGTACCTACTACTCCATCGCCAATAGTAGTGATTCAGGAGTGGCAGGAAAGCATAATACCGCATCTGGCTTCACTTCACGCACTGCTGCTTGCAAGGCGAAGAATACCGCCAAACCGTAGATTAAAGGTGGTTCACCCGTCGCTTTGGAGCCGAATACACTTGCTTCTTTGGAAAGGGAAGCGAACATCTCCACACTTAGCTTTTCCGGTAAGTCCCGAATACCGGGGATCTTGTATGTGGAAGGGTTTACGCTTGTGTAGCGTCCCTTATTGTCCCAAACCAAATCTTCCATAGTACACCAGCCATAGCCTTGGATGGCTGCACCGACAATCTGTCCCATATCCACTTCTGGATGCAGGCTTTGTCCGTTTTCGTGCACGATTACAAGTTGTCTTAAAGTGTGTTCACCCATCCTGCAATCCAGTTCCACTTCCGCCAGCGCAGCCCCATAAACGAAATAATGGAAAGGATGTCCCTTGCCAACTTCCCTATCGAACCATAAATCCGGAGTGCGATAATAACCATAAGCCCCCAATGGAATCCGCTCGGTATAGGCAAAAGCGATAAGGTCTTTGAAAGGCAAACCACAAAAGGGCTTATCAAGCGGATAAACTTGGTTATCGGCAAACACTAGGTCCTCTGCTTCCACTTCAACACCGCAGTTTTGCCCTAGCAGTTTCGCTGCCGTATCTCGAAGTTGTTCACGTATCTTTTCTGCGGCGATGCGGGCAGCATTACCATTGATATCTGATCCAGTGGATGCTGCTGTGGGAGAGGCATTGCCGACTCTTTGGGTGTTGCTGCTCTCCACTCTAATCTGCTCCACGGGAATACCAAGCACCTTTGAGACAACCACTGCAACTTTGGTACTAAGCTCCTGCCCCATTTCCACTCCGCCGGTGCTAACGGAAACGCTGCCGTCGATATACACCCAGATGAGCGCAGAGCCTTGGTTTAAGAGCGCGGTGGTGAAGGAAATGCCAAATTTTACAGGTGTAATAGCAAGGCCTCGTTTATGGTTTTTGTGGCTGGCATTGAATTCTGCCACTTCGGCTTGCAGTTTGGGGTAATCGGATTTAGTGCTCAGTTTGTCATATATATCCAGCATCTGGCATTCTTTAATCTTTTGTTCATAAGGGGTTAAATCACCATTTTTATAGGCATTTAGCTTGCGGATTTCAAGTGCATCAAGCCCCAGTTTTTGGGCGATCTGCTCGATTATGGATTCTATTACAAAGATGCCCTGCGGAGCTCCAAACCCACGGAAAGCGGTATTGGGAGGCAGGTTAGTACGGCAAGCACGTCCACGGATGCGCATGTTGGGGATGTGATAGGTGTTATCCGCATGGAACATAGCTCGTTCCAAAATGGCTATAGAAAGATCGGCATAAGCCCCACCATTGGCAAGTAATTGGACATCATACGCTAATATCTTACCATTGGGGTCATACGCCACTTTCCAAAGGCTGGTGAAGGGATGGCGTTTGCCCGTGACACGCATGTCATCTTCGCGATTCAGCTTTACCTGCACAGGCTTTTTGCATATGTAGGCACCCAAAGCCGCCATGCAAGCCCAAATAGTGGCTGCACGCTCTTTACCGCCAAAAGCTCCCCCCAAACGAGGCACATCTACCACTATGTCATGGGCAGGAATATCGAGCAGGTGCGAAACCACTTCCTGCACCTCCATGGTACTCTGTGTGGCGCAATACAGCAGCAAACGGCTATCTTCAAAAGGGATGGCGCGGGTACGCTGTCCTTCCATGTAAAAATGCTCTTGTCCGGCACTATCCGTAACGCCTTCTAATATGTGTTTTGCAGTTGCGAAAACGGAATCTACATCCCCGCTGGCAATGCTACGCTCCGGAACATACCACTCCTTGGCTGCATCGGCTTCTGCGGCAGTAAGAATCAGCGGTAGTTCCTTAGCCTCCAGGGTGATAAGCTTCGCTGCGGCTTCTGCGATCAGTTCATCTTCTGAGAGCACCATCGCCAAAGGCTGATAAGCATACATAATCGTATCAGTTGGGAACAAAGGCTCATCTTTAATCACGTGCCCAATCTGGTTCACACCGGGGATATCTTGCGCAGTCAACACTCTGTAAACCCCGGGATAGGCAGCAGCTTGGCTAATATCAAGCTTCAGGATACTGCCATGAGCGATAGGAGAGAAGAAAAACCTGGCATGCAACATCCCGCTAAGCGGCGCATCATCGGCGATAAAATGGGACTTTCCGGTGAGATGCAGTCTTCCACTGATATGGCTTACAGGTTTCATGGTTGCACTCCCATAAGTTCCTCAAGATATAGTTCCACATGTTTCTCTATCAGTTTACTGCGGTAAGCAGCACTCCCCCGCACATCCGACAGGGGGCTAAACTCCGCAGCCACTGTGACTGCTATCTTGTGTGCATCTAATTCCGAGGGCTGCTTCCCCTGCACTAAAGCAGTGAAAACAGATGAAACAACCGGCGTAGCAGCCACACCGCCCAAAGCGAGCACTGCATCACTAATAACACCGCCTTCCAGCTCTATCTTAACGGCTGTAAGCACCGCGGAAATATCCTCGGACTTACGTTTGGCACTCTTGTGATAATTCGTGTAAGTGCTTTTAGAGATGGCAGGTAGAATAACTTCGCGGATAATCTCACCCTTACGCAGGGCGGTTTGTCTGTATCCGATAAAAAAGTCTATCATCGGCAGGCTACGTACTTCAAGTTCACTTTGCAGACTTAGGGTAGCATCGAGTGCCAACAACACGGGCAGGCTGTCCCCAATGGGAGAGGCATTGGCAATATTCCCTGCCAGGGTGCCAAAGTTCCGTATCTGTTGGGAAGCAATTTGGCTAATTAAGCGATGCAGCATGGGATAATCAGTCTTCACGATACCCGAATCCAAAAGCTGACTATAAGTAACCCCTGCGCCTATATGCAAGCCGTCTTTCTGCAAGTACAAGCGTTGCAATTGAGGGATGCGGGAGAGATCGATCAATACAGGAAAGGCTTTACGGCTAACGTTCATCTGCACCATCAGGTCTGTTCCGCCGGCGATGAAGGTTGCATCTTGCTCCACGGCACAATAATCGAACAGGCGGTTAAAATCCTCTGGCACCAAGTAGCGTTGTACCACCCGCGGTGAACCAGAAGGCTTGAGGATCATCTGTGCCGGTTCTTTAAAGCCAAACAGCAGTTCCTCTATTTCCCTGCACCAGGCAGGCACAATATCCTGAGGGATAAAGTTTGCGGATAGCTCCATCGCTGCGTCCATAATCGATTGATAACCTGTGCAACGACAGAGGTTACCTTCCAGTGCCGCGAAAATAGTTTCTTTATCCGGGTGGGTATGCGTGGCAAAAAGGGCAAACATGCTCATCACAAAACCGGGCGTGCAATATCCGCACTGGGTGCCATGATGCTCCAGCACCGCTTGCTGGATGGGATGAAGATTGTCTGGATCGCCGAGTGCTTCAATAGTAATCAGGTGTCTGCCATGCAGCTTCGCCGCAGGATACAAGCAGGAAGTAACCGCTTCATACACGATGGTGCCTTCATGCGGGTAGGCTATCACCACCGTACAAGCTCCACAATCGCCTTCATTGCAGCTACATTTGGTGCCTTGCATGTGTTTGTAATTGTTCAGCCAGTCTAAGGTGCCAAGCCCGGCAGGAATGGTCTCTTGAATTGGCTTTCCGTTTAAAAAAAAACTAACTAGGTTTGCCGTTTCTTCCATATTACTTGTGCGTTTCTGTTCGTGCATATCTTCCTACTTTACTTGTTTTCTCTGGCTTTCTCGCGCTCCAGGTCTTTCTTTTGCAGGGTATCCCGTTTATCAAAGAACTTCTTCCCTTTCGCCAAAGCAAGGCTTATTTTGCACAGCCCCTTCTCGTTGATATAAATCTCCAGGGGTATAAGCGTCATCCCCTGTTCATCAACCTTGGCTCTGAGGCGTTTTATCTCGCTTTTATGCATCAGCAGTCTGCGCGGACGCTCTGCCTGATGATTAAAAAAGGCTGCCTTTTCCCAGGGACTGATGTGGAAGTTTTGTAGCCAACACTGTCCATCTTCAATTTTTGCAAAGCTATCCTTAAAGTTCACCATTCCTGCGCGGATAGATTTTATCTCGGTACCCTTAAGGGATATTCCAGCCTCATACTTCTGGATGATGAAGTATTCGTGCATAGCTCTGCGGTTTTTTATCGATTTCATCGTTTTAACTCTTTTAAAATCATCTCTTTATATTCGCCAGCCTTATCTATTATCTGGCTTTCATCTACCGTGCATAAACTGCGCTTCAGCATCACCGGAGTGCCTTGAATAACAAGATCTCGCACGCTGCTACTGTTAATGGCATAAACCAAATGCGAGTAAGGATTATACATCGGCTGGTTTTCCAGTTCCTTTAATGATATTATAGCGATATCTGCCAGTTTGCCAATTTCAAGTGAGCCTAAATCTTTGCTTCTGCCGATTGCCTTGGCAGCGTTAATCGTAACCATCGCAAAGGCATCTTTGGCGGAAAGAAAGCAGGGGTCTTGGTATAGAGCTTTATGCAGTTTGGCGGTTAGTGAAAGCTCTGCCAGCAAGTCCAGGTTGTTATTACTCGCCACGCCATCGGTGGCAAGACACAGGTTAATCCCATGCTTAGCATAGTTTTTTAGGGGAGCAAAGCCAGAAATCAGCTTCAGATTACTCTCGCTACAAACGGCGATGCTGCTGTTATGGTGTTTTGCCAGCAGTTCCATTTCTTTTTCATTCACCCAAATACCATGGGCAAAAACGCCCGGAACGTCCAGCAAACCAAGTGATTCCAAATAGGCAACAGGCGTTAGGCTGTGCTCAGACTGGCAGTTTTGCACTTCTTCTTCCGTTTCCGCAAGATGCATATGCAGCATAAAACCATTTTGCCTCGCCACTTCTGCGCATCTCTTCAGCGTTGCTTTGGTGCAGGTATAAATGGAGTGCGGAGCGAGGCAGAAATCCACCAGAGGATTGCCTTTATAGCGTTGTTTAAGCTCCCTTACTTTGCTTCCAATAAGCTCTTCCGCAATGGGTTGGCTGCCCATGGGATCAATCAAGGCTTCGCTTACCACCACCCGCAAACCGGCTAGTGTGCAAGCATCGGCGATGGAAGCCATGTGGAAATACATATCGTTGCTGCAGCTTATTCCGTTTTTAATCATCTCTGCTGCGCCATGCAGCGTGGCATCGAACACAAAGGAAGAATTGACCAGTTTTGCTTCCATAGGCCATATATATTCTTGCAGCCATTTCTGCAAGGGCAGGTCGTCCGCCAAACCTCTAAAATAGGTCATCGGCAGGTGCGAGTGGGCATTTATCAAGCCGGGAATAACCAAGCAACCTTCTGCATCGATGCTATTTTTTGTTTGGTAGCTTGAGCTTGCCTTGGGGAAAATCGCCTGTATGCTGCCATCGTTAATACCTATACAGTGTTTTTCCAGTATCCTGAAATCGCCGTCCATAGTGACGATACAGCCGTTTTCTATCACCAGATCAAACATTAGCCTTGCACCTTCTGAGCGGCATCTTTGGGTTTAAATATCCCTTTGTTGGTGATAATTCCCGTGATATATTTGGCGGGGGTAATATCAAAAGAAGGGTTTAGTGCGGGGCTGCCAGGATTTGCCACCGCCTTACCTTCAATGAACTTTATCTCTTCTTCTTCTCTAATTTCGATGGGAATATCAGCGCCTTCTTTGCAGGTAAAATCGAAGGTAGTAAGCGGCGCAGCGATATAAAAGGGTATCTTATGCTCATGCGCCAGAATAGCTTTTTCGTAAGTACCTATTTTGTTGGCAATATCGCCATTCAGGCACACGCGATCTGTGCCGGTGATCACCAAATCGATTTCTTTTTTCCAGAAATAGAATCCTGCCGCACTATCGGTGATAATGGCGTGCGGTATCCCTTCCTGCTCCAGTTCCCAAGCGGTTAAACGCGCTCCCTGAAAGCGGGGACGGGTTTCATCCACGTACACAAAGATATCCTTCTTCTGTTTGTGAGCTATTCTAATCACGGATAGCGCTGTGCCCCAATCCACCGTTGCCAATGCTCCGGCATTGCAATGGGTTAAAATGCGTGCACCGTGGGGAACGATCTCTGCACCCACAATCCCAATCTTATGGCAATCATCTGCGCTTTTTTTGGCGAATTCCTTGGCAGCCAATATTGCCACTTGCCTGGCATGAGCGTAATCCGGGATGAACTTTAAGGTATGTTCATACACGTAGCTAACCCCGTTGTTCAGGTCTATAGCGGTGGGACGGGTGGCAATAAGCTCGGCATGGGCAGAGCGCAAATACGCCCTAAACTTTTCATCTGGGGCATTTAATGCTGCCAAAGCCATGGCGTAAGCACCTGCTGCGCCGATCGCAGGCGCACCCCGCACCGTCATCTCTCGTATTGCCGTAGCCACTTCCAGATAGTTGCTATACTCTGCTATGGCAAAAGCATGCGGAAGTTTGTTCTGATCTATCATTTTCACCCGATGGTGCTCAAACCAAACTGAGCGATAATCTTGTCCGTTAATCTGCATCTAATCTCCTGTGGGATAATGCCTATCCCAGCGATGTTATTAGTTTAGCTATAGGGAATTTCGTCAATACCTTTCTTGCAACTTAGTGCTCAGATGGCTTTTTTGCCTACCTTTCTTAGGAGCATTGCCCTATCATTGTCCACCCATTGCCCTTATTATGGGCATTGAGTGGACAATAATAACGCAATTCAAGCGAGCAAGAACTGGCAAATTTTAATGCAATGTGATAGAAATCGGCATCTGGATTGATAGCAATGAGTAAGAAATGTGAAAGCGTTATTTCAATTTTCAGGTGTAGAGCTGAAACTTTTTTTACTCCATGATTTTAGCGATTCTATAGTTGAATATAAGCTGATACCGAATGGCACAAACATTGTATATGTATATGCCATAAATGCGTTTACGTGTTTGCTAATTCTGCCTGTATTTTAGATATTTACTCATGCAGCAAGGCTGCAGCTCCTACCGATAAAGCCCTAAAAGTGTATTTGTACAAAAAAAAGATTGACAGGTTTATTGGTCTCTCATTATTATGATTTCAGCCTGACTTAGATGCTTTTATGTATCTGGATTGGGCAATAAAAAATGAGAGGATTCTTATGAATCGCAAAGCATTGCTCCTGTTATTCGTAGTGCTTGCACTTAGTGTAAGCAGCGTATTCGCCACAGACAGCAGAATGACTGCCTTGGGCAATCCCTTTGGTTTTATCCGGGATAATTCTGACATCTCTGCCTATCCTGGCGTTATCAACATGTATGAACGGAATCTCCGTGGAGAGCTTGGAATGTCCAGTTCCGATTGGAAAATTGGCGCAAACCTTCCCTTCATGGGTAACACCCTTGGTGTATATTTGAATACTGACACTAATATTGATGTAGATGACTTTTTTACCACGTGGAATCATTACAGCACAGGTGATTTGGATATCAGCAAGAAAATCCAGTTCTACTATGGTTTCATGGAAAAGTTTGGTGTCGGTTTTGCCATGGCTATGGACAGCAAGAAGAAAGACTTAACTGGTGTTGCTGACAAATTCGCTAACCTAAGCGCCACATATTTTGAATTAACCGGTGGCATGAGCGATGAAAAGATGGATATCGGAGCCGGTATTGGTTTCTGGGGCGCAAGCTCAAAGAATGATATTGATGCTAACGAAGCTACCCTGGGTGGATTCGGATTCAGCGCTCAAGGTCGTTACTTCGTTATGGAAAATGACGATTTTGACTTCGTTGCTTCTGCTAATCTTGCCATTAACAGCAATTCACAAGAAGATAAGACTGCAGCAAGTAACTCGACTGTAGATGTTTCTATGATGTTGTTTGATCTTGGTGTCGGGATGAACTACAAGTTCGATGCAAAGAACAGTATCATCGTAACAATGAAGCCACTAAGTTTCAAATCCGAAGGCTGGGAACAGAAAGATCCTTCTGCGACTGATAAAGGAAGCGAATCTTGGATGTATATCCCCACTTACAGCATAGGTCTGGAATCACAGATTAAACCCTGGCTGACCGGAAGAGTTGGTGCAAGCCAACATTATGCTTTCTACAGCGACAAATATGATCCAGCTGGAACTACAAACTCTGAAGATTCCGAATATCTTTCAGGATTCAACATGGATATGGGACTTGCCTTCAAGTTTAACAAGTTCACCGTTGATACCGTATTGAGCAAAACCTTGTTGCATGATGGCCCTGATTTCATCGGTGGCAGAAGCCCTGGTCTTGCCAGCATGGTTTCTGTAGATTATAACTTCTAATACAACAGACAAATAATGCAAAAAAGGCATCCCGTTATGGGATGCCTTTTGTTATCATTGTAGAGCAGGATTCCAATCCTGCTGAAGATAGAGTTTAGCAGCATCGGAGTGCTGCTGATGATAGAGTTTAGCCGTATCGGAGTGCTGCTGAAGATAGAGTTTAGCAGCATCGGAATGCTGCTCTACATTGAAAGCCAAGTAAAGCTGGAGCTTTTACTGCCCTTTTGTTTTATAACCATGGGCAAGAAAGCCTCATCTATGGGTTCTTTGGGAGAATGCTCCACCACTATCAAGCCATCCGGGTTTAGCAACCCACGCTCTACTATAAGCTTAATATTGGGGTTGACGAGGTTCTTCATATAGGGAGGATCCATAAAGATAATGTCGTAAGTATCGGTGCAAGTCTTTAGGTAAGCATCCACCTTCTTGCGCCACAGATGGCAGCTCTCACCGCAGCTAAGCAAAGCAATATTCTTTAAGATAGTGCCAATGGCAGCAGGGGCAAACTCCACAAAATCCACCCAGAGCGCACCTCGTGATATTGCTTCCAGCCCAAAAGAACCGGTTCCAGCAAAGAGATCCAGCACACGCTTATCTGCATAATCCTGGTGCACGCTAAAGATCATTTCACGGTTGAAGGAAGTGGTGGGGCGGGTGCTAAAACCCGGAACTAAAGATAGGTTTCGGCCTTTATGGATACCTGTGATGATACGCATCAGAGGGAGGCGTTTTTCTTACGGGGTTTTCTGAAGCCGGTTAGCTTAATCTCGAGCTGCACAGGGATAGCGTCAAACTTGGGACAAGCAAGAAGGCTCACACTTTCCGGCTGTTTACACTTCCTGGTACACCGCTGGCAGATTGAATTGGAGTTGCTCGGGAACTTTGGCTTCATTAACGCACGGATTTGAGGTTCTGCATTTCCAGGAACAAGGACACCAGGTCGCTCAGCTTAACCTCATTTAGTCTTTGGCTTTTGTCAAATCTCGCCAGTATGGCAATCATCAGGTCTTGGATGCTATAATCGGTGAAATCACCCGCTTCAGAGATGAGATTAAGCTGTGCCTGTTGCTCAATTTCTTTCAGCATTTCGGCTAGAGTATCCATCTCGCTTTCGTCGGCAATTACATCTTCAGAAGTAGCATCAAAGAAAAGCTCCGAGCCTTGCATGCCTTCACTGAGCTTTTCCATGGTCTTTGCCATGTTGTCAAAACCCTGATGGTGCAGAATCTTAAGATAAGCAAGCTCTTCGGGAGAGAAAAGCTTTTCAATACGCGGGTCGTAACGGTTATTGGGATCGCTTAAAATACGAAGGTGCAAGGATTCAATCCTCTCACGAACTGCCGGAGAGGCATCATTCTGGCTGATAAGTTCATAAGCAGCCAATGCATCGTAGAACTGATTTTGTTCTTCAAAAAGCTTTGCCAAGGTGAGGGTTGGTTGCCAGCTACTTTCGTTAGTTTTCATTATTTCTCCCAATAATATCTTTTGCACGAAGTCATTATAAAGCAAGGGCTGTTTATGTCAATCTCTTTGTTTGGGCAAATATTAAGCCTAATCCTACCTGCCAACGCTCAATCTGAGCCTGTTTTTCTCAAAGGTCTTATCGCCAATGCCTTTCACTTGAGTGATGTCCTCTATGCTGGAAAATGCTCCATTTTCCTCTCGCCAAGCGATGATAGCTTTTGCTTTTACTTCGCCTATTCCCACTAAGGTGCAAAGCTGCTTAAGTGAAGCGGTATTTATATTTACCACATTCGTCAGCTCGCTTTTGGGGCTGTGACTTACACTGTTGGATTTGTTTTTGGTTTTGTTAGCTTTTTTCGAAACGCTTTCCAGATTAGTACTATCCCCAAAGACGAGTAAATCCGACAGAATATTGGCATAAGTCTTAGCTCCAATACCCTTAACCTGTAGCAATTGATTTACTGAAGTAAAGGGCTTCTTCTGGCGAAAAGCAATGATATCCTGCGCTCTTTTCTCTCCGATGCCCTTAAGTGCCATCAGTTCTTCCCGTCCTGCGCTGCGGATATCCAGATTCAGCGGCGCGTCCACCTGCACTACTTTGCGCAAGCTATCTAGATCAGTCTTTTTTGCCTCTAAGGGAGACCATCCTGAGAAATTAAGCCAGCTTCCCAGCAATATCAAAGCCCCGAAGAAGAGGAATATCTTCTGTTCATTGGGAGTGAGGTAATTACGCAGGGGGTTTTTTAGCTTCATTCTTATGTTCCGGTTACAATAAACACCGCTTCCGCAGTGGCAATAAGATTGCCTGAAGCATCTGCTATCTGTGCGGCTGTTTTTATCGTTCTGGTCTTAGCTTCTGTAATCCAGCCGGAAGTTAGCACCTTCAACCCTGTGGTTAGCGGTTTGCGGAAATGAGTGGTTATCTGTGCAGTTACGGCTCTTTTCCCAGAGATCAAGATAGCTTTCGCCATAGCTTCGTCCATCAGGGTGGTTATTATCCCGCCATGGATAAAACCATTGTAGCCTTCATAACAGGCAGGAGAGGCAAACTCTGCAACCGCCTTATCAGCGCGATAGCTGAATTCCAGCTTTAGCCCCAGCGCATTATCTTTCCCGCAGGCAAAGCAAGCATCGAAGCGCGGTTCTTCCAATTTTACTCCTTACAAAGGGCTTCCGTCCAGTAGCTAAGGTTATCTTCCAGGGTTTCGCTATAGCCATTTTGAGCGTAGGCAATCTTCCCCTGTTTGTCTATCACACAGATGTATGGGATGCCGTTAAAGCCATATTCTTTGGAAATATTATCATCGCCAAACAGCAGTGTCATGTTGAAGTTATTATCGATAAAGTACTGTTTGGCTTTATCTACAGCGTTTTCCCACACATTAATAGAGAAAACCTTTACGTTAACAGGCATTTTTGCCTTCATCCAAGCATCCAGCGCCGGCATTGCCATGCGGCAGGGACTACACCAAGTAGCCCAAAAATCTAGCACCACCACCTGTCCCTTGTAATCCGAAAGCTTGATCAGTTCTTCTTTCGCATTGGGCAATTCCCACAACGGAGCAACTTTACCGATGCGATCTTGAAGGGCTTCTGCCTTACGTTTGGGTTCTTCTGCCTGCCATTTTAGTTCGGCTTTCGCCATCAGAGTTTGCCACCGGGTTTCTTTGTGCATGGGTTCGTATAGGCTTTCATTTTTTATATCGTTAAAGTTTATATCGTCCTTGTCCAATCTTACATTCAGGTAATCCAGCAGTTCTGCGAATTTACCTTCATGGATAAGTAACTTTTCGTAATATTCTGCACAGGCAGGGCTTTCCATCAAGCTGGTATCGTTTTCGAATACAGTGGCTATCACATCCCAATTATCCAGCTTTTCTTGCAGGCTAAGCCACTGGCTGCGATACACTTCATCGCTTCTCTCAACGTCTAATTGTCCCTTGGAGACAGCATCGGAGAGGAGCTTGGGGAAAAAGTATTCAAAGATATCGCTGCGTTTATTAGCCACAATGAAATCCATGATCTGATTCCAGTTCGAGTTTATTGCTGTGATATCGCCTACTTTCATCAGATAAGCTGCTGCTTTGGCAGGGTCTTTAGCAAGCCTGTAATGGTGAAATTGGCATATATTCAGGTAAGCGTCATCGGGGAAACGTTTTAACCCTTGCTCCACCAAGCCAAACATCTCGTCCTTGCCGCTAAGAGGCTCAAGGTTATCCTTTTCGGATTGCAGCAATACCTCTGCCAGATTCACCGCTAAGAGACGATATCCCCAATAGAACTCGGGGGATTGCTTGCATAGCTTAACCCCGCCTTGCAATTGAGTATCTTGGTTCTCATCGAAACGCAACAACAGGTATTGATAAATGGGGGATTGGGGGTCTTTGCTTGCAGCTTGGAGAAAATAGGCATTAGCACCGGAAGGATCAGCCTGTTGCCAAACGTTTTGCAGCTCTCTAAGCTCTTCCACTGTTTTAAGCTGGGGTAGATATTCCTGGATAATTGCTGTTATAGCTGTAGCATCTCCTTCAGCTTTAGAGATTGATTCATTAAAATCGTCAATTGGGGAGCCGAATCCGAGCGACAAAGTGCTTACGAATATCAGCAAAAATAGTAACATTCCGTATCGAGCCATTTATTTCTCCTATAGTATTTTATAGACCAAAGAGACATCATCGATGCAACTAGACTCAAGCTAAGTATCGGCTGCAATTTTGTCAATATATTCCTTGCATTTCGCTGCCATTTTGGTTGTAGAGTAATTTATAAAGCCTCATGCCGTTAGTACCGCTCCTGGCTTGCATTGCCCTATCATTGCCCACCCAATGCCCTTATCATGGACAATGATAGGGCAATGCTACCAAGGAAGATGCTGGCAATTCGGAGATTGGCAGCCCAATAAGGGGAAGTTGACATTGGGTGGCAAACTCCGATTTGCCACAGCTTCCGCAGGATGATTTTCAGACAGCTTTGCTGTCTCTGCCAATTCGGAGATTGGCAGCCCAATAAGGGGAAGT
>Ga0172377_10005318_pt1 | contig 13234 bp, 11 predicted proteins | sample Pumphouse3metaG_FD_119749 | JGI IMG/M metagenome (GOLD analysis project Ga0172377, IMG submission 119749) | Leachate microbial communities from a municipal landfill in Southern Ontario, Canada - Pumphouse #3 metaG | ecosystem: Engineered > Solid waste > Landfill > Unclassified | place: Canada... | reverse complement strand
TTAGATGTTAAAATAGAAGATGCTATTAAATTAGTTATTTCGGGAGGAGTTTTAATTCCGGGGATGGAGAGTAAACATGAACCTAACAAATAAAATCACATTACTTTTGGTTTCAACTTTTATTATAGGCTGTTCCTCTGTTGATTCTAAAAAACTTAAAGAAGCAGAACATTCTCTTTTAAAAGGCATGAATTATGCAAGGGAACAAAGATACACTGAAGCTTTAAAAGAATACGATAAAGTCCTAGATATAGACTCTAATAATTTTTATGCTTTAAAGGAAACAGCTAGAGCTAATGGTATTTTAAAAAATTATAAAGAATCTATTTCGTTCTATAAACAAGCTTTAAAAATTAATGAAAAAGACATTAATTCTTTAACAGGGATATCGTATATCTACTATCTAACTGAAGATTTTTCAAAAGCGTTAAAATATATTAAGCAAATTCCATTGGATGAATTAACTATTGACACTAAACTATTTAAAGGTTTACTATTATTTGAAAATAATGATGACCAAGATGGCATTTTTGAATTTGAAGAAGCATTTAATCAAATTGATCATTTTGATAAAGAGTATGCTAATATTTATATGACTTTACTTAGCAAGGAAAAGAAAGTTGAAAAAATGAGAATCTTCTTAGAGGAAAATAAAAATAAGTATTCTCATAATGAAGATTTTATAATTTTCTTTGCAGAAAGTATAGAAAATTATTTTTATGAATTTGATATAGCTGAAGAAATGTTAAAAAGATATATCGCAACTTATGGAGGAAATGACAATTTATATGTTGCCTTGGCTAAAACTATTTATAATGGACAAAGAACAAAAAATTCTAAACATGAAAAAAAGCAAAATTTAAAAAATATTGAAAAACAAAATAATATTACAATAAAGGGAAGGTTGAGAAAATCGTTATGAATTACAAAGATTATATAGCATCAATAGTAGATTATCCTAAAAAAGGAATTATATTTAGAGATATTACTACATTTATCTCTAACGGGGAAGCTTTTAAAGCTTCTGTAAATGATTTTTCAAAATACGCTAAAGACAAGGGTGCTGATGTAATTGTAGGTCCTGAATCAAGAGGTTTCATATTTGGATGTCCTGTTGCTTGTGAGCTTGGAATAGGGTTCATACCTGTTAGAAAACCAGAAAAATTACCTAGAGAGGTAATAAGCTGTAGCTATGAACTAGAATATGGAAAAAATGTTTTAGAAATGCATAAAGATGCAATAAAAAAAGGTCAAAAAGTTGTTATTGTTGATGACTTGCTAGCAACTGGTGGAACTATTGAAGCAGTTATCAAAATGATTGAAGAATTAGGTGGAGAAGTTGTTGGAATTGCATTTCTAATAGAATTAGAGACAGAATGTAATGGTAGAGATAAACTTAAAGGTTATGATGTTATCTCTCTTATAAAATATTAAATTTTTATTTGGGGAAAGGGAAGCTTATGGATTTTTGGGAAGAATTAGAAGAAAAAATTAAAAAAAATAAATTAGATGTTGATTTAGTCAAAATTAAAGAAGCATATTTTTTTGCTGAAGAATCTCATCTTGGTCAATACAGACAGTCTGGGGACAATTATATTCTTCATCCTACTGAAGTTTCTCAGATATTAATTGATATGAAAATGGATACTGAGTCCATTGTAGCTGGAATTTTACATGATATAGTTGAAGATACATTTATTACCCTTGCAGATATTGAGTATAATTTTGGAGCAGATGTTGCTCACTTAGTAGATGGAGTTACTAAATTAAAAAATCTACCTAATGGAACTAAACAACAAGGGGAAAGTATTAGAAAAATGATGCTTGCCATGTCTAAAGATTTGAGAGTTATAATAATAAAACTAGCTGATAGATTACATAATATGAGAACATTAAAATATGTTCCTAGTGAAAAACAAATAAGAGTTTCAAAGGAAACCCTTTCTATTTATGCTCCTTTAGCACATAGATTAGGTATGGCTAAAATTAAGTCTGAATTGGAAGATATTGCCTTTTACTATATTTATCCTGAAGTTTATCATGAAATTAAATCTTTAGTTGATGCAAAAAAAGGCGAAAGAGAAATCTACATTCAGTCTGTTGTAACAACAATAAAAGAACTAATTGAAAAAAATCATATTAAGGCTAATATTAAAGGAAGATTTAAACATTTTTATAGTATTTATAAAAAATTATATGAAAAACATAAGGATTTTGATGATATTTATGACCTAATGGGAATTAGAATAATAGTAGACAATGTATCCCAATGTTACCATGTACTAGGAATAATTCATGAAAATTTTAATCCTGTGCCAGGAAGAATAAAAGATTATATTGCTGTCCCAAAATCAAATAACTATCAATCTATCCACACTACCATAGTTGGACCTAAGGGAAAATTTGTTGAAATACAAATAAGAACTGAAGAAATGGATAAAATAGCTGAAGAAGGAGTTGCTGCTCACTGGAGTTATAAAGAGAAAATAGTCCCTAATAAAAAGGATAATGTTTATTCATGGCTTAGAGATATTGTGGAAGTTAACAAAGAAGCTGATAACGCTGATGAATTTGTCTCCACTATAACAGGGGATATTATGGAAGATACTATCTATGTATTCTCTCCAAAGGGCGATATTACTGAGCTTAAAAAAGGTTCTACACCAATTGATTTTGCATTTGCTATACATACCCAAGTTGGATGTAAATGTATTGGTGCTAAAGTGGATGGAGAAATTGTTCCCCTTGATTATAAACTTAAAAGTGGTGATAGAGTTAATATAATTACTTCTAAAAGTGCAAAGGGTCCTGGAAATGATTGGCTAGATATAGTTGGTACCAACAGTGCTAAAAGCAAAATAAAAAAATGGTTAAAGGATAAAAAATGGGAAGAAAATATTAAACTTGGTAAAGAAGCTTTAGAAAAAGAAATTTCTAAACTACCTATTCCTTTAACACTAAAAGATTTAGAAGAAAACCAAATCATAAAAAAACATATTGAAAAACACAATATTCCCTCCTTTGATGATTTCTATTTTGTATTGGGAGAAACTAGGAGTAAAGTAGATGTAGTTGTTGACAAACTAAGGGGACATCAAGAAGCTGAAAGATTGAAAAATAATCCAAATATTCCAATAGTTCAATCATCAAGAAAATCACATAAAAAAAATGATTATGGAATAATTGTTGATGGAGTTGAAAATACCCTTGTAAGATTTGCCAAATGTTGTACCCCTTTGCCTGGAGATGAAATAGGAGGATATATTACAAAACTCACTGGAATAGCAATTCACAGAAAGGATTGTAAAAACTTCCAAAATATGATTCTTAATGAACCTGAAAGGGAAATCACAGTACAATGGGATGAGGAAACTATTAATAAAAAAATTAATAAATACCAATTTAAATTTTCTGTTATAGGAGAAGAGAATAAAGGATTAGTTATGGAGATTATCAATTTAATTGCTGATCATAGAATAACTTTAACTGATATAAACTCAAAATCCCTTAAAAAAAGTGGCAGAAATTATATTAAAATCAAAGTAGCTATTGAAATAGCTCAAAAAAGAGATTATAACCTTTTAATTGAAAATATAAAAAAAATTAAAGACGTTATAAATGTAGAAAGATAGGAGAGTTAATGCAAAAATTACCAGTAACATATAACTTATTAAAGAAAAATGGAAATGCTAGAGCTGGAGTTATAACTACTCCCCATGGGACAATTGAAACTCCAGTATTTATGCCTGTTGGTACTCAAGGAACTGTAAAGGGAATGACTAAGGAAGAACTAGTGGAACTTGGTTCTGAAATTATATTAGGGAATACTTATCATTTGCATTTAAGACCAACAGATGAAATTATTGCTAAATTTGGAGGATTACATAAATTTAGTGCTTGGGAAAAACCAATTCTTACAGACAGTGGAGGTTTCCAAGTATTTAGTTTAGGAACTATCAGAAAAATTAAAGAAGAGGGTGTGGAATTTGCTTCACATTTAGATGGATCTAAAAGATTTATATCTCCAGAAAAATCTATTGAAATTCAAAATAATTTAGGCTCTGACATAGCTATGCTCTTTGATGAATGTCCTCCTGGACAATCTTCTAGGGAATACTTAATTCCTTCTATAGAAAGAACTACTAGATGGGCTAAAAGATGTGTAGCTTACCATAAACGATCTACTGATCAAGGGTTATTTGCAATTGTTCAAGGTGGAATATATGAAGATTTAAGAGATAAATCATATAATGAATTAAAAGAAATGGATGAATTTTTTTCAGGATATGCTGTAGGTGGTCTTGCTGTTGGAGAAAAAAAAGAAGATATGTATAGGGTGTTAAAACATATTACTCCAAAATTACCTGAAGGCAAACCTAGATATTTAATGGGAATTGGAGAACCATTGGATATGCTTGAAGCTGTTGAACAAGGAATTGATATGATGGATTGTGTTCAACCTACAAGAATTGGAAGACACGGAACTGTATTTACAAAATATGGTAAACTTGTTATTAAAAATGCTGCTTATACTGAAGATGAAAGACCCTTAGATGAAGGTTGTAATTGCTATGTTTGTAGAAATTATAAAAGAGGTTATATTAGACATTTATTAAAAGCTGGAGAAATCTTAGGTCAAAGGTTAACAACTTATCATAACCTTTATTTTCTAGTAAATTTAATGAAAAATGCAAGAAAATCAATTTTAGAAGATAGATTTATTGAGTTTAAAGAAGAGTTTATTAAAAATTATTCTTTAGGAAAAGAATCAGAATGGATACGTCCTCAAAAATTTGAAGAAAATAAGTAGAAAACAAAAAAATCCCTTTAAATATAGAAATAGGGGATTTTTTTTATGTGTGTGTACATTCTTTTAATGGTGTTTTACTTTCTCCTCAATAGACCAATTGTTCTATGAAAGGATTGAAATATAAAACATCTATACATATGTTACCTTATTTTATATAAAAAAGCAAGATTTATTTTTTAGCTCTTTTATAGGATATATTTTAATACAAAAAAGTATAACTACTTAAAATAGTTATACTGCTTAGAATCATTATATGGCGCTCCTAATAAGATTCGAACTTATAACCCTCTGATTCGAAGTCAGATACTCTATCCAATTGAGCCATAGGAGCACACTATAAATAATATCATATAAGGCTATTAAATACAAGCAGTAAAAAATTATATACAATTGTATTAATTGTAAAAATGAACTATACTATACTTATAAACTTAAAAGGGAGAAGACATGAGAAAATTTAAAAAAATATCCATTTTATTATTATTTTTTTCATTAGGACTTTCTTCATTTGCAATGAAGTTAGAAAATAATAAATATTTTGATAATTATGGTAATCATATTAAACTAAAAAAATATAAACGTATAATAATTACAGATCCCTCTTGTGTTGAGATTTTTTATTTAATTGGAGCTGAAGATAATATTGTAGGTGTAGCTAAAACAAAAATAAGTAAAATGTGGCCAGAGGAAAAAATTAAAAATCTTGAATCTGTGGGAACTATCTCAAGACCTTCTATTGAAAAAATAATTAAACTAAAACCTGACTTAGTCATTTTAAATGTAATGTCCCAAAGAATTATTGACACTTTGAAGCAGCAAAATATTCCCTTTGTTGTGGAAAGGGCAACTAATTTTCAGGAGATTTTTACAAAAATTAAAGCATATGGAAAAATAACTGGAAATAATGAAAATGCGACCCTATTAATAAAAGAAAAAAAGATTCAATTAAATAAAATAAAAGAAAGAATTTCTAAAGATAAAAAAGGAAAAAGAGGATTAGTTTTATATTCAACTTCCCCTCTTCTAGCCTATAATTCAAAAAGTATCCCTGGAGAAATTATGAAACTATTTAATATTGAAAATTTGGGAAATACTACCCTTGGAAATACTCATATTATTTCAGCTGATTATATTTTAGAAAAAAATCCTGAAATTATTATTTGTACTATGAAAATTAGGGATATTGAAACTTTAATAAAAAGAAATCCATACCTTAAATATACAGATGCCTATAAAAATAATAGAATATATATATTTAAATCAAGGGAAATATTAAGGGGCAGCCCTAGAATTATTGATAATTTAGATGAAATGTACGAGGTGCTATATAAATGAAAGTAAAAAAATTAATTTTAAAATACTATAAAAAAGAAAAAAAACTATTGGTTATATTTATAATATTTAATTTACTTGTAACATTACTAGACTTAAGTGCACCTTTGGTAGTAAAAAAAATAATAGATACAGCTATTCCAAATAAAAATTTAAATATGATTTCTTATTTATCCTTTATGGTTTTGGCCATGTATGGTGCTAGAACTGCCTTTGCCATTGTTTCATTTAGTAGAGGTCAGCTTATGGGAAATCGAATTAAATTTCACATGAGAAATGATTTATTTTCCCATATGCTTAAACAATCCACTGAATTTTTCAATAAAAAAGAAAAAGGAGAGCTAATAGCTAGAATAACAAGTGACTTGGAAAATTCATCCTCTTTACTTTATAGAGGACTTCAAGATTCAATCTCTGCAGGGGGAGCTATAATTGGTAGTTTTTTCCTTATGCTTTTCTTTAGTCCAATATTAACTTTAATTATTTTTGCACCTTTCCCATTTGGTTTTTTATTTGTACACTCTAAAAATAGGAAATTAAAATCAGGCTATAAAGAAATAAGAAAAAATAATAGTAATTTCACTAGCACTACCTATGAATTATTTAGAGTTATCTTTTTTTTAAAGGATAATGTACTTGAAAATTATGCTGAACATAAATTTAAAGAAAGTAATAACAATCTTTTAATGGCAGAAAAAAGAAACTATTTAAATGTTGGGATTTTTATGTCTGGAGTAACATTTTATGTTCACTTAACTCAAATAATTTTAATAGGTTTTGGAGGATATTTATTTACTCAAAATAAAATAACAATTGGTATTATTATTTCATTCTTACTTCTAGTTGATAGATTTAAAATCTCTTTAATTAAACTTGCAGGACTTACAGACACTTATCAAAAGGGAATGTCTGGTATAAATAGGTTGAATAGTATGTTAAATACAGATTATACTCTTCTTAATGGTACTAAAAACATTACTTCTCCCTTTGAAGTTCTTACTTTTAAAAATGTTTCCTTTTCATATGGTAATGAAAATATTTTAAATAATCTTTCCTTTAGCATTAGAGCCAAGGAAAAAATAGCTATTGTTGGGAAAAGTGGAATTGGAAAATCAACTGTTTTAAATTTAATTAAAAAAAATTACTTACCTGATTCAGGGGATATTTTCATTAATAATATTAACTACAAGGATATTAATAAGGACAATCTTTTAAACCTAATGGGAATATTAAATAATTCAGAGAATATATTATATGAAACAGTTGAAAAAAATATTTCCATTGTAAAAAATAAAAGCACCTATGAAAATATAGTTGAAGCTTCTAAACAAGCATATATTCATGAGACAATTGAAAAATTACCTAAAAAATATAAAAGTATCGTGGGAAATAAGGGAACTATACTAAGTACTGGTCAAAATCAAAGAATTTCCTTTGCTAGATTATTTTTAAAAAAACCAGAAATTATATTACTAGATGAAGCAACTTCTGGATTAGATAGAATTTCTGAAAAAATAATTATAAATAATGTTTTAAATTTTTTAAAGGAAAAAACAGTTATCTTTGTTACACATAGACTAGATATTGTTAAAAACTTTGATAGAATTTTAGTTTTTAATGAAAATGGAATTGTTGAAGAGGATACTTTTGAAAAATTAATTGAAAAACGCGGAGAATTCTATGATTTATACAAGAAAAATAATATTAAAGAAAATTAAAAAAAAGCCTTCTATTAGTTTCATTTGAACTTAATAGAAGGCTTTCCCTATAATTCTAATTTCATTTTTATATGTTCTATTCCCTCTTCAATATACATTTCTGTAATTGCAACAAATCCCAAAGACTCATAAAATCTCTTTAAATAAAATTGAGCTGAAATAATTATTTCCTTTTCTTTTAATTGATTCTTTATATAATCAATAGCTCCATTTAATATTTTTCTTCCTAATTGTCTTTTTCTTTCTGACTCTATAACTAAAACCCTACCAATGGAAACACTTTCATATGAAACACCAGCTTGTATAATTCTTAAATATCCTATAATTTTATTTTCTTCCCTTAACATTAAATGCCAAGATCTATAATCTTTTCCATCAACATCATTATATAAAATCTTTTGTCCTACTACAAAAACTTCTCCCCTTGATTTTAATATTTCATATAATTCTATACTTGTTAGTTCTTCAAATTTTTTTATTACCATTTCCATTTATATTCCTCCTAAACAATTCATTATTAATTTTATAATTTTTCAATTAAAAAGTCAATGATTTCCCTTTGAGTTTCAATACTTTAAATGTTATAATATTTTTTAGTAGTTAGTCCAAACTTACAGGGTAAAAAGGAGCTCCTTATGAAAAAAGAAACGATCTTGTTTTTGATGATTTCTATTTTAAGTTTTAGTGAAGATTTAACCTTAGACACTATGCTAAATAATATTTCAACAAATTCCTATGAAAAAAATATTTACAATATAGACATAAAAAAGAATAAAGTTAACCAAAAATTTTATGATCTAGATAATTATAACGGAATTACAGGTAGTTCAAAGAATACTTATCTTAGGGAAGATAGAGCCTATAAAACTAGCGGAACTATTTCCTATGGAGATTTTTATATAAAGGGTTTAAAGGAAGAAAGTGAAAAATCTGAACTAATTTTAGGTATTAACAAGAATATTAAGGATATGATTTATTCAGAAAATGATAAAAATTTAAATAATAATAATCTTGATAAAAAAATTAATAAACTAGAGTATCTTAAAAATATTGAAACTAAAAAATTAAGTTTAGTTGATTTATATAAAGATTATAAGAATATAGAATTTGAAATAATAGCTAAAACCAATGGAGTAAAAACTTTAAAAAATGAAGAGGAAATATTGAAAAAATCTGTTGAGTTAGGAAAAAGTCCCAATATAGATTTAAAATCTGCAACTATAAATAGATTAAATTTAGAAATAGAATTAAAATATTTGAAAAAAAATAAAGCTAAAATAGAAAATAGATTTTTCTATGATTTTAAAATAAATATTGCAGGAAACACCCTAAAGAATATACCTAAAAAAACTGACGCCATAGATAAATTTTTAAATAATATTGGAAATAAAGATTTGGATATTTTAAAGATTCAAAAAGATAAAATAAAAGAAAATATAAATTATTTAAAATATGACAATAAGTACCCTGATATATCACTTGGTTTAGAACATGATTTTGGTTCTAGAGAAGAATCCATTAAAGAAAATAGAATATTTTTAGAAATATCTAAAGATTTATTTTACTATGACAATGATTTGGAAAATGAAAAATATAATTATCAGAGGAAAACATTAACTATATCTGAAGAAACTGATAAAAAGAACTCAGAAATTTTAAAAACTAAGGAAGAATATGATAATTTACTTATGGAATACCAAGTTAATAAAAATAAAGCTAATTTAGAAAAAAATAAATATGATATTAAAAAATTAGAATATAAACTTGGAAAAACAACATATTTAGATTTAATTGATAATTTTAATGACTATCTAACATATAAAATTAACGCTGAAAAATCAAAAAATAATTTAAATGCATATATCTATAAAATTATAATTAGAGGAGAAATATAAATGAAAATAAATAAAAAAATAATTGTCACATTTGTAGTTGTTGCTATTTTCAGTGGAGGTATTTTCCTTAAATTAAACTCAAAAAATAAAAGCTTAAAAACTTATGAAGTTTTAAAGGTGAAAATTGGAAATGGAAAGGGATATATTAACGCTTCTGGAAAAGTTGAAGCAAATGATACTAAAGATGTTTTTGTTGATAAAAAACTAAAGGTTGATCAAGTGTTTATTCAAGAGGGAGATTTTGTAAAAAAAGGTCAATTACTTATGACCTTTGATGAAACTCAAAGAAATAATATTAAGAGAAATTTAGAAAGAAAAAAAATTCAATTAAATAAACAAAAAAGAAATCTAAAAATAATTAAAGGCCTTTATGAAATAGGTGGTAGCTCAATAAATGAAGTTAAGGATTTAGAGGAAGATATTCAATTATTAAAAATAGATATTGAAGAGTATAATGAAGATTTATCCAAAACTGCTGAAAAGATATTAAGCCCTGTAAGCGGTACTATTTCTTCTTTAAAAGCTCAAGAAAATTATCTTGTTGATACTGATCAAGCTCTTTTGAAAATTATGGATCTATCAAATATTAAAATAGTCTTAGAAATACCTGAATATGATATTAAAGATATTAAAATTAATCAGGAGCTAATACTAAAACCAGAAGTTTTTGAAAATAAAAAAGAATTTAATGGAAAAGTAACTAAAATAGCTAAAATTTCAAAAACCTCATCCACAACATCTGAAAATATTGTGGAAGTGGAAGTTAAACCCCTTGAAGATATTCCTGATATTGTTCCAGGTTTTAAAGTTTCTGCAACTATATATTTAGATGAAAATAAAAATAAAATTATTATTCCAAAAACCTCAATTCTAGAAGAAAATAATAAATACTATGTCTTTTCCACTAATAAAGATGGAATTTTATCTAAAATATATATTGAAATTAAATCTCTTGATGGGGATAAAGCTATTGTTTTAAATGGCCTAAAGGAAAATGATGAAATTCTTAGAACTCCCTTTGAAAATTTAAAAGTTGGAGATAAAATTCTTACTTCTAAAGAGTCTAAAGGGGATGATAAAAATGATAATAGAAGTTCAAAGTCTAAATAAATATTATAAAAATGGAGAAAACTCTTTACATGCTCTAAAAAATTTATCCTTTAATATAGAAAAGGGAGAATTTGTAGCTATTATGGGAAGCAGTGGAAGTGGAAAATCTACAATGATGAATATTTTAGGATGTCTTGATAAAGAATTTAATGGAACATACATACTAGATGATATTAATGTTTCTTCAATAAAGGAAGATAAGCTGTGTAAAGTTAGAAATTTAAAAATTGGTTTTATTTTTCAAGCATTTAATCTACTTCCAAAACTTTCAGCCTTGGAAAATGTTGAACTTCCTTTAGTTTATGCTGGAATTCATAAAAGTATTAGGGAAGAAAAGGCAAAACAAGTTCTAGAAAAAGTAGGGTTAGGTGATAGAATGTATCATAAACCAAATGAACTTTCTGGAGGTCAAAAACAAAGGGTGGCAATTGCTAGGGCTATAGTTAATGATCCCGCTATAATACTAGCTGATGAACCTACTGGGAATCTAGATAGTGTCTCAGAAAATGAAATTATGAATTTTTTCAAAGAATTAAATGATCAAGGAAAAACTATAATAATAGTAAGCCATGAACCTGAGGTTGCTAAATTTTGTAAAAGAATACTTTTATTTAAAGATGGTGAAATTATAAAAGATGGTGAGAACAAATGAATTTTTTAGAAAGTTTTAAAAGTGCTATAAAAAGTTTAACAGGTAATAGAGCTCGATCTTTTTTAACTATGTTAGGAATTATCATAGGGATTTCTTCTGTTATAACAATGTCTGCAATAGGTAAAGGTGGGCAAGAAAGTATTACAGGTAAATTAAAAGAAGGGGGCTATGGAAAATTTACAATATTTGTTGACAAAAAGGCAAAGGATTTTAGATGGAAATATCTTTTTGATGATGTTCTAGTTGAAAAATTAAATAACAGCAATTACTTTAAAAATGTAACTCCCTATGTAAGGGATAGAATGTACTCTAAAATTAGAGATAATTTTAGTAGAGTTTGGTTTACTGGATCTACCCCTGCTGTTGAAGATATTGATAAAGTTGAAATGCTTTCTGGAAGAAATTTTTTAAGTTTTGAGTATAAAAATGCTGAAAAAGTTGCTATAATTGATGATATAACAGCTAAAAATTTATATGGTTCAATTGATAATGCTCTTGGAAAAGAATATTATCTTTTTAAAAATAGAAAATCTGCAGGTATTCCCTATGAAATTGTAGGGGTTTATAAAAATCCTTTTAAAGGTTTTGCTAACGCCCTTGGTGGACTTAGAATACCACGGTTTGTTAGATTCCCATTGTCAACATATGATAGAATCTACAATTTAGATAATTCTAACTCCTATGAAGAACTACTTATTGAAGCAAAGGATCCAGAAAAATCACAGGAAAGTATGGTTAAATCAAAGGAAATTCTAGAAGAAATCACTGGAATTAAAGATTTATATGAAGTTGAAGCCCTTGCTAAAGGCTCTTCATCCTTTGATAACATCCTTAGTACACTTAATATATTTGTAACTTTTGTAGCTGGAATTTCTCTTTTTGTAGGGGGAATTGGAGTTATGAATATAATGCTTGTTAGTGTTATTGAAAGAACTAAAGAAATTGGAATAAGAAAATCAATTGGAGCTACTAATAAAGACATTCTTCTTCAATTTTTAATAGAGTCAATTATACTAACAGGACTTGGAGGAATTATTGGAATCTTTTTAGGATTTGTTTTAGGAGAACTAATTGGAAAAATAATTGGAATAACACCTTTATTTTCATTTAGCTCAGTTATTACATCTCTTATTGTTTCAACTTTTATAGGAATTATTTTTGGAGTTATACCTGCAAAAAAAGCTGCTGAATTAAACCCAATCGAAGCTCTTAGAGCTGAATAAAAGGAGTGATTATGGAAAATTTTAAATACTACACACCAACTAAAGTTATCTTTGGTAAAGATACAGAAAAGGAAATTGCAAATCTTTTAAAGGAATTTAATGGTAAGAAAATTTTGATTCACTATGGAGGAGGAAGTGTTGTTCGTAGTGGTTTACTTGCTAAAGTTAAAAACTATCTAAAAGAAAGTAATATTGATTATGTAGAATTAGGAGGAGTAAAACCTAATCCTAGGCTATCCCTTGTAAAAAAAGGAATTGAACTTGGAAAAAGAGAAAATATTGATTTTATATTAGCTATTGGTGGAGGAAGTGTTATAGATTCTGCCAAGGGAATAGGATATGGAATGATGATTGATTATGATGTTTGGGATTTATATTCTAAGAATAAATTTTCAAATAACTGTATGCCAGTTGGAGTTATACTAACAATGGCTGCAGCTGGAAGTGAAATGAGTCCTAGTAGTGTTATTACAAATGAAGAAGGTTGGCTAAAG
>Ga0172377_10005315_pt1 | contig 13235 bp, 9 predicted proteins | sample Pumphouse3metaG_FD_119749 | JGI IMG/M metagenome (GOLD analysis project Ga0172377, IMG submission 119749) | Leachate microbial communities from a municipal landfill in Southern Ontario, Canada - Pumphouse #3 metaG | ecosystem: Engineered > Solid waste > Landfill > Unclassified | place: Canada... | reverse complement strand
TCTTGACGCAAAAGCCGACAAACAAACTGTCAATGCTCAGTTTCAGACGGTAGATACCAAAATTACCTCTGTTGATGAAAAACTGGACTTAGTGATTAACCTGCTTAATAATAAAAAGAGGTAATAAATGAAAGCATTCTTTCTAAAAATTATTCTTGGTAAAGAGGCGTTAGATATTTTTCGAAAATATTATCGTTTTACCCGTCCGTATTCACAGGAAGGCAGTAAATTATCACCCGACGAAAGACAAGATTTAATAAAAGAATTATGGCCATTTTTATTAGCCATTTCAAATATAATTAATTTCAAGAAAGGGAAAAAACAATGAAAGAATTAATAACTTGGTTACAAGACCCTGTAAACATGGCTATCCTCGGCGCTATATTTCTGGCGCTTGCCGGAGCTATTCGCGGAGCCGGCGAACTCTTTATCGCTATTGGCAATCTGAACAAAAAACCCGATAAGTGGGATTCGCTGGGAGCCGCCCTGCTGAATATTTCAACCAAGATCGGGAAACTTATAACCTGGTTTGGAATAGGCAATCGGCAGAATAAATCCAATGCCTGATATTCTTACCGGCCCGACTATCATCATGCGCGAGCGCGGACGCTGGTCTGATCCCGGCTTGCACGCTATTGTAACTATTGAGGGCGTTAATGATGCTTTCATTGGTTCGTCCTGGCCTAATCCGTACAAACCTTCCAATCCGGCAATCAGACTTGAGAAATACGCGGGCGCAATCTGTCAAGGCGAGTATATCTACCAGTTTTTGAGTACTGCACACAATGGCAAAGTTGGCTTCAATTTGCGCACGAAAGACGGCATATTTAACGGTCAGATTCCAACGATCAACATGAATCCTAACCAGAACTATCAACTTTACGCTATAAATGTCGATCTGCATTGTAGCAATAAGCCTAATTGGAAAGGTTCGCTTGCTTGCCAAACCATCAATCCCTATTTCTGGCCGGACTTTATCTCCCATTTCAAGGAAAACATGCAAGGGCTTTACATCCTGAAACGCGACTTTGAGGAGGTCTCCTGATGTCCATAATTACCCAATCTCCAATCTATCCCGCAGGGACTCCCCCGGAGCAATCTTCAACCTACAATCTACAATTAAAGAAATCTAGGTAAACTATGAGCACAGAATATTACTACCTGATCGATAAATCCACCCGCCGTCACGTCAGCACCAGTCGCCGCGTAACTATCCACGAGTACGCCAGGCTGAATATCGAGCGCGTTCCCCGCCAGGTCAATTTTATCTTTCGCTATAACGTCCCCCTCAAAATCCGCCGTGAGATTGCCCTCTTTCTCCTTCAGAAATATCCCGACCTCCGTACCGTTTCCCACGATCTCAAACCCCTCAATATCACCGATCAGTTCGATGAAATGACCAATGCCCACCTCATCCATTACCTTTCGCTCCTTAGTTGCCGGGATTTTACCGGCGAGCGTTCGGATCTCCTTGCCCGCGTTCGCCGATTAATTTCCGAGGGTCGCGTACCAATGTCCGAAGAAGAACATAGACAGAGAAGAATCGAATCCCAGAAAGCCATCTATGCTGCCAAAGTCGCGGCCAAAAAAGCGAAATCGCTTAATCCTGTTTCCGAAGAATCCAACCCGTCCGACCTACCGCTGGAAACCCCTTCATCTCCTGCCGGAATCCCGCCTGTTGAACCGCCTGTTTCTAATCCTGCTCCCGCCGAACCTCCGGCTACGGAAATCCCGCCGAAGCCCGCGCCCAAGCAAAAATCACCCGTAAAACGCAAAAGTCATCATAAAGGCAAGTCTTCTAAAAAATGAGCACCTATCTTACCGCCATCACCAACATTTGCTCCCAGGTCGGCGACCCGAACCTCGATACCTACAAAGTCCGCGCCCAGGCTCACTTCATTCGCGCCATCCACACCCTGATTGACCAGGATAACTTCAACCAGGAAGATATCCCCTATTATTTCAAACTCAAAACGGATCTTTCATTCGCACCCAATCCCTATGATTCCAAAGCATTGAAAATCCTCCGCATAATCAACATCTTCCCGCCCGCCGGAACCGCAAAAGACCTGATAATAACCATAAAAACCATCGAAGACCTGTCAAAGATTGCCGGTAGTGCCGATCTCCAGCCCTCGGATTCCGATCTGTTTATTTACAAAATCGGCACCAGTCTCTATGCCCTTTACAATACCATTTCCTCTAATTTTACTCCGGCTTCCGATACCCTTTATATGGTTTACATCGAAGACATTGACAACTCCGCCTGGATTGACGCCACCGACTTCCAGGACACCTCCGGAAATTATCTTTTTTCCTTTCGCTTTGTCAATCGCGCTATCGATCTCGCCGTTCAAACCCTGCTTGCAGAAATCAAAGCCGAGGCCGTCGCCGCATGAAAATCCATAATTTTAAATTTGATATTTGCAATTTGATATTTGAATTTTGCAATTTTAAATCTACAACCTACAATCTACAACCTACAATCTACAATTATGAGGTCCACCCATGAGTCTCACATTCTCTAATATCAATTCCCGCGCTATCGCCGATATTCGCGGACTATCCCAGAAAAACGAAGTCCTCCGCGCCCTTAACCGTGTCATTGGCGACATCAATCTCAAATGGGACGGACAACTCCGCACCGAAACCCTTAAAAAAGAATATCTGGGTAATATAACCTTCGAAGATGACTTTGAAGAAGGCAACCTCGATTTATGGGACACGCCCGGCTCCGATTGGAGCGTTCAGGGCTCAGTTGTAAAATCCGGCTCCTATTCAGCCCTTTGTGACGTTACCGCCTGGGAGTCTGAAAATGCCAAACTCGAACTGACAGGCACCTGGAAAAACTTCGCCATCGAGGGCGACATCCGCGTCAATCAGAAATATGGCGTTTGTCAAAAAGCCACTGTCGGCGGTAGATCGGACACCACTAGCTATATCTACTATGCCCTCTCAATGCGCCCCGGTGACGACGGACACTTCCAGTATTACGACGGTGATTATCACAACTTCCCCAATGATAAAACCTGGGCGGTGAATACCTGGTACCACTTCCGCATCGAGTTCGACTTTTTAAACTCCATCCAAAGAACCTGGGTGGACGACGACTATCTCGGTCCGCGTCCCCTTACAGACGGGCACGGTGTTCTCCTCGATGATAATAGATATTTTGAGACAATCGCTATCATGGGTTCCTCCGGCTGGGAATCCGGTCATGACTATCTCTATCTGGATAATGTCGAGGTAACCCTCCTTGATAATCCCGACGGCTTCTCGTGGGACGAAGAAAACCATACCCTCATCCTCTCTGGTAATGTCAAAAAGATCATTGCGCTTTATCACAACGACGTCGAACTCGAATACCGTCCGCTTGAATATACCCGGGACAGCGACAATGCCTCCGAATATATCTATACCATGCTAAACCGCAATTCAATCTACATCCCATCCGGCTTAATGAGTAATGATGATGATTACATCACCCTCAAATATCTCAAATACATCCCCAAACTCACCAGTGCCAATAGCGGAACGCAGATCGACGCTCCCGATGAACTCGAAGAACTCCTTATCGCCGGAACCATGTCATACCTGCTCGCCCGCCCCCAGTACAAAGACCCCGATCTTTTCAAAGTCAATCAGGACGCCTATCTCCAGGGACTCGCCGACCTCAATAACGTCGAAGCCAAACGCTACCCTACCACCCGCCATTCCCTGGACTACATCTATTGACATGAAAACTCGTAACTCGGAACTCACAACTTGCCACTCATACGCCTGAATAACCTTCGCACCCTGAATAACGTCGCCCGCCCAAACCTGCTGGCGGAAGATGAATTGCAGGAATGTGAAAACTATGAAGTCATCGGTAACGGCAATCTTGCCCTGCGCAAAGACCCCGAAACCTTTGATTCCTATCTCGACACCGCCCTTGACGCCGTTTTTTCAAGCATTATCTCCATATCGGAGCCCTACTATCCTCAGCGCAAACTCTCCGCCATGTACGGCGACTATATCCTGCTCGTTTATGGCCATACCGGCTCCGCCTATGTCCTCTATTACTTCTATCAGTCCGGCGCCTCTGCCTGGACCGGCACCCAGATCGCCATAACCGGACACGCTTACGATTCCGGCACCGAGCTTGAGTTTACGATTGGTGAATCCAAAGTCATCATCACCGACCTCGACGAAGACTCCGAAAATCACGCCGCATTCTTCCGCATTGACCCGGAGGGCACCGCCCGCTCCGGCATTCTCGGCATCCCGGCTCCCAAATCCAAAGCCGCAGTTACCCAGATCACCGCCTGGGATGAGTCCGATTGGGATACTAACGCCGACTCTTCGCACGTCAGCGAACCCGGTCTTGTTCAGGTCGTCTATACCGTCGTCACTGAAGATGGTCAGGAATCCAATCCCTCCCCGGTCAGTGAAACCCTCGATATGCAATTCTTCGAGTTTGACGACAAGGGCGATACCGCCCGCTGGATTGGGAAAATATTAGTCAGCAATCTCAGCATCCCCACCGTCTCGGAAGACGTCAAAGACCAGCTCAAATACTTCAACGTCTATTATCGCGTCTTCCGCTATTCCGAGGGCAAAGAGTTCAGCACCTTCCAGTTTGCCCAACAGTTTGAAATTGTTGATAAAAACAACGCCGACGATACCTCCACTGGCAATAGCTACGCCATCGCCGTCGCCGTATCTCTTGGCGAATATCCGCCCTATTCCAATAACGTCGCCCCCGTTGCGAAAGTCGCCGCGGAGGTCGGCGGAGTCACCTTCCTTGCCAATACTCGCGACAAGATCAGTTTTCCTTTTGGCTTCTACTATTACTGCCCTATTAAACTCACCAATACCGATAACAAAAATTACGTTGATGCCGTCGTTAGAATCCGTCTCTATGACAAAGACGCCCCGCTCGGCAATCCGATTACTAACCTTGATTGGGATTATTATGATACCGGAGAACTTAATGTCATTGATGCCGACAAAATCAATAAAATCCGGTTCTATGATGCCGATCGCGCCACCCCTCTGAATGTTGTCTATAAACTCTCACATATACTTAGCCCGGCTTATGTATGTTGTGATGTCTATGTCAAAATCCCCGTCCTGGAAGCTGGCAACTCTCACCTGATCTATCTTTGCTTCAATGACGTCTCCCACGATCTCGACGGCGTTACCAATTCCGACTATCAAACCTATGAATACGGCAAGTGGCTAAATTACACCGGCCTATCCGAAAACACCTTTGAAGATGACTTTGAAGATGGCGACCTCGTCAAGTGGAGCGATGTCGGCTCCGACTGGAATGTTACCGATGCCGTCGTCAAATCTGGCGAATATTCCGCCATCTGCGATGTTACTGTTTATGAATCCGAAAACGCCAAACTCGAACTCAGCGGCACCTGGCGTAACCTCACCATTGAGGGTGACATCCGCGTCAACCATGAAGACGGTGTTTGTCAGAAAGCCACCGTCGGCGGTAGATCGGACACCACTAGCTATCTCTACTATGCCCTCTCAATGCGTCCCAAAAACGGAGGAGAAGCCAACCACTTCCAGTATTATGACGGCACCGAATACCAAAACTTTCCCAATGATAAAACCTGGCTCGTTAATACCTGGTACCATTTCAAAATCACATACAACTTTTATAATTCAATCCAAAAAACCTGGGTTGACAGCGACTACCTCGGCGAACGTACCATGCTCGACGGACACGGCGAAGTGATGAACTCCAGCCGCTATTTTGAAAAAATCTCTATCTTTGGTTCTTCAGGCTGGGCCTCTGACCATGACTACCTCTATCTTGACAACATCACTATCACAACGGTCACAATCGAAAATTTTATCACCAACCAAAAAGTCTTTTCCGGCGAACGCGTCAAGTCCGCCAATAGCATAATTTGCGCCCGCGCCGACTTTGAACATAATTTTTATAACAAATATAATGACTCCTCCTATCGCTATGAAAAACTACCAAATAAATCAAATGTCGCGGTCGGTGGAAATATCTATACTGATAATGATTTTTATGTAATTCCTATCGGCCATATACCCGCATTAGACCAATATATTGGAGTCAATGCTATCCGCGGCCCCACTTCTGTTGATGGAGCCGCTATTATTAATTTTTTAAGGTCGGGGACGGTCAAACTTACCAGTACCATAGTAAAAAAATTTACTATGTGGGGACGATTCAAATGTTCATCCTCCAGTGTTTTCTCTACCGCTGACCGTACAATAATGTATGTTATCGCCGATGGTAGCGCTGATTATCATGTTAACCTTGAATTGACATATGATTCAGGTCCCCCCGGCAAATGGAAATTTCATCTCGATAATAACGGAGACGATCATACGTTTGGGTTATCTGTTAATATTACAACTTCGGTGTTTTCCATTATATTAAGCGTCGATTTCTTAGCCAATAAATGTTCTCTTTTCGTTTTTAATCCCGGAATTTCCGGCGACTTGTTTTACGAAGAAGAAGACACCGTTACTTTTAACGCCGTCAATAGTAATCCCTTTGAAAGTATCTCATGGCAGGCAAAAGCCTGGAATGATTCCAGCGGTCAATCATTTATTGACCAGATCCAGTTTATCACAGACCTCTACCTTAGCGCCTCTGACGACAATAATGTCAACACCGCCTATAATATTCTCAATTTTATGCCAGCCTTCGACAATCTTATCGGCTATAGTAAATTTGTCTCACCCTTCCATAACAACAACATTAAATTTGGCGATACCGAGACCATAGTTTATAAAGAATATCAGAATATGCTCCGTTGGAGTAATATCGACGGCTATTCTTTCCCCGCCCTCTATAATAAAAACACCCGCGAACCTATCCTGCGCCTTATTTCCGCGCCATCCTTTCTTAAACTCCAGTATGCCAATACCGTCATCGTCTTCTCGCGCAATTACGTCTATCGTTTTGTTCTCATCGGCTCGCCGGATGAATGGCGCGCCCGCTCCGAGTCCCTCATAGAAGACCATACCAGCTATGGCTTGCTCGCCCGTGAATCGCTTGTCAAAGTCAGCAATATGGTTCTCTGGCTGTCCGAGTTCGGCGTCATCCTCTGGAATGAAAACGACGTCAATCTGATCAGTAAAGATATTCTCGATATTACCCTGAAAGACACCCTTCTCGGCTTCTTTTGCCCAATCCGCAATCAGTACATCCTCCATGACAATCAGTTCGCAAGCGTATCCGGCAATACTTTTACATTCGCTACCAATAAAATCTCATTTCCTTACGCTCATTACTGGACTGTTAACGGATTCCGCATCGGCGACATTATCCTCGTCACCGACACGGTCAATAATAACAAAACCTTTCTGATCTCGGCTTTCTCGAAAACCAACTATGATAATGACACCATCACGGTTACTGGCGCCGTTGCCGAAACGCCCGCCAACTGCACCATCCGCGCTACCCGCAGTTATGTCTTTGATTTCAATAATGGCAAAGTGTCCCGTTACCTCTTTTCCGGTCTGGATATATCGAAAGCCCTGATCCTCTCCGGCGGAACCGCATCCGAGAATGTCAACCTGTTCTTATCCTCTGTTGATATCTCCGTCAATAAATATCCCGGCGCTACCGCCACCACCGCCATTGCCCGCCTGCTTAGCCGTCTGGTCTATCTCGGATTTGCTCTCGTCAAGCGTATCCGTGCCACCTTCACCGGCTCCGTCAGTATTACCGTCAAAGCCTGGCATCGCACCTATCCCACCACCGGTTATAAAACCACCACATTCTCCTCGCCAACCTCTACCCAGTGGCGTGGTATTACCAATGGCAACCAGCGCGCCCGCGAAGTCGAAGTCCTCGTGGAAAACGCCTCCACCCTTGAATCTATCGATCTGGAGGTAACTCCTCTTGGTAACTAAAACTTTAATTTCCAATCTCCAATCTACAATCTACAATTACAGGATAACCCATGGATCCCCTTAGTACCTGGCTCATAGTCTCCGGCATCACCTCCGGCGCCAAACTCGTCTCCGATTATATCAATCGCCCGCGCCGCAAAGACTATACTACCGACACCTCCTATCTGAAACGCTACATTGCCTCCCTGCATGGTCGTAAAGCCAGCCGCGAAGTCGCTGACCTTGCTATGCAACCCGCTCTCCGCGCCATCGGTACTCAAGCCGCCCGTACCAGGCGCGACATCGGCTATCTTGCCCACCAGCAGGGCGTCGCCGGTTCCGGTATAGAAGCCGGCATGACCCTCGAAGCCAATCAGCAATATCTCAATGCCCTCAATACCGCCTCAGAAGAAGCCAATCGCCTCCAGATCAATGAAAACCGCAATATCAATGAGATGATCGACCAAGCCACCCTCCAGGAAGGCGCTATCAAGTCGCAGGACACATCCAGATACAGCTCCGCCCAAACACAATACCGTAACCAGATCAAAAGCGACATCCTAGGCGGAGTGGCCAATCTCGTCTCGGCGGGCGTCCAGGGATTAGGCGCCAGACAAGAAACCCTGAATACTGCCAAAGCCGAAAACCTCATCCCTGCCGAAACCACCTATGCCCAGCTCCGCCAGTCCGCCATAGATGCCGGTTACAGTGGCGACGTCGCCAACTACCTCGCCTCCGTCCAGATGGATAAACTCGCTACGCCCGGCCTCGATTACACCCAGGAGATTGATATAAACTCCGATACATGGGAAAACCTTACCAGCACTCAGCAGAGAGAGTGGATCGCCACCCAGCAGAAACTCAATCTCGAAAATGCCCGCAATTCCGCCGATCCCGTAATTAGCAAAATGTACACCTCCGCTATCAGCGGCATGAGTCCCGACCAGTTTTTACAAACCTTCAACCAGCCCGACAAAATCAAAACCGGCGATCAGCAAAAAGCCCTCATTTCCATTTATGGCAACCTTGTAGAGTCCGAACAAATCGCGGGTAAAACCGCCGAGAAAAACTTAGTCAATGACATTACCATTCAGGCCAATCAGGGCCAAGTCACCGGCGATGATATTATCAAGTATGTGACCGAGAATAACCTCTCGCCCGAAACCGAATCCAAACTCATCGACCTCTCCGCCCGCCTCGAAAGCGCGGGAAAAAAAGAAAGCGCCACCCTTGCCAAAAGCCAAATCGCCGACCGTACCTATACCGCCTATGGCAAATCCTTGTCATCTGCTATTAGCCTGCACGTCAACAACAATAATAAAGCCTCCGCCGAGTCCATCCGCAGTATCATATCCAACTCGCCGACCGGTTTAACCGAAGAAAGCTACTCAAGCCTGACTAATGCCATTCAGCAATATGTCAAAGGCGTTTCTGTTGATACCGGTTCCAGATTGGCTTTGCAGACCCCGGAATCCTTCAAAGCCAGCCTGCTTAATAAACTCATGAATTACGCCAATCACATGTACACCCGCCAGCCTGCCTCCAGTTTTAGCCCTGACGAAGATTTTTATGAAATAAAATCTTTGATTGGAGCCAACCAGTAAATGCTTACTGCAGAACAGAAAAACGCCCGTCTTCTTGAGCTATCCGCCCGCCTGTATAATACTTGGCAAACCAATCCCGACGCTATTAATAAATCCAAAAATCGTGACCAGATTCTGAGTATCGTAAAATCCTACCGGAACTATCTGCGCGAGCAGGAAGTCGCCCGCTTTGAAGAAATCCAGCGCAAAGTCCAGGCTGACCGGCAGACCGTCGCCGCTTTCGATCCTGCCAACATCTACCGCAACAAAATCCCGCAACCTGCAACTCTTAACCCGCAACTCGTAACTCCCAACCCGCCTGCCCGACTTTTACGTGAAAGCGGAAAAGGCGGGGAACTCGTAACCAGTCAGGCACAGCCCCCCAACGAGATATTAGATTCTGCTCAGGATGAACTCTTAAAAATGGCCGACGGATACGCCTCTGCAAAGCCAGACGTTACTATAGCGCCCGGGGCGGAAGCCCCGGAGAGAGGCATTCACACCGAAATTGTCCGTAGCAAGCCGCAGACGTTTTTCAACGCTCCGCTCATTACCGAGTCGGCGCTTAATAAACTACCGGTCAAAGACCGGATCAGAATGGATATTGGCAGACCATATCCTAAACAATACCAGTTAGGCGAACCCCGAACCGTTCTTGATGTAGCCCTTGTAGAGCCAGTTGCTACAATGGCCCAGACTATTTTCTCAAAAGCGGCTAATCTTAATGACGCCCTCTATCAGTTATCCGATGCCCTGAATAAAGACTTCGGTCTGCCAAAAGCCGAAACCCTGAAAGAATTATCCTTATTAGCCGAAAATGCCGCTAAGGACGCCGAAAAACTCGGCATCCCCGCCAATGAATCCATTGTCAGTAAAATCACCAGCGAATTATATAAAGGTCTTGGCGGAGTAGCTTTTGATCTGCCAATCATTAATGCCATCGGATTGCCAGCTTATATGGGCGCAATGGGTGGAGCGGAGTCTTATCGGGAACATGGCGCCTTTCTGCCCGGAGTGGCTACCGGACTTATTAAAGGGAAAGCCTTTTCAAGCGCCTTACATGGAACCGCGTCTTTGCCAAAGTACATCGGCGGAGCATCAACCGGCGCCCTCTTTGGTAGTATGTCTCTGCTTGACGAAACCAGTAAACCCGATAAAGATATTGATTGGAGCAATGTCATCAGCCAGACCATCATAGGAACCTTATTAGCCTACAATCCTAATCGCCAATCCCTCTTTGCCTGGATGAAAAGAAATCTCGGCGACACTCCCGCCGTCGCGAATCTCGATGATCGCAACCTGTCATACCTCCGCGAAATCTTCAAAAGCGGCAAGGACGTTCCGGAATACATTCTGGATTATGTCAAAAACATCAAAGACCGCAAAGCCCTCAGCCTGATAATCCGGGAAGGCAAAGTCCCAACCGATCTCGCGGAAAAAATAAAATATGACTTTCTGAAATTTAAATCAGCCCTGACAAAAATTCCTCCCGCGTCCTTGCCGGAACCCTTAGTCCAAAAGCCAGCCCCGCCCGCTCCGCCCAAAATGATAACCGGTCAAGCGGAAAAACCAGTCCCGCCAGCGGAAGAAATTACGAGACCAATTATGAAAGTTCCGGAAAAAGCCCCGCAAATCAAATCTTCAGGTATACATAATGTACCACCCGCCCCGGAACAGCCCATAGCGGCAAGACCTGTCGCGCCCGAACCGCCCGCGCCACCAATAACTAAGCCCAAACCGTCAAAACCCCAAATAATTGACAGAATCAAAAAAGGCTCAAAACAGTGGGATGTTGTAAAACTTTCCAGTAGTAGTTATGAACTGTGGAGCGCCCAGAAGCGCAACGGCGTCCCGGTCGAAAAGCGACCCTATTCCGAAGAATCTTACCTCAAATTTGTCAAACGATCCAAATCCATGTCCGGGCATGGCAAAAATATTACCTATATTCCCAGCTCCGCTTTGGATGATATGCCCGCTCTGAGCGCCGTAATGGGTGCCAGAGTAGCCAAAAAACTACCCAGCGGTGAATATGAAAAACATTATGATCAGATAGCCGGGATCAGGGTCGGATTCAAAAATATTCTTAATACCAAATCCGATAAATTCGATTATGATGAGCGCGTAGCCGAATTCAATGAATACAACCCCGGTCATAATGTCGAATCTTTTGATGACCTGCTGGAACTGGCTCAAAGTGAAATTGATAATTACATCACGAAAAAGGGCAAGTTCTCCGCCGAATCTGCCGAACCGGAACCGGAAGACTATTGGGGAGAAGTTATAAGAATGAGATTGGACGACTCAATCCATGAAATCGAATCAGCCACATCGCTCGATGATCTTGATAATATCTATACCGAGATGCGTCGCGCCTATGGCGGGAAGGAAAACTTTGAAAAAGACCCTGATTTTCCTAAGTTAAATTCTGCCTGGCAAAAGCAGTTAGCAAAAGTCATTGAAATTGAAAAGGAAAAATATAATGAAGAAGCCCAGCAAGCCGCAACTATCGCCGACGCAGTTGACCCCGCCACAATACGAGATATTCAATCTCAGACGCAGGCTGACGAAACTCTCGATGAGTTCCAACCCGCAGGTCAAGAAACGCGCCCTGAACAACCTCAAGCGCCTGGAACAACCCCTGAACTCGCAACTCCCAACCCGCAACTCGTAACTCGCAACTCGCAACTCGCAACTCTCACCGCCCGGCGCGACAAACTAAATACCCAAATAGAAAAATACGCCGAGGAGATAAAAGCCCTTAGCCAGCGCGGAACATTCGGCGCAACTAAAGCCGATCAATCCAAACTATTCGGCGATGAACGCCCCGAACTGGAAAAACGTCAAGCCGATATAATCAAACAGCGCGACGACATCGAAGCCCGCATAAACGAACTTACCGCTAAACAAGCCGACCTTGCCGAAGTCGAAAAAGGCAAAACTACCGGTGAACTTTTTGAAGGCCGTCCCGTAGGGGCGAAGCGTGCCTCGCCCGAACCCGTCCCCCCCGAATCCCCATCCGCCGGAAAAGAACTCTGGCAAATGACGCATCAAGAACTTGTTAATAGATACAGTTTAGGAAATCCATTTGCGGAAAAAGCTGCGCGATACCGAGAAAAAGAAAATAAATTGTCACACCAAACAGAAAAAGAATCGGCAATGGCAAACGCATTTCCTTTTGGCGTTGGCGCTTCAGGAAAAAAGCCACAGAATACAAACCGCCAAATTGATGCAAGCATTGACCGTGCGGTAGAATCAGTTCAAGCTCAGAGAAATGCAAAATACTATGAAGCAAAAGCGTTGGCTTTTGACGAAGGGAAAATAAATGCTCAGGGCAGGAGAGCATCAAAAAGAGCCGACGAAATGTATGATAAAAGATTGCAAAGAAAAGAGGAAACGGAAAAGGCGCGGGCGGAAAGAAAAGGGAAAGAGGTATGGCAAGTAACTCAAGACACATATTTAAAAAGTTCTCAATATAGAACTGGCTCTGGCGCAGAACTTGTAAAATATGAACATAAAACCGCAGTCGAAAAAGCCCTTTCCGAAGGCCAGCCCGTCCCGCCCGAAGTCCTCAAAGACTATCCCGACCTTGCGGAGTCTGTGAGGCCTGAAACCGAAACTCCAACTCAAAAGATTCCCAGAATCTACTCTAAGCAAATCCGACAAGAGCAGGCCGATCTTGAGAGTGCCAAGCAAAAACTCCCTGAATATGAGAAAGCATACGTTGAGGGCAAGATTACAAAATCGCAATTAGATTCACGCCGCAATTCAATT
>Ga0172377_10005313_pt1 | contig 13236 bp, 12 predicted proteins | sample Pumphouse3metaG_FD_119749 | JGI IMG/M metagenome (GOLD analysis project Ga0172377, IMG submission 119749) | Leachate microbial communities from a municipal landfill in Southern Ontario, Canada - Pumphouse #3 metaG | ecosystem: Engineered > Solid waste > Landfill > Unclassified | place: Canada... | reverse complement strand
GCCTACCAATCTTGATGGTAATTTGATATATTTCATTTAGGGCAACTCTCTTATGTTATGTTTGGTAACTACAACAATAGAGGTGTTGCCCTTTTTTTACAATCTTATTTATGAGATTATTTTACAGATGCTAATTCTAAATCACACAAGAAAAGTGATTGAGCCTAAAAAAGCTGCATTATATTTCAAATAAAGATTAATTTAGAATGTAATATTTTACAAATCAGGTGCCTTAAATGGCACCTGTCTTATAGGCAACATTAATAATATGAAAAAACTACAAAATGATGGTAACTTCCATCAAACATTGGCTCCAATGTTATTTCTTCTCCCAAATCTCTTAATATTTGGAATTTTTATCATATATCCTGCATTCATGGGATTGAGATTATCTTTCATGGACAGTGGTATATTCACAGGATCTTATTTTATAGGTTTGGATAATTTTAAAACACTGTTCCAAGATGAGGTCTACTGGATAACATTTAAGAACACCATTGTATATTCTGTATTCACGGTTCTCTTGATGATGGTTGTCTCATTGGTGTTGGCAATGCTACTGAGCAAGAGTGCTGTCAGATTTGAAAGTGGCTTCAGAGCTATTTTCTACATACCCGCTCTGATAAGTATGATAGCTGTTGGTATCTCCTGGAGATTCATCCTTGGTGATGAGATGGGAATTTTTAACTACATACTCTCCGTCTTCGATAAAGGGCCAGTTGGCTGGTTGACCAATCAAACATTGGCAATGGCAAATGTCATCATGGTATCTGTTTGGGCTCAAAGTGGTTATTACATGGTCATGTACATAGCAGGTCTGCAGGCAATTCCTGTTGAACTGTATGAAGCAGCTGAAATTGATGGTGCCAACAGATGGGATAAGTTCAAACGAATAACCATACCAATGTTGAGATCAACAATTTTAGTAGTTCTGGTTTTGGCTACCATTCAGTCATTTAAAGCATATGAGTTGATAATAACAATGACAAAGGGTGGTCCAGGTTATGCAACGAAATTTGTTGTACAGCAGGTTTACGAAGTTGCTTTCCTTGAAGATAGGCTAGGATATGCCTCTGCAATGTCAATCATGTTGATGCTGGTAATTGGCTTGTTCACAATAATTCAATTCAAAATTACAAAAAATGGAGATGGAAACGATAATGAGTAAACACAACAACAAAAAACAATTTACTGCACTGGTGATACTTTCCATCATAAGCATGTTTCCAATAATATGGGTCATTCTGTCATCTTTCAAAGAGCAGACTGAATTATTCAACTTTCCATTGACTCTGTTTCCTAAAAGTTGGACATTGGAGAACTACAGAAATGCACTGAGTCAAGGTAACTTTGTTCTGTATTTCAGCAATACAGCAATAGTTGCCGTTGTATCAACTGCAATTGCAGTTGCCATCAACATAATGGCAGGCTATGCTCTTGCAAAGTATAAATTTAAGGGCAGAGATGCAATTTTTTATACCATGATTGCAACATTGATGATTCCTCTTCAGGTAATCATGATTCCAATTTTCATACAGCTCAAGAATCTTGGAATGCTGAACAGTCTCTGGGGTATCATAATTCCACCAGCTGCAACTCCAACTGGAGTCTTTCTAGCACGTCAGTACATGGTAAATCTTCCAGATTCAATGATTGAATCTGCACGAATAGATGGTGCAAAAGAATTCTTCATATTCAGGACCATAATTGTTCCACTATCAAAACCAATAATTGCAACAATAGCAATATTCTCATTTATGTGGCGTTGGAATGATTTCCTATGGCCATTGATTGTCATAACCGACAACAGAAAGCAGACAATTCAGCAGGCTCTTGCTAACTTTGTAGGACAGCTTCAGATAAACTGGTCTGATCTGCTTGCAATGACAACAATATCAATCATTCCAGTAATTTTGGTATTTTTGAAATTCCAGAAATATTTCATGAGTGGAATAACAAGTGGCGCTGTAAAGGGCTAGATACAAACAATAAACATTAATAAAAAGTTGGTTAAAGTGAAAAGATATTTAAAAAACATAGAAGACTATGAAATAAAAAACAACAGATATACATTCAGATGTTCAAGTGGTAATTTAATCATTCATATCATGAACTGTGAGACAGTACATGTTGAATACAGCTTCATTGACATTGAAGTTGATGAATTATCAAAAGAGGCAAGCAGCCTCATCTCTGAGTACAGCACAGAAGATAAATCTGTATTTACACAACTCAAGGATATGAGAGATTCTTATGAGATAACATGCAACAATTTGTTGATACAAGTTGATAAGAAAACTGCCATGATCTCCATCTACAAAAATAATGTACTGCTGCATGGTGGTGCAATTGGTGATGATGATACCGTAGTTCCTTCCTATCAACTGAGAGTTCTGAATGAAGGCAACAGCACAGCTGTTGGAAAATTCAATTTCAAACTTGACGATGATGATGAATTCTATGGAATGGGAGATAAAGGTGGACTCTTGAATAAAGCACATAGAGCTCTAAAGTTCTTCAACAAAGATTCCATGGGATATGATGCAGAAATTCATGATCCACTTTACAAATCCATTCCTTTCTTCATAAAGTTGAACAGATCTTTTGGAAGTCTCTGCGGTATTTTTATTGACTGTCCTGCAGTTGATTCAATGAATTTTGGAGTTGAGAGTCCTCTTTACTACAACATAAAAACCTTTGGTGGACCTTTCTCTTACTATTTTTTTGCAGGTGATGATTACTCTGAAGTTGTGAGCAATTATTTGAATGTTACTGGGAGACCTGCTTTTCCACCTCTATTCAGCTTTGGTTTTTTGGGCTCCAGCATGAATTACGTGGAGGAAGATGATGCAAAAGAGCGCATCGAGAAATACTTCAGGCAGACCGAAGAAAACAACATTCCATGTGAGGGAATGTATCTATCCTCTGGATATCTTAAACAGCCAGATGGAAAGCGCTATGCCTTCATATGGAACAAGAAGAAGTTCTCTGATCCCAAGAAATTTGTGAGTGATTTAAGAAATCGTGGGTACAGACTTGCTATGAATATAAAACCTGGAATACTGACAACTCATCCTTGGTATGAAGAGCTCAGCCGTAAGGGGTATTTTATAGAAGATAAGAACCACAGACCCTATACAGAATTTTATTGGGGAGGTGAGGCTTCATTCATAAATTTTGCAAATGAAGATGCTTTCAAATGGTGGAAGAATCAGCTCAAAGAGCAGTTATTGGACAACAACTGTGATGGCATTTGGAATGATAACAATGAATTTGAAATAGAAGATATTGAAGTTGATATGTATAAAATCAAATCAGTTCTTCCTATGATGATGTGTCGTGCATCCTATGAAGCATTTGAAGAGAGAGATAAAGACAATGGAGAGAACACACGAGCTTGGATAATGTCACGATCTGGTGCAAGTGGTATCCAAAGATATGCCAGAACCTGGAGTGGTGATAACTGCAGTGATTGGAAGACATTGAAATTCAATCAATATCAGAGCATTGGATTTGGTCTATCTGGAATTCCATTCTATGGTCATGATTTAGGAGGTTTTTATGGGAAAGTCCCATCCGAAGAGCTTCTTGTAAGAAGCTGTGAAAGTGCTGTACTTCAACCAAGATTTGTAATACATTCTTGGAGAGCTGATGGAAACCCAACAGAAGCTTGGACCTATAAAAACCAACTGCCAGCAATCCGAAATCTGGTGAACGAACATTACAGATTCATGCCATACATCTATACAGCTGCCTATGATGCAGTTGTAAATGCAAAGCAGATGGATAGATCTCTGTATCTTGAATTTTTAGATGATGCGAATCTAAGTGGTTCAGAAACAGACAGTATGTTTGGTGATAACATATTGAAGGCTCTTGTTGTGGAAGAATCTGTCAGACAGAGGTCAGTCTATCTACCGAAGGGCTGCAATTGGTATTATGGAATTGATAATTCATATCATGAAGGTGGTACATCTTTAAATATTGATGCAGAATTGGGTAAATTTAATTACTTTGTAAAAGAAGGTTCAGTTGTTCCAATGGTGAGTAAGGTCAAAAAACTCAAAACTGCAATTTATGAGAAGGTTGAACTGCATCTTTACAGAACTCATGGAAGAGATGAAAAAACATCAAAATATTTTGAAGACGATGGAAAAACAAAACTCTGTGAGAACAAATACAATCTATATACTTTTACAGTTACTGATAAAAGAGTTATTATATCTAAAGATAGAGATGGTATCAAAGGCAAAAATAGAGTATTTTCTTTGATTGATAATAATGGTATTGTTATCAAAAGCTTTGACCCTGATTCTCTTGACGAGAATGATACAATTACAATTGATTTATAGATTAAAAGGATTATATATATGAGTGAGATAGTTACAATTAAAGATGTTGCAAGATATGCAGGTGTTTCAACTGCAACTGTCACTCATACTCTAAATGGAAAACGCCCAGTCAAGGCCTCGACCAAGAAGAAAGTTCTTTCGGCAATTGAGGAGTTGAATTATGTGCCATCTTGGAATGCTTCAAAGCTTAAGTCAGGAACATCTGGTATTATTGGATGTCTTGCTGTTGATATAACAGAGCTCTTCACATCTCGACTTGTGAAAGGAATTGAATCAGCACTTGGAGACAACCAATATTCACTCTTATTTGTATCCGCTGTTGAATTTGATGGTGATTTAATAAGGGCCTACAATTCCTTGAAAGCTCATAACGTAGATGGTATCATTCTCTGTTATCACATTCCAAGTCATAAATCTCTATTGAAAAACATAGATGCATCAACACCAACTGTCTGTTTGAACATGACAATCAGGGGCTTTGAGTCAATTGTAATAGATAATGTGGCAGGAGGGGAGATGGCAGCAGAGCACTTCATTCAGAATGGAGTAAAAGATCCTGCAATCATATGCGGCCCATCTCACAGATATTCTGTAATCGATAGACTGGAAGGATTCAAATCTAAATTCAAAGCACATGGTATAGAAATAGACGGCAGTCATGAAATTTATGGTGAGTATGACAGTGAGAATGGCTTCAATTCTACTCTAAAACTGATGGAAAACGACAGCAGCATTGATGGGATATTCTGTGAGAATGATTATATAGCTGCCGGTTGTTTGAATGCTCTTAGAATGTTGAACATTCAGGTTCCTCAGCAGGTTGAGGTCATTGGCTTTGATAATCGTGATTTTTCTTCATTCTACAATCCAACAATAACAACATTTGAGATTCCTCTGCATGATATGGGAAAACTTGGAATGAAAAAACTGAAAGAGAAGATTGAAGAGAGTGAGGAAGTATCAGTCTCTAAAATTCAACTCACACCACAGTTGATAATCAGAGAGAGCACAAGAAAACAACTGAGTTAATTAATAATGATATACTTCTTATGGTGTATTGATATTATATGTATATCATATTTATATGTAAATAATTAGATATGATATAGTTTCACTAGAAATTGATTCTTTCAGAAAGCTCTGCAACAATACATATTTAGCCTTTGGGATGATAATTTTCACTCTACAAGTTCTTTGTTTGTGGGTAAAAATCTGTGTCCATTGCCAAAAAAATCTACATAAATCATTTGCCATTTATCATATCATCTGATATTCTAGTTTTATGAAAAATTTAATAATTGCACCCAGTATTCTTTCTTCAGATTTTTCAAACATTGTAGAAGAAGTTAAGACTGTGGAAAATTGTGGCCTAGAATGGTTGCACATAGATGTGATGGATGGAAGCTTTGTACCAAATATTACCTTTGGTCCAAAATTTGTAAATGATTTAAGACCTCATAGTGATTTATATTTTGATGCTCACCTAATGATCAACAATCCTGAGCAGTTCATTGATGCATTCAGTGATGCGGGATGTGATAGCATAACAATTCACAGTGAAGCTACAAATCACCTTCATCGTGCACTTCAGATGATAAAAAACAAAAACAAAGATTGTGGTGTTTCAATAAATCCTGCAACAAGTGTTGAGATGATAAGACCAGTTCTACCGATGGTAGATCAAGTGCTTGTCATGACAGTGAATCCAGGATTTGGTGGACAGTCTTTCATTGATCTTACGTTGGAGAAAATCAAACTTCTGAAAGAATTGAAAGAACAAAATGGTTACAAGTATAAAATAAATCTAGATGGTGGAATTAATTTGAGTACCATTGAAAAAGCTAGAGAGGCAGGTTGTGATGTTTGTGTTACAGGTTCTGCATTCTTTAAAGCTGAAAATAGAGAAGAATTTGTAAAAAGTATGCTAAAAATTGCAAATAACTCTTAGATTTTAATGCAATCGTAATTATTTTTGATAGATGTTAATAGACAACACGACGATTATTAGGAGATATACATGGCACGAAGTAGTAATGTTACAGCCGTTCTAGGGAATCCAACAGATAGCAAGCAAAAACGGGATGCTCTAGAGGCAACAAGAAGTCAATTAGATAAGCAATTTGGTAAGGGCTCTTTGATGAAGCTTGGTGATAAGAAAGCTCAATTTGATATAGAAAGTATATCTTCTGGATCTCTTTTGTTGGACGAAGCTCTTGGAATAGGTGGCTATCCCAAGGGAAGAATTGTTGAAATTTATGGTCCTGAATCAAGTGGTAAGACCACTTTAGCTCTTCATGCCATAGCAGAATCACAGAAGAAAGGTGGAATTGCTGCATTTATTGATGCAGAACATGCACTTGATCCAAGTTATGCTGCAGCCCTAGGCGTAAAAACTGATGAACTGTGGATAGCTCAACCTGATAATGGTGAACAAGCTCTTGAGATTGTAGAGAGACTTGTTCGTTCTGGTGCAATGGATATAATTGTAGTTGATTCAGTTGCAGCACTGACTCCTCAAGCAGAAATCGATGGTGATATGGGAGACTCTCATATGGGTCTTCAAGCAAGATTGATGAGTCAGGCTTTAAGAAAATTGACTGGTATTCTTGCAAAATCAAACACATTGATTGTCTTCATAAACCAAATAAGAATGAAGATAGGTGTTATGTTCGGAAATCCTGAGACAACAACTGGTGGTAATGCACTTAAATTCTATTCATCTGTAAGACTTGAAGTCAGAAAGATTGAAACTTTAAGCAAGGGTACGGATAATATTGTTGGTAACCGTGTTAGAGTTAAAGTTGTTAAAAATAAAGTGGCACCTCCATTCAAGAAAGTTGAGATGGACCTTATGTTCGGTAAGGGCATAAGCTATATTGGCTCTATTTTAGATGCCTCCATCAAATATGATTTGATTGAAAAAAGTGGTTCTTGGTACTCTTATAAAGACGAGAAGATTGGTCAGGGTAAGGACAATGCAACTCAATTCTTAACAAACAATCCGGATGTTGTAGAATATCTTGATGGTAAGTTGAGATCTATTATGTTCAAGCCTAAAGAAGATGAGGTTAAAGATGTAGATGCAAAAGAAAAAAAATAAAAAACATTTTTTTCCTTTTAAGGCAGATGAAAAATATCATCTGTCTATTTTTTTGCTATTTTTAGCTAGATTTTTAATAGCTACTTGAGGTATATTAAATATTTCATTTATAATACAATAATTAGAGAGGAATAAATGGCAGAAGAGCTCAACAGCGTAGAGGGATTTGAAAGCAGTGGACAAAAATTTAAAACACCAGCTTTTGAAGGACCTTTAGATTTGTTGCTGTTTTTAATTCAAAAATCAAAAATTAATATTTATGATATTCCCATAGCTCAAATTACTGAGCAATTTCTCGACTATTTGCATTCAAATAAAAATTCCCTTGATTTGAACAGTGTTTCTGATTTCTATAAGATGGCAGCAGATTTACTGTATATAAAATCAAGAATGCTTCTTCCTGTGGATATTGATTTTGATGAAGATTATGAAGATCCACGACAGGATCTTGTTGAAAGACTTCTTGAGTATCAGAAATTCAGGAGATATACTGATTTACTAGCATCAGGTGTTGGTCAGGGTGATCTTTTTATTGAACGTAAAAAATCTTCCTTCATGATTCCTTTTGAGGACCAAAAACTATTTGAAGATGTGAATGTTTTGAAATTACTGGAGACATATTCTCTGATAATGGCAAAGATCTCTCCAACAAAAATTTTCAATGTTTATGAGGAAGTGACTGTCAATGAAAAGCTGACCTTGATGAATGAACTGTTTGAAACAGTTGATGTCATTCGAATTGAAGATATAATAATTCATCTAGATCAACCTCTTCATATCATATGTTCCTTTATGGCAATACTTGAAGCCTGCAAGTTCAAAATGATAACAATTGAACAAGCGGTTCCTTTTGATTCTATAATCATCAGAAAACGTGATGAGAACTTCTCTATTGATGGTTCAAATGCTGATGAAATTGATGATATGTATGAAGAGTCAATCAAGAAAGGTCTTTATAAAGAAAAGGAAATTGCAGAGAATGCAGAGAATGCAGAGGTAGATAATTATTCGGTTAAAAATGAAAGAGAAGAAAAAGCTCTAAAAGAGAAAATAATAAAAGAAAAGCTTGAGAAGCCTGTTGAACCGCCTGTTGAACCTCCTGTTGAAGAAAAAGTTGAGATGTCAAAAGCAGATGAGGAAGAATCAAAAGAGACATCTGATGTTGAGGGTTTGAAGGATAACTTGATTGGACTTGGAGATTTTGAAGAGATAGAGCTTGGAGATGATGATTGATGGCTAAGAGAAAACCTAAAAAAAGAGTTGTTGAACAACAAGACAAAATACTACAAAAAGGTTATATTCTAAGTAAAGAAGCACGCATAATTGAATCTATATTGTTTTTAGAAAATGATAGTGTGAGTCGAGAGAAGTTATTGAGTATGTCTTTACTGGAAGAAAATGACCTTGATAGTGCTATTGAAGAATTAAAAGAACACTTCGATACATTTATGCATGGAATAAGTTTGTCTACCAAACACAATCGATACCAATTTTTACCTGCTGGAGATCTTCATGAAGATTTAAGAAATTGCTATGGTAAAAAAGTTGATAGAAGACTTTCAAGGGCGGCTCTAGAAACTTTATCAATTGTTGCATATAGTCAACCTATTACAAGACGCGAGATAGATAATATTAGAGGGGTTTCAAGCGATACAATTGTAAGATTGCTCAGAGAAAGGGAATATATAAAGGTGATTGGCAGAAAAGATGTACCAGGACATCCATGTTTGTATGGAACATCAAGAAAATTTCTGCTTGAATTTAATCTCAGAAGCATCAGTGAATTACCTCGTCTATCAGAAATAGATCAAGAACGTTTTGTAGATGATGAAGAAAACATGGATGAAGATATAAAAGAAGATTTTTAGGAGAACATACGGATTATGAAAATTGAATATCCAATTAGATTACAGGCTTATTTAGCAAAAAGTGGTTGTGGTAGTAGAAGAGGCTGTGAAAGCTTGATTACTGCTGGTAGAGTTAGAATTAACACCAAGAGAGTTACTGAATTAGGAACCAAAGTTAATAGAAATGATTTGGTACAGCTTGATGATATTGCAGTAGAACCAGTAGAGAAGACATATTACTACGCATTGAACAAACCAAAAGGTTACGTTTGCACAAACTTTGATCCAAACGAGAAACATTATGCTAGAGAGCTGATTACAATCAATGACTGGAATTTATTGTTCCATATCGGAAGACTTGATAAGGAATCAACAGGTTTGATCCTTTATACAAATGATGGTGATGTTGCAAATAAGATTATGCACCCATCTCATGAAATTGAAAAAGAATATTTGGTATCCTGTGATAAAGAGATACAAAGAGCAGATTTAGAAGAAGCTTTGAATGGTGTATATATTGATTTAAAAACTCCATATAGAATCAAAAGTTTCCAATTGATGACCAAAAAATGGACAAGAATTGTTTTAACTGAAGGTAAGAACCGTGAAATTAGAAAAATCTTGAGCTATTTTGGTTATGAAGTCAAACAGCTCTGCAGAGTAAGAATTGGTAATATTGAACTTGGTGAATTACAACCTGGTCAGTACAAACAGTTATCACCAAAAGATATACAAGATTTGATTGATGGTAAGAATTCTAAAACAAGTAAATCAATTTCTATTGGTAAATGGAGCAAATAATGATTGTAGCTATAGATGGACCCGCAGGAGTTGGAAAAAGTACAATTGCTAAATTAATTGCAGATGAACTTGGACTGTATTATATTAATTCAGGTTCCTTTTACAGAGCTGTAACATTTGCACACCTTGAAGAAGGTGGAGACCCATCAAATCAAGACGAAGTTTTAAAAACTGCAAAGAAATTGAAGCTAGAAATAATAGATTCAAAAGTTTGCATAGATGGTGTGGATGTTGAGGACAAACTTCATTCCCCAGAAATAGATAAATTTGTATCTCAGGTAAGTGTTGACCCTCGTTTGAGAGATCTGATCAACGTTATTTTGAGAGAAAATGCAAAAAAAATGGATATTATTGCTGAAGGACGTGATATTACAACTGTAGTGTTCCCGGATGCAAAATATAAGTTTTATTTCGACGCAAGCGCTGAAGTAAGGGCAAATAGAAGGATAAGTCAGCATCCTGATGGTCAATCATATGAATCTGTTTTAGAAGGAATTCAAAAAAGAGATAAAAATGATAGAGAAAAACCATTTGGAAGCTTAAAGATTGCAAATGATGCAAAAATAATTGACACTTCTTACTTGACCATTAAGCAAGTTTGTGAGAAAGTGGTAAGTGCTATAAAAACGCAAGAAATGCGATAATTACATAGAAATATTAGGATCAGGAGAAAGGCAAGTGGCTAACGAGATTGAAATGGAAGAAAAGAAAACCAAAATGCAGAAAATGCAGGAGGAGTATCTTAAGTCTCTTGATGGCATCGAAGACGGTCAGCTCGTGACCGGAACAATTGTTCAGGTAAATAACGAGTATGTTTTTGTTGACGTCGGTTACAAGAGTGAGGGTAAAATTCCTCGCACTGAGTTCACAGAAGAACCTCAATTAGGTGATGAAGTTAAAGTTGTCATCGTTAATAAAGAAGGTAAGGGTGGACAAATCGTCGTATCAAAGAAACGAGCAGATGTCAAAGAACGCACAGACGTTCTAAGAAAAGCAGCGGAAGAAAGAACCCCAATTGAAGGTACTTTCGTAAAGGTTATCAAGGGTGGTTTTGAAGTAGACCTTGGTGGTGAATATAGAGGATTCTGTCCTTTATCAAAGGCAGACGTTGTACGCGTTGAAGAGCCTGAATCATTACTAAAAATAACAGACTTCTTTATCATTGATAAATTCCATGCTGGAACAAAACTAAAAAGTGTTGTTTCTAGAAGAGAATACCTTGATATTAAAATTAAAGAAAACAAAGAAAGATTCTTCTCAACTGTTCAGATTGGTGATGTAGTTGAAGGTGTTGTTAAATCATTCACATCTTTCGGCGCATTCATCGACCTAGGTGGTTTTGACGGTCTACTACATATTAATGATATGAGTTGGGGTCATGTAACAAGACCTAAAGATTTTGTAAAGAAAGGACAAGTTGTTCAACTAAGATTGATCAACATTGACCCTGAATCTCAGAAAATCAACTTGAGTCTTAAGCACATGCAACAGGACCCTTGGACAACATTCGAATCTAGATATCATGTTGATGATGTTATCACAGCTCCTGTTACTAAAATTACAAGCTTTGGTGCTTTCATTGAAATTGAACCTGGAATTGAAGGTCTAGCTCACATTTCAGAATTATCATGGACTAAGAGAGTTAACAATCCTAAAGAATTACTTAAGATTGGTGATGTAGTTAATGCTAAGATTTTAGGTTACGACTTAGACAAGAAGAGAGTATCTTTAGGTCTTAAACAGTTAATGGAAAATCCTTGGGATACAATTGCAGAAAGATACCCAGTTGGTATGACACTAAACAAGCCTGTAGTAAAAATTACAGCTTCTGGTGCTTTTATTAACTTAGAAGAAGGTATTGATGGCTTCTTACACGTTGATGATATTTCTTGGACAAAGAAAATCAAAAACATGACTTCATTCACTAAAGAAGGCGAAAACATTGATGTTGTTGTAACTCGTGTTGAACCAGAAAATAGAAGAATTAGATTAAGTGTTAAACAACTTGAAGGCAACCCATGGCAGACTCTTCGTCATGACTATCCAAAATACAGCAAGATCTCTGGAACAGTTTCTAACGTAACTGACTTCGGTGTATTTGTTAAAGTTATGGACGGTATTGAAGGTTTAATTAGTAAATATAACTTAATTGGACCAGATGAAGACTTCACAGACGAAGTACTTAAAAAGTTCAACGTAGGTGATGAAATCACTGCAATGGTTATTGAATGCAATCCTAGCACTCAAAAACTTTCTCTTTCAATAAAGGAAATGATTAAACGTTCACAACAATCAGAAATTGCTAAGTATATTCAAGGTAACGACGATGAAGGTGATACATTTACTTTTGCTGACTTAATGCGTTCAAAAGACGATAAGTAAGCTGTAAGGTATTCAGTGCAGGCGGCCTAGGTCGCCTGTTTATCGTTTATATCTAGGAGAAATTTAGATGAGTAAGAAAACTGAAATTGAAGAAGCACAATCCATTGAGATTGAAAGTAAACTTTCTAGCTTTTTAGCTAGAAACACTAAAGCTTTAGTTGGACTTGTTGTTGCTGTTGTAGCAGTTATTATTATTTTAATTGTTGTTAATACTGTTAATAATAAGACTGCAAATGAAAAATTCACTGAATTATCAAATGTTCAGACAGAATATAGCACTGCTATTACTGCAGATAGTACAGCTGATGATTATCAAGCTAATATTGATGCTGCTGTTGAAAAACTTGTAGCATTAGAAGATGTTTCAGGTTATGTAGGTGATAAAGCTACATATCTAGTTGCAACAAATTCTTTTAATAATAAAGATTATGCAGCAGCTTTGGAAGATTTTTTAAGAATTTCTGAAGAAGCAAAAGGTACATATTTAGGTTCCTTATCATTGAGCAATGCTATTGCTTGTGAGGAAGAATTAGGCGATGATGCAAAAGTTATTGAATTATGCCAATCTTTATTAGATACATATGGTAATGATGCAGCTGAATCTCCTAGAACTATGTTTACTTTAGCTCGAACTTATGAGAGCCAAGGCGAAGCAAAGTTGGCTCAATCACAGTTCCAGCAGCTAGCTGATCAGTTCCCAAGTTCTGAATATGGTAAACTAGCATTAAATAGTTTATTAAAATATTAGGGAAAT
>Ga0172377_10005312_pt1 | contig 13237 bp, 16 predicted proteins | sample Pumphouse3metaG_FD_119749 | JGI IMG/M metagenome (GOLD analysis project Ga0172377, IMG submission 119749) | Leachate microbial communities from a municipal landfill in Southern Ontario, Canada - Pumphouse #3 metaG | ecosystem: Engineered > Solid waste > Landfill > Unclassified | place: Canada... | reverse complement strand
GAAAAATACTTGTTCGCGCTTCAGGAACAGAACCACTGGTGCGAATTTCGGTAAGTGCGGAATCCGTCGAAATCCTTGAAAAGTGTCAAAACCAAATTGTTGACTTACTTAAACGACTCAATCATCAAGAATCGCATCAATAATTGTATCAGGAGGATCTTATATGAAAAAGTATGCATTAGTTCTCGCCGCTGGTAAAGGAACGAGAATGAAAACCGAAATGCCGAAATGCGCCTATCCACTGATTAGAAAACCAATGATTGCCTATATCGTTGAGAACATTCGTAACAGTCACATCATTGATGAGACAATCATCGTTGTCGGTCACAAACGTGAATCGATTCAAGAAATTCTTGGTGATACGGTTAAATATGCCGTTCAAACTGAACAGTTGGGAACTGGGCATGCCGTTATGGTTGCCGAAGATTTAATTACCGATTTAGACGGTGATACGATGATTCTCCCCGGTGACATGCCCCTTGTGGATAATATCGTCATCGAAAAAGTCTTTCGTGAACATCTTGACCGCCGCCACGACATGACAGTTATGACCACCAAAATTGATGATCCCACGGGGTATGGAAGAATTATCCGCAACGAATCAGGCTATCTCGATGCGATTATTGAGCACCATGAAGCAACCACGGGTCAACGGATGATTGATGAAATCAATACCGGAATGTATGTCGTTAAAAACCGGATTTTATTCTCAGCTCTCAAACGTTTAACTAATGATAATTTAAAACATGAGTACTATTTAACTGATATTGTCAATATTCTCAAGCAAGATGGTTATGTCATTGGAACCTACACTTTAAAAGAGTCGTATAAAGCAATGGGTGTCAATGACTTATATTCTTTAAGTGTCGCTGAAGCAAAACTTCGGTTAAAAATTAATAAGCAACATATGATTAATGGCGTGGCGATGATTAATCCCGAAACGATTACGATTGGTCACAATGTCATTATCGAAGAGAATGTTGTCATTCACCCTAACACCTACATCACTGGAAACTCAATCATCAAAAAAGGGGCTCAAATTGGGCCAAACACAGAAATACATGACAGTATGATTGGCGAACGAGTCATTTGTCGACATTCACTGGTATATAACTCAATTGTCCATGAAGACTCAACTGTCGGCCCATTTGCCCACCTTCGCGATGGCGCTAATATTGGGGCACATAACCGCATCGGTAATTTCGTTGAGGTCAAAAAATCAAGTACTGGTGATAATACTAAAGCTTCCCATTTGGCATATATTGGGGATACTACTTGCGGTTCACGAGTCAATTTTGGATGTGGAGCGGTTACTGTCAATTATGATGGAAAACAGAAATATCAAACTTTCATCGGTGATGATGTTTTTATCGGATGCAATGTCAATTTGATTGCGCCTATCCGCGTTGAAGATAATTCGTTTATCGCTGCCGGCTCAACACTCACCCAAAATGTTCCTAAAGGATCATTAGCTATTGCTCGAGCTTACCAAGTAAATAAAGCCGATTACATGATGGATCGAAATGGTAAAAACAAGATAGAAAAATAGATGAAATGTCGATTGATTTTTGTTGACAAACAACATTCATAAGCATATAATGAAGAAGTCAAAAGTTGTAGAAAGCAGAAGTACCCACTTCTCACCTGATTGATTAGTCAATAGGTAATTCACTACGTAATCGATTGATTGCTATGAAATATAAGTGGGTGCCTATGTGGTATCCACTTTTTTAATTCCCGGGAGGTGTTTGTGATTTATAACAACAGCAAGCCAATTCGCAAAGATGATACGTTAATCAATGACGAAATTCGCGCAAAAGAAGTCTTACTCATCGGTGCCGATGGACAACAATTTGGTGTCAAATCGACAAGAGAAGCACTTTTTATTGCCACTAAAGAAGGTCTTGATTTGGTCATGGTTGCACCTTTAGCTACACCCCCAGTCTGCAAACTTTTAGACTATAGTAAGTATCGTTATGAACAACAACGAAAAGCTCGAGAAGCAAAAAAAAATCAACACATCGTCGATATTAAGGAAATTCGGTTGACAGCGATGATTGATACACACGACTTTGAAACAAAAGTCCGCAATGGTATCAAGTTTCTTTCTTCAGGCGATAAACTGAAAATTTCAGTACGTCTTCCAAACCGTGCTGGAACGATTTTGATTCAACAAGGAAAAGATTTATTGCGAAAGTTTACCGCTTTATGTATCGAAGTCGGCGATTTAGAAAAAGACATTATCCATGAAGGACGAAATCTGATCATGGTTCTGGCATCGAAGAAAAAATAACAGAGGAGTGATGAAATATGCCAAAGTTCAAATCCCATTCGGGAACGAAAAAAAGATTAAAAAGAACGGCTTCTGGCGCATTGTCCAGACCAAGTACATTCGGTGGGCATCTGATGAGCCACAAATCACCTAAACAAAACCGTCAGCAACGAAGAAAAGAAACGGTGGGATCTTCCGATTTGAAGCGGATCAGACACCAAGTTCCATACTTGTAGGATGTAGGAGGAAAGAAACATGCCAAGAGTAAAAGGCGGCTACGCCACCAGAAGAAGACGTAAAAAAGTAATTAAACTAGCCAAAGGCTATTACGGTTCGAAACACGTTTTATTTAAGACTGCTAAAGAGCAATTGATGAATTCGCTCTCATATGCTTATCGTGATCGTCGTCGGAAAAAAAGAGATTTTCGTAAATTGTGGATTACCAGAATCAATGCGGCCGCAAGATTGAATGATTTAACTTATTCCAAACTGATAAATGGTTTGAATCTCGCGCAAATATCAGTAAACCGCAAAATCCTTGCCGATCTTGCCGTTACTGACCCCAAAGGATTCCAAGCGATATGCGATCAAGCGAAAAAAGCCTTAGATAAAGAAGCAAAATAAAAAAACAAAGTCTAGAAATAGACTTTTTTTTTCGTTTGCAGATTCATATCCAATTACTATTTTTAATTGAAAAACCATTGATAATTTGGTAAAATAATAAAGCATAGATATTATCATTCCTATGGAAAGGCTAAACCACAATGGCTACAGTAAAAACAATTCATATTTTTGGAGCTTCCGGTTCCGGCGCAACTACTTTCGCTCGTGCCATCTCAGAAAAATTTGGATACCAACATATTGATACCGATGATGCATTATGGATAAAAACCGATCCGCCTTTCACTATCAAGAGAACCGTTGCCGAAAGCAAAATGATAATTAAAAATCAACTTGCTGAACACGAATATAATGTTATCTCTGGTCAGTTTTTTGGATGGGGAGATTTTTTAAAAGGACAAATTGATTTATATGTGTATATGCATCTTCCGGTAACTACTCGCTTAAAATGGATTCGCGACCGGGAATCAAAACGTTTTGGTAATCGCATTTCACCAAACGGCGACATGTACAAAATGCATGAGGATTTTCTTGATTGGGCGTCAAAATACGACACTGGCGATGGTTCAAGGCGTAGCAAGGAACAACATTTAGCTTGGATAGAAAACATTGATAAGCCCGTTTTAAACATCGATAAGGCATACCCAATTGCCGATTTACTAGCAAAAATCGAACCCTATCTACAATGAAATAATCATTTCGTAACTAGGTGTTCTATGGTATAATTAAATAGAGTTAGCAGTTATCGAGGTGTGCCATGATTGAATTTCTGAATATTCTTCCCGAGTTGATTGTAACAGTGGGAATCGTCTACTTCGCTATCAATCCTTGGTTGAAACAACAGATGACTTTAAATGTCGTTAATCTCTTTTTGATTGCTTTGATTTTGATTACTCTTTCTTTTTATTTTGATGTCATGAACTATCTCGAATTAACAATCATTATTGGATCAACATTCCTCATCGCCACAGTAATTAGGGGTATCCTTCGTTGGAAAAAACGTGATTATTATTTGTTAATCAATGTCTTTCCTAATAGTTTTTCGATGATTAACACTTTTCTCATTGAATGCTGCAAAAACTATGGTCTAGATGAACGAGAAATTATATATTCATCAAAAACACCATTTTTGGTAACCTTCCAGAGCAATAAACATCGTGAGATCAATAAGATCATCAAAGAAACAGAAAAATTCATCCATGATCATATTCATATTTCTTTTTGGCACTGTTATATATGGACAATTTGTGCATCAATATTTATCGCCATAATTTGGCGTTTTTAGGAGGGTATGCGTATGTCAATTGAAAAAAATGCTATTGCTAAACAAATAATATACCCTGCCAAAAACGCTTCTCGTTGGTTTGGCATTGACATGCATGCCAATCTTTATCACGGTTGTTCAAACGGATGTATTTATTGTGAATCTCGCAATGACAGTACTTTGAATAATAATTTTGATAATATCACTTTTAAAACCAATACCATTGAAGTTCTTAGCCGTGAATTGCATCGAAAACCAAAACATCAAATTGTATCTATCGGGTCTTCGACTGATCCTTACAATTTGATAGAGAGCAATGAACAATTGACAAGACAGGCTTTGGAAATTATTGATGACTCTGAACTTGGAGTAGCTTTAACTACTGAAAATGATCTTGTAATTCGCGATATCGACATTTTAAAGCGAATTCAAAATCATTCTCCAGTTTTCGTTATGGTTACGATAACGACAATGAATGAGCAAGTTGCCGCAAAGTTGGAACCAAAAGCACCTAAACCAAGTGAAAGATTCAAACTCGTTTCTCGACTTTCCCAAGAGGGGATAACCTGTGGTATTAAAATGATGCCGATTATTCCTTTTATAAATGATACAGTGCAGAATATCGAAAGTATCATTCGTGCTGCAAAAAATGCCGGAGCAAAATTCATCTATCCCGCTTTTGGAATTACTTTACGTGATCGGCAACGATCGTATTTCTTTGAAATGATTGAAAAAGAGTTCCCTGGATTGAAAAATGTATTTATGGATGTTTTCGGCAGTAAAACATCATGTATCTCCCCAGATGCTCCTAAACTTAAAAAGGCTTTTGTCATTGAATGCAAAAAACAAAAAATACGCTATGGCATGAAAGAAATCGTGCAACTTGTCAAACCCACTAAAACTATCCAAATGAAATTATTTTAAAGGTCTTTGACAGTTATTCATGAAAGGAAGTAAAGCATGTGATTACTGACATTTTGAAGTTCATTCTTGAGTACTGGATTTACCTTTTAATTGTTTTAGGATCTCTAGTTATTATCATCATCATTTCTGCTATTTTTAATCACCAAAGTCGGTCAGTTGAAACTCCGACGGTTGATCAAAATGATATCTCATCTACCATTAAGCTTCCAAAGACTAACAATTTTCAACAACCTTCAGATAATGAAGCAGAAATACTTGCTGATACCGTTAATGAATCCCATGAATTGCCAGATCCAATTGCATTATCAATTATCGATAAATCCAATACGATTCTCAGCCCCGCAATTGATCCTGCAGATCAAGCTTTGCCATTTGATTCAGATTCGCTTGATCCTGATTCTCTTGATCTCAAACCACTGGAATCAACGGTGAATACTGAAGAACCGAGTGAAACAAAAAACAAAGTAAGCGACGAAAAAATAGAACCCATTTCGAAACCAAAACCCAAGAAGATGCTCGGTAAATATCACGTTATGTATCGTGCTGATGGGAAATGGTATGTTAAACGCGAAGGTTCGGACATAGTAATGCGTGTTTTAGAAACTCAAAGGGAAGCTGTAAGTTGGGCAACAATCAAAGCGTTAACACAAAATGTCGGAATTGTTGTTCATAAGCGTGATGGAAAAATAAGCAAAAATAACCCATTATAAATAAGGCGAAAGCCTTTTTTTATTTACATTGACAATATATAAGAAAATTGCAATAAAAAGTGCATCTCAATTGTTTATATATATGAAAGGAAATTGGGAATCAATAGATTTTATGTTCTGATGATGGTAAAATATATATATATTGAGGTGCCATCATGAGAGAAAGTCTGAATGTCCTCGTAAGAGCTCTGCAAGAAGGAAATGTCGATGCTTTCGATCAGATTTATGAAATAACCCATAAAGCAGTCTTTTATTCAGCTCTGGGAATTCTTAAAGATCAAAGCCTGGCAGAAGACATTATGCAGGACACTTACATAAAGTTCATGAAAAGTCCCCAAAGTTACCATGAAAAGAATTTTTTGGCATATCTAATCACGATCGCCAAGAATTTGGCTATAAATGAATATAAGTCAAGGAAACGAGTGCAATATACAGATAATCTCGAACAAAATTACGAAATGGCTTTTACTGGATGTATTGAGATTAACGCGGAAAAAAAAGATTTAATTGAGCGTGCATTATCCGTTCTTGACCCACTAGAAAAAAATGTTGTTTTGCTGTACAACATTTCCAATATGACACATAAAGAAATTTCTCTGGTTTTATCAAAACCAATCGGAACAATCACTTGGACTTATGCCAAAGCCCTCAAGAAAATTCGGGAAGCAATTAAGGAGGAGTAACATGAAAATTTCAGACTTTAAGCAAGTAATCCAAAATAATGTTCATCTACCTACTCCTCAAAATGAGGCTTTTATCAACGATGCAAAACAAGCATTTATCTTTGATAGTTCACATTCGACAAAAGTTAATAACTTCTCTTGGTCACGAATGATTTTAACATTTGCTTCTACAATTTTTCTTTTCTTTTTAACAACCACATTATTAATGGGGACATTAACCAAAGCCACAATTACCTTAGATATTAACCCCTCTGTAGCTATCAAAATGAATTATTTTCATCGAGTTATTGCCATTGAAGCCTTAAATCCAGAAGCCTTGGATTTAATCGAAGGCGTTTCCACCGGAAACAAAACCGCAGAAGAAATCATAGAAGAATTGTATTTCAAGGCTATCGATTTGAATTACATATCGGCAACTTCCGATAATTTGATATTATTAGGTATTTCTGCTGATTCATATGCAGTAGAACAAGAATTTGAAATGACAATCTCAACGCATCTGACTTGGGCTGAATCATATTTTATGAATTGTCACTCTAATGATACTGCATCCAGTATCTATTCTGGTTTAGTGCTTAAGTCTTCATCTTCATTAGCAGATTTTTTTGACTCCTCGGCGATAACGACCGCCGTTCCAATTGAAGAGTTTCCAAATGGGGTTATTAGTGGTACCCAAAGCGATTCCTTTGAGAACAACGATGATTATCGAACCGAGTTGTTATACACGAACCTATCAGAAACTGATTTCTTAGCAATGGCAGAGCAATATCAAGTTTCGACAACCAAATTACAAATGGCAATCGCCGTTTTCAATGGCTATGGCAATTATAATCTTGTTGCCGATTTAAGCCTGTTACTGGCTTTACCGGTTGCACAACTCCTTGCATTATATCAAGGAATCCCCGAATAAAGTCTTCATTAAAGCACTCTTCCACTTTTACAGAAGAGTGCTTTTTTTATGCTTTAATTGGTTTTCGATGCCGTTCATACCCATTTGCGATAAGATAGACTAACCAAAAGCCAAGCGCACAAAGTAGCACAAGAAAGATAACGTGCCAACCATCAGGAAGGACATTGACGATGGGGATTGGACCGTTAGCGAAGGGATTAACCATCAAAAACATGTTGTTAGCACCCGGGGTAATAAAAAGGTTACCAACCATCGCCCAAACAAGAACGCAGATACTGCCCATCAAACAATGATACCAATATCGTTTATCAAATCGGAAGTTCTCAATCTTAATTAAATAACATGGAAGAAATACTAATAGGAAATGAACAAACAAAGTTCTTAGCAATGGGAAAGTAATGGTAATTGGATCGCCGAACAAAACGCCGACCGGGTATATTAGAACTGCAAAACCCCCGATGATGGAAGCTGAATATACGAAATTTTTTAATGGTTTGATATTAAATGTGATAACAAGTGGTAATAACACATTGTTAATTCCACACACTTGAAATGAAAAAAAAGTTCGCACATCCCAAAAAGGATGTGAAGCGGTGCTTATCATGGTTCCAAAGTTATCCCATTCCCAAACAAATATTATTTCACCGCCATATTTAAATATCAATAATAAAATGCATGATCCATAAATGATGATTTTTTGCACTGTTTTATTCCGATTATCGATTACTTTCATAAAAAAGATGAATAAAAGCAGACAACCAGCAAAATATACAAAGTGTTGCCATTTAAACAAGTATTGATCAGGAATCGAATCCATTCCTTCGCTTGAAAAGAAATCAACTAAAAACATGGTTTTCCTCACTTAGTTTAATTTTATCTTATTATACAATAACTTCATCGGCCAAAAAACCATCTTTACAAAATAAATGCATTTCTTTAAAATAGACAGTTGAAAATTCGTTTAAATAGTGTAAAATATATTATTACACTAAGAAAAAAGGAGGAATCACCGTGATCACAGTAAAAATCGGAGCTGATCAATTCCAATATGCTTCAAGCATTCGTTTGGAAGACATCGCTTCAAAGTACGCGGGACCGTTTTATGCCGCGAAAGTCAATAACCGTTTACGTGAACTATCTTTTGAATTAACCTATGACGCCACTGTGGAATTGCTCGATTATCGTTCAATCGACTCCACAAGGATATATGCCACAAGCATGCGGTATCTTATTTGCATGGCCTTTTCTCGGGTATACCCCGAATTACAGATTAAGTTCTCAAACAGCATTTCGATGGGTATATATGGTCGGGCAATTAATGGTGAAGTAAATCCCGCTATGATTGCAAGAATCGTCGAAGAAATGCATTATCTTATCAAGAAAGACTTGCCAATTATTCGAAAAAAAGAAACAATTAATAAAATTAGTCGCTATTATAACAGTAAGGGTTTAGACGATAAAGTCGAAACCTTAAAATATCGAAAAGAAAAAGTAAATATATATGTTTGTGACAACTATATAAACTATATGTATGGATATATGGTTCCTTCCACGAGATATCTGACTGAGTTTGAACTTTTCTATTACAGTCCCGGCTTTTTAGCACGTTTCCCGAGAATTGAAGCCAACGGTCAAATTCCAGAGTTTAATGACTCCCCACGATTTTTACGGGTCCTTAATCGCGCTGAAAGTTGGGCGATTAATTGTGATGCCGACATGATTTATAAAATCAATAAAAAGATTGAAAGCCATCATGAAGTCGAATTCGTTAATATGTGCGAAACTAGGCACAATAATCAATTATGTGCCCTTGGTGAAATCATATCCGGCGATATTGACAATATCCGTTTAATTGCAATTGCGGGGCCATCTTCAAGCGGAAAGACCACTTTTTCTCGACGGTTAGAAATCGAACTGTTGACACGCGGGATCCGGCCACTACCAATTTCCATTGATAATTACTATCTTCCTGCTGAACAAGCTCCATTCGATGAATTTGGAAAACCCGACTTTGAACATGTCAATGCCCTCGACTTACAACTGTTCAATCAAAATATTGCCGACTTAATTGCTGGCAAACCCGTTTCATTACCAATCTTTGATTTCAAAGAACATGCACGAAAGTTTGACAAACCAAAAGTCATTACAACCAAAAATCCTATTATTATTGAAGGAATCCATGCTTTAAATGATAAACTTACTTCATTTATCCCTTCTGATAAGAAATTTAAGATATATATTTCCCCATTTGCCCAAATCAATATTGATAATAACAATCCCATTAATTTAACTGATTTACGCTTGTTACGACGGATTGTCCGCGATCTTCAGTTTCGCAACACTTCGCCGGAGAAAACATTAAGCATGTGGTCATCGGTTCGCCGTGGTGAATATAAATGGATCTATCCGTTTATTGAAAGTGCAAATTTTATCTACAATTCGGAATTAACCTATGAGATTTGTGTTTTGAAAAAATATGCTTTATCGGCTCTTAGACATATTCCCAACGATTCCGAATATTATGTCACTGCTAATCGATTAATCAAATTCTTAAAATACTTCATGGATATCAATGACTGGCTAGTACCGTGCAATTCTTTATTAAGGGAATTTATCGGTAAAAGCGTTTTTGAACACTAATCTTAGTGTTCTTTTTTTTCTTATGATTCTTACTGATATCGTTGTAAAAGCATTTTATTTTTGTTATAATAAGGCGGAAAATAGCAGTGGGATGAACAACATATTAATATTCACACGAGAAAGGATACTCGATGAAGCATATTACCTTCCTAACAAAAAACGTTTGCTCGGTGCAAATTGATTTTGATTTAACTGATACTCTTCAGATTACCAATTGTCATTTTACGGGGGGTTGCAGTGGCAACCTTTTGGCAATTTCAAAATTAATAGAAAACCATGATGCCTTGTCTATTGCCTCAATTCTTAAAGGCAATCATTGTGGTTCAAATTCAACTAGTTGTGCTGATCAATTGGCAATCGCTATTATCGAGAATATCGAGTAAATATAAAAGGAGGAACAATCAATGAATGTGCTTTTTGTGGCAGCTGAATGTAGCCCGTTTGTCAAAATTGGTGGTTTAGCCGACGTTATCGGTTCTTTGCCACAAGCACTAAAACGGTTGCGAAATTGCGAAGTTCGTGTCATTATTCCTAAATATAAAATAATCCCCGAAAAATACAAAAAAAGAATGACGATTATCAAAGAATTTTGGATTGAACTCGGAGATAAAAAAACGATTTATGTAGGCTTGCAAACGCTAAAACTCGGATCAATTTACTATTATTTTATCGATAATCTCTATTCGTTTGGTGACCGCGACAATGTATATAACTATGGCGATGATTCTGAACGATTTGCCTATTTTCAAAAAGCTGTCATGGAATCATTAAAGTACCTTGATTTTCGTCCCGATGTCATTCATGTCAATGATTGGCATACAGCAATGATTCCCTTATTAATAAATATAAAGTATCCCGAATATCAAAATATTAAAACCGTACTTACAATTCATAACTTAGCATATCAAGGTGTTTTTTCGATTAACGATTATCATTATTTCAATATTAACTATGACAGTCGCTTTGAATTTGAAGGCTTCATCAATTTCCTTAAAGCCGGAATTGTCTGCGCCGACCTCATCACTACTGTTTCAGAAACTTATGCTAAAGAAATCATGACCGATGCGTTTGGTCATGGCCTCCAACAACTTTTAAAACAACGAACAGCATCGCTAATTGGAATCATCAACGGAATAAGTGATAGTGAGTATAATCCTTCAACCGATTATTTGTTAGCGGAAAATTACAATAGTTCGTCAGTCGAGACGGGAAAAAGCAGTAATAAAATTATGCTTTATCGGCGTCTAAACGCCAATTTTGATACGCATCTGCCAATGATTGCGATTATCTCACGATTGGTTAACCAAAAAGGCTTGGACTTGATTTGTTTGATGATTGAAGAAATATTAGAAGCCAATGAATGCATTTTCATTGTTCTTGGCGACGGTGATGCAGAGTACGTGGAATTTTTCCAAAACTTAGTTTCGAAGTATCCTGAAAAAGTCCGAGTATATATTGGTTTTGATAATCGGCTGGCACATTTGATTTATGCCGCAGCTGATCTATTCTTAATGCCTTCAAAATTTGAGCCGTGCGGACTCGGGCAATTAATCGCTTTACGATATGGAACGATTCCTGTGGTCCGAGAAACAGGTGGTTTGGCAGACACCATTGTTCCATTTAACGAAATTCAAAAAACTGGATATGGCTTTAATTTTAATCGTTATAATCACCAAGATTTAAAAGAAGTGGTTCAAAAAGCACTTTGTATACATAAAAGTGATCCCAAATTGTGGACCCAAATCATTCAAAATGCGATGAACGTTGATTTTAGTTGGCCGCGATCAGCAAAGTTATATCGGAAACAGTATCAGAGATTATTGAAAGGGTGATGAGTATGGAAGTATTAGCTTTGATTTTGGCTGGTGGCAGAGGTTCTCGTCTTGACATTTTGTCGGAAAAACGGGTTAAACCAAGTGTTCCGTTTGCCGGGAAGTTTCGAATAATCGATTTCACATTATCGAATTGTTCCAATTCCGGAATCTTCAATATCGCTATTTTAACACAATATCTACCATACTCGCTCAATGATCATATTGGGTCTGGCAAACCATGGGATTTGGATCGTCGCGATTCAAAGGTGACATTATTACAACCACACAGTGAATGGTATGCTGGAACGGCTGATGCCGTTCGAAAAAACATTAATTTTATTGAAAATTGCCACCCCAAGTACGTTTTAATTCTTTCGGGTGATCATATTTATAAAATGGATTATTCGAAAATGTTGGCTCATCATATTGCTTTAGGAGCTGATTTAACAATTGCTTCCAAAATTGTCGATATCCGTGAGGCATCACGATTCGGAATTCTTGAAGCCGACAATAATGATCGTGTCTACCATTTTATTGAAAAACCCAAGGAACCAAAATCGAATATGGCTTCGATGGGAATCTATATTTTTAATACCGAAATTTTATTAGAAAAATTACGAGAAAACACAATCCCCGACCTAGATTTCGGTTCACATATCATTCCCGCAATGATTAAAAATAATTATGTTTCCGCCTTCAAATTTTATGATTACTGGAAAGACGTTGGAACATATGATTCTTATCTATCTGCAAATTTAGAACTGATTGAAACAGTTGATAAAATCCCTTTGGATATGTATGATCCAAAATGGAAAATCTATACTAAATCTGAAGACATGCCTGCTGTAAAAATCGGTTCAAAAGCACTGATTCGTCAAGCTCTATTGTCCAACGGCTCAATTGTCGCTGGAACGGTGGAAAGAAGCGTATTATCGCCGGGAGTGATAATTCACCCACTCGCAAGAGTATCGAACTGTGTGTTTCTGAATGATGTCGAAGTTATGTCCGGAGCGATTGTCGAAAACTGCATAATCGACAAACATACAATAATCGGCAAAAACGCCATGGTCGGATTCGGTGATGATATGACCCCAAATACAGAAAATCCCGATTTGCTTTCGAGTGGAATTACCGTGTTAGGCAAAAGTCTTCATGTACCTGAAAATATGATTATTGGGCGGAATTGTCGGATATTCTCTACCGCTGACTTAGCTAATGTATCCGATAACATTGTTCCCTCGGGTTCAACAATCAGATAGACAAGAAGATTAATATTGGTATCAGTCTTTTATATAAATAAAAAAACACAAAAAAAACACTGTTTTTACAGTGTTATCTTGTCAATCTGGTGCTCCTACCTAGAATCGAACTAGAATTTCAGCATTACCATTGCTGCGTT
>Ga0172377_10005311_pt1 | contig 13238 bp, 12 predicted proteins | sample Pumphouse3metaG_FD_119749 | JGI IMG/M metagenome (GOLD analysis project Ga0172377, IMG submission 119749) | Leachate microbial communities from a municipal landfill in Southern Ontario, Canada - Pumphouse #3 metaG | ecosystem: Engineered > Solid waste > Landfill > Unclassified | place: Canada... | reverse complement strand
GGATGTTCTTTTACATTTGGAGACGGAGTAAATGATAATCAGACTCTTCCATATTGTTTTTCTAAAAAAACGGCATTTAAGTTTAATGTGCTTAACTGTGGTGTTCAGGGGCATGCGTCAAATACAGCGATTAATATTTTAAACGGCAGACTTATAGAGAATTCCTGTAGGAACAGCGAAATTAAAAATTTTTTTTATGTGCTTATACTTGATCATATATCCAGGAATTTCAGGATTTTAGATCCTTCTGATGCAAAAAGATATAAGGAAAGTAAATTAAAGTATATTTATCAGCCGTACGGGAGAATAAAAATAATTTTTGCAAGAAGTCATATATTCAGAAAAATATTTTTACCTGCTATAGATTCACATAACTGGCAATTTTATAATGATTATATGATAGAAAGTTTAAGTGAAATAAATGGCATAGTTAAAAATAAATATAATTCTAAATTAACTATAGTAATATGGCCAGAATTTAAACAGGTTTTTGTTGACGAATTGAAAAATAGAGGGTTTGATGTCATATTGTTGCCTGAATATTTTAATTCTGAATCGCTGGGGTATAGGATTTCTCATGACAGACATCCGTCTGCAAAAGTAAATGAAGAAATAGCAGGAATATTATATAATCACATAAATAAAATAGATAAACTTTATTTGAAAATTAAGGTGTGAAAATGGAAGAAAAAAGAATAGTTGAAGCAGATCAAATTAATCCTGAAGAAAAACTTGAAAATACTTTAAGACCGCAATGTTTAGATGATTTTATAGGACAAAACAAACTTAAAGATAATTTAAAAGTTTTTATTGAAGCATCAAAAAAAAGACATGAAGCATTAGATCATTGTCTTTTTTATGCGCCTCCTGGTCTTGGCAAAACGACACTTGCACATATTATTGCTAAAGAAATGGGTGGTAATTTAAGAACAACTTCAGGTCCTGTTTTGGAAAGAGTTGGAGATTTAGCTGCCATTTTAACTAATCTTTCAGAGGGTGATGTTTTTTTTATAGATGAAATCCATAGAATGAACCATTTAGTAGAAGAATCTTTATACCCTGTAATGGAAGATTTTGAACTTGATATTATTATTGGTCAAGGTCCATCGGCAAAAACAATAAAACTTCCGGTACCAAGGTTTACCTTAGTAGGAGCGACTACAAGAGCAGGTATGTTGTCCGGTCCTTTAAGAGACAGGTTTGGTATTATAGAACATTTGAATTTTTATGATGACAATGAACTTATGCAAATAGTCAGAAGATCCAGCAGTATTATAAAAGTTAACATAGATGATGATGGTACAGTCGAAATAGCAAAAAGATCAAGAGGAACTCCTCGAATTGTTAACAGATTACTTAGAAGAGTGAGAGACTTTGCAGAAATCAGGACAGGCGGAAAAATTAATAAACAAGTTGCACAAGAGGCATTAGCTGCTTTAGGTGTTGATGATAAAGGTCTTGATAAAATGGACAGATTACTTCTTAAAACAGTAATAGAAAAATTTAATGGCGGACCAGTTGGTGTTGATACAATAGCTGTTGCTATATCTGAAGATTCAGAAACAGTATCAGATGTTTATGAACCGTTTTTAATACAATCTGGTTTTATTGCAAGAACACCCAGAGGAAGAATTGTAACAGAACTTGCATATAAACATTTAGGGATAGAATTACCAAAAAATAGTAAACAAAAAGATTTATTATAATGCAAAAAATTTTATTACATACATGCTGTGCTCCATGTTCTGCATCAACAATATCTTTATTGCAAGAACAATATGATATTGTAAGTTTTTGGTATAATCCGAATATTTACCCACTTCAAGAGTATGAATTAAGAAAAAAAGCATGGCAGGAATATATGCAATTTTTAAAAATAAGAATTACTGAAAAAAATGCTCAATGGCTAAGTAATGATGAGCTGTATGAATCTGTCTGGTTAGATAAAGCTGTTCGTTGTGATAAAGGAAGATGTTATTTTTGTTATGAAAAAAGATTAGAAGAAACGGCTATAAGAGCAAAAGAACTTGGAATATTGAATTTTTCAACCACATTACTTGCAAGTCCTTATCAAAAACATGAAGATATTCAACAACTTGCACAAAATATAGCAGAATTAAATGGGTTAAATTTTGTTTATATTGACCCAAGAAAAATTTTCTATACAGGTGTAAATCAGGTAAAAAAAATAGGATTATACAGCCAAAAATACTGCGGATGTAAACTGAGTATTAGAAAATAATATTTTTATTGAAAAATTTAACTAATTAAGATAAAATAAAAAATGAAATATTTTTTTATAAATAATGGAAAGATTATGGAAAAAAATAGAGGTTTTACACTTGTAGAATTGGTAATAGTTATAGTTATAGTTGGAATTCTTTCAATAGTAGCAGTTCCTATTTACAGAGGGTATACTAGAAAAGCTATGCTAACAGAAGGTAAAAGTTTAATAAGTGCCGTAGAAAATCAAGAAAAAATTTATTATGTTGAATTTGCAAAATATTACTCAGCATCTCAGACTGCATTTGATACTATACTTGATATTGATGCAAGAGCAAACAAATATTTTACAGCTTTCCAAGTTACAGTAGCAGGAGCTGCATTTACAGCTACAACTACTGGAATAGGCGGGGCTACAGGAATGAGTGTTACATTAAATAGTACAGATATTAAAAATAAATCTGTTATGACTGTAAATGGTGTGAGCGACTAATTTCTATTCTTAAATCTAATTTATAACATTCATAGAAAATGCTATTAAACTATATTTTTTATAATTTAATAGTGAGTTCTATTGCCCTATACATTCTAAATATGTAAAATATAAAAATTATCAAGAGTTATTTGGAGGTTGGCATATGTCTAACAAAAAGATTGGTATTATTACTTCTGGTGGAGATGCTCCTGGAATGAATGCTGCTATTAGAGCAGTAACAAGAGCAGGTATTTTCTCAGGGTTTGATATTGTTGGTTTTAGAAGAGGATTTAAAGGTCTTTTAGACGGTGAATATTTAAATCTTAATATTAGATCAGTAAGCGGTATTATTAATCTTGGCGGAACAATGCTTCATACAGGCAGATGTCCTGAAATGAAAACAGCAATTGGTTTAAATAAAGCAGTTAAAATCATAAAAGAACTTAATATAGACGGGATGATTGTTATCGGCGGTGATGGTTCTCTTGCAGCCGGTAATGCATTATGTAAAAAAGGAATAAAAGTAGTAAATATTCCTGCATCAATTGACAATGATGTATATGGTACAGACGAGACTATTGGTTATGATACAGCTCTTAATACCGCTGTTTCTGCAATAGATAAAATTAGAGACACTGCAACCAGCCACGATAGAATATTTGTTGTAGAAATTATGGGAAGAGAACATGGCTTTCTGACACTTGATGTTGGTATTGCTGCCGGTGTTGAATTTATTATTGTTCCGGAAATAAAAATAAAAATGGAAGAATTATATTCACAATTAAGAAAAGGTAATGTCAGAGGAAAAACATCTGAAATTATAGCTTTTGCAGAAGGTTGCGGCAGTTCAATGGAATTTGCAGATAAAATATCTAAAAATACAGGGTTAGATGTAAGAGTCAGTAATTTAGGATATATCCAAAGAGGCGGTACTCCGACAGCTAGGACAAGAATTTTAGCATCAAAATTTGGTGCATATGCAGTAAAACTTCTTGCAGAAGGAAAATCAAATCTTTTAGTTGGTCTTATTAATGGACAAATAACGACTACTGATATACCAACAGCAATCAAAAAAGAGAAAAGTTTTAATAAACTTGCTTATGAAGTTTTAAAGAAGTTATCAATATAATAAAGGGAATACAATGATAGATGCACTTTCGCTAATTAGAAGAGGAACAAACGAAATTATTTCAGAAGAGGAATTAAAAAAGAAGTTGTCTTCTGGAAAAAAATTAAGAATAAAATTAGGGGTTGATCCAACAGCTCCGGATTTGCATTTAGGACATAGTGTTATTATAAATAAACTAAAAGTATTCCAAGATTTAGGACATCAGGTTATATTTTTGATAGGAGATTTTACTGCAAAAATAGGAGATCCTTCCGGAAGATCTGCTACCAGACCTATGATGACTCAGGAACAAATTTTAAATAATGTTAAAACTTATCAAGAACAAGTTTTCAAAATTTTAGACAAAGAAAAAACAGAAGTTGTTTTTAATAGTAAATGGTTGTCAGAATTAGGAATAGAAGGTTTATTAAAACTTGCTTCTAAACATACTGTGGCACAAATGCTTGTCAGAGATGATTTTGAAAAGAGATATAAAGCAGATGTTCCAATAAGTATAGTTGAATTTATGTATCCATTACTTCAGGCATACGATTCAGTAGCATTGCAGGCAGATATAGAGCTTGGCGGCAGTGATCAGAAATTTAATTTGCTTCTTGCAAGAGACATGCAAAGAGATAATGGACAAGAACCACAAGTTGTTATTACAATGCCGCTTCTTGAAGGGACAGACGGTGTCAGAAAGATGTCGAAATCATATAACAATTATATATCATTAAATGATAGACCTCAGGATATGTTTGGTAAAGTTATGTCTGTGTCAGACGAGTTAATGTATAAGTATTATGAACTTTTAACACAAGAAAATTTAGAGCAGGTTAAACAAATTCATCCTAAAGATGCAAAAGTTAATTTAGCAATGATATTAGTTGAAAGATATTGTAACAAGCAGGAAGCTGTAAATGCAAAAGATGAATTCGAAAAAATATTTGCAAAAAAAGATTTTCCAACTGATATAGAAGAATATGTTTGTGTTGATAATAAAATAAAAACATCGGAATTGTTATTTATATCGAAAATGGTAACAAGTAAAAATGAAGCCAGAAGATTGATTGAACAAGGCGGAGTAAAAATTAATTCTGAGAAAGTTACAGCAGATGATGAAATCGAAATCGAAAACGGTATGATTATTCAGGCTGGTAAAAGAAAATTTAAAAAAATTTTTAAGAGAGGATAAAGATGAAAAAAATTGGTTTAATGTTAACGATGTTCTGTTTTTCAGTTATGTTGTTTTCTTGTTCTTCTGCTCCAAAAATTACAAGAGTTGATGCTGATGAAGCAATTGATTTAAGTGGGAATTGGAATGATACGGATTCAAGACTTGTAGCTGATGAAATGATAGCAGATTCAGTTGTAAAACCTTGGATGGATAATTTTATAAAGCAAAAACAATCAAAGCCTAGAATAATTGTCGGAACTGTTTTGAATAAAAGTGACGAGCATATTAATACAGAAACTTTTGTAAAAGATCTTGAAAGATCTCTGATTAATACAGGTAAAGCAACATTTGTTGCATCAAAAGAAGAAAGAAATGAGATAAGAGATGAAAGAATGGATCAGGCAGATTTTTCAGAAGCATCAACAGTGAAAAAATTCGGTAAAGAAATAGGCGCAGATTTTATGCTTAGAGGTCAAATAAATACCATTACTGATGCTATAAAAAATCAAACTTTAAAATATTATCAAGTAGAATTAGAGCTTATTGATGTTGAAACTAACGAAAAAGTATGGATAGGTCAAAAGAAAATAAAGAAGGTTGTAGGCAAGAGTAAGTACAAAGCATAATTTATATGAAATGTTATAAATTCAAATATTTGATTATAGTATTTCTGCTTATATCTTCGTGTGCAGGTGTGCAGAAATATTATAATCAGCTTGAATCTTTTATGTTACAAGATAATCAGGCTGCCGCAGAAACATTGGCAACTGCATCTAAAGATGCTTATGGCGAAAAGAATGAACTTTTATATTATTTAGATGTTGGGATGTTAAGCCATTTTGCTCAAAAGTATAAAGAAAGTAACTCTGCTTTTGAAGAAGCAAAAAGAATATATGATGCAAATTATACAAAAAGTATTTCTTCCGGACTTTTTTCCCTTTTTACTAATGATAATACTGTTCCATATTATGGTGAGCCTTATGAAATGGCATATACAAGTATTTTTTGTGCTTTAAATTATATTATGCTTGGAATGAACAACGAATCTGTTGTTGAGGCAAGACAGATAGATAATTTATTTAAAAAAACTACAGCAGATTCTAAAGGGAAAGCTTTTTATACAGATGATGGTTTTGTTAGATATTTGATGGGTATTGTTTATGAAAATGCCGGATATTTTAATGATGCAGTAATTTCATATAAACTAGCGATAAAAGCATATCAAAATAATATATATATAGTACCGATTCCTGAAGATTTAATAAATGATTTATATACATTATATTATAACTTAGGTATGGGGCAAGAAGCATACGATTTAAAATCAAAATATCCAACGGCAAAAAGAATAGACAGTCCTCATACCGGAGAATTAGTTATTATTGATTATAATGGTTTAGCTCCAAAAAAAATAGAAAACATAATAGAATTATCGTTTTATAAAGCATGGCCATATTTTAATAGTGCACAAATTACAAATGAAGATCAGGCAAAAGCAGCAGAAGTAAGATCGGTAGTTCAAGCAGGTTTTTCCGATGATTATATAAAAGTTTCTTTTCCTAAATATTATAGGTACAATAACCAGGTAACTTCTTTTGCAATAGAGCAAATTAATAAAGAAAATAATGTTGTAAGTAATGAAATAAAAAGTTATATGGTAACAGATATTGGGACATTATTAGAGAATGCTTTGGAAAAGAAAAATGCTTTTATTTATGCAAGAACTATCGCAAGGGCTGTTGGCAGATATGTTTTAACTAAAACAGTCTCTGACAGTGTTAAAAAACAATCAAATAATGAATCATTAGGAATATTAACAAAAAGTTTATTAAATATTGCAACAAGTTATATGGAAAAAGCTGATACAAGATCGTGGAGAACTTTACCTGAAAACATTAATATGATTAGAACAAGATTACAAACAGGAACTTATGATATGAACATAAATTATTTGGACAATTATTCAAATGTAGTAAGTTCAAAAAGAATTTCTGTAATAATTCAGGAAAACAAAAAAACTTTTATATTAGTAAATTCTTTTATTAATTATAAAGGTAACATACAAAATGTACAAGAGTGTAAAAGCAATAACCAAGAAAATAAAAACAATGTACAAGGAAACAGAAGACTCCGTTAAAGTATACGGATAAAATTTTAACATGAATGATTTAAACAATTTAATATGTCGTGAAATAAAAATAGACGTGACCAATATTTGCAATCTTTCATGTCCTTTATGTCCTGATACCGGAAGAAGAACAGCCAAACAGCAAGATCCGGAATTAATGTCTTTTGATAAGTTCAAAAAGTTTGTTGACGGTATAAAGGTTTTTCCGGAGCAGATTTCTTTCGGGAGTAAACATGAACCTTTAATTAATAAATCAATTTTTCAAATGATAGATTATATAAATACAAAGCAAAAATGTTTACAGACAACAATATTAACAAATTTAAATTTATTAAATTCAGTATCTGATTTAATAAATTCCAAAGTTAAAAATATATTGATAGGATTAGATGGAATAGATCAAGAGTCGTATAGCAAATACAGAGTTGGCGGCAATTTTGATGTTGTTATTAATAATATTAAATTAATACAAAAATACAAAAAAAATAATAATTTAGAATATCCAAAAATATCAATAATTTTTGTTGTTTTTCGTCATAACGAACATTTGATAGAACAGGCAAAAAGTTTTTTTAATCAATTAGATGTAGATATTTCTTTTAGAAGGACAGATGTTTACAATGGTTTTGAAGATTGGGTGCCAATAAATTTTGATAATGCGGATGTTAAAGAAAAATCAAAACTTTGTTGTGATGAACCATTTAAAACTGTAAACATAAATGTGTTTGGAGATGTATATCCTTGTTGTGCAGAAGAAATTATAAAATTTCCTATTGGAAATATTTTTAATGAATCATTTGAAAAAATATGGAATGGCAAAAAGATGATTGATATAAGAAATTTTTTGTTGAATAAAGTACAAAAAAAAGATATTGCTTGTTTATTATGCCCTATATATAAAAATAACGGATATACAGATGTCTAAAAATATTTTAGATTTAACAATAAATTATGATTCTGTTCTTGTTAGAATGGGAGCAAATAAATATAAAACAAAAATTGATGACAAAATTAAAATATCAATTATAGAATCTATAGATTTTGCGAAGAAACTTTTCCAGCCAAAATATGCAGTTTCTTTTTCTGATAAAAAAATAAAAGAAAACAAAATGTTTCTGGATGATTTTCTTATAGATAGCAAAGATATTTTTAAATTATTAAATAATTCGGATATTGTTTGTGGAATTGTAGCAACTGTTGGTAATTCAATTGATGATAAAATAAATTTATTATTAGAAGAAAAAAAACTTGCGCTGTCTTATATATATGATGCTATTGGTTCTATAGCAATAGAAGAATTAGTTGACAATATTTGTGATGATATTAAATTAACAGAAGCTAAAAAAAATATTATATGTACTAGAAGGTTTTCTCCAGGTTATGGAGATTGGGCAATTGAAAATCAAAAAACATTTCTAAAATGGTTGGGTGCGGAAAAAATAGGAATTAGTTTGTCTGAAAGTTGTCAAATGTTTCCTAGAAAATCAGTATCAGCAATTTTCGGTTTAGAAAGGGAAATATTATGAATAAATTAGAATTTAAAGAATTATTAAGAGAAAAAGTTTTAATCTTAGATGGTGCAACTGGGACTCAATTACAAAAATTAGGCTTTTTAAAAGATGTATCTACTCCTGAAGAATTGAATATAAAATATCCGGAAAGAATAAGACAAATTTATTCATCTTATATATCCAGTGGTTCAGATATTATACTGGCAAATACTTTTGGGGCAAATAAGTTAAAACTTAAACAGTATAATTTAGTTGATAAAATGTCAGATATTATTCATGCAGGTGTATCTATAGCAAAAGAAGAAGCAAACAAAACAAATTCTTTTGTTGCTGGTGATATATCATCAATAGGGTCTTATTTATATCCATTGGGGGCAGTATCATTTGATAATGCTTATGAGGCTTTTAAAGAACAAGCACAAATTTTAAGAGATGCCAAAGTTGATTTGATAATAATTGAGACAATGACAGAAATAAAAGAACTTAAAGCTGCTGTTCTTGCGACCAGAGATGTTTATGACGGACCGATAATAGTTCAGATGACATTTACAAATGACGGCTCTACAGTTACAGGAACAGATATTTTGAGTTTTATAGCTATGTCAGAAAGTTTACAAGTAGATGCTTTAGGTATGAATTGTTCTGTCGGCCCTAAAGAACTTTTAAAATTAGCACAACTTATGGCAAAAAATACCAATTTGCCAATATCATTTAAGCCTAATGCAGGTATGCCGAAACTTATAAACAGAGAAACAATTTTCCCTGGAACATCAGAAGAATTTCTTGATATTTCTTTGCAGGCATATGAAAGCGGGATAAACCTTTTTGGCGGTTGTTGCGGAACAACACCTGAATATATAAAACTTCTATCAGACAATTTAAAAAATAAAAAACCGATAAAAAGAGAATTTATAAAACATCATTTGCTTTCCAGTAGAACTAAAGCTGTAGATTTGAATTTATTGCAAAGACCTATAAAGATTGGTGAAAGAATTAATCCTACAGGTAGAAAAAAGTTTCAACAAGAGTTATCAAAAAATATATTCGGATTAGTTAAATCTGAAGCTAGGCAGCAAGTACAAAACGGTGCAAATATTTTAGATGTGAATATGGGATTACCCGGGGCAGATGAAACTTCTTTGATTGTTCAGGCAGTTAATGAAATACAAGAAATTGTAAATGTCCCTTTATCTTTGGATTCCAGTTTTCCGGAAGCTTTAAATCAAGCTTGTAAACATTGTGCAGGGAAACCATTAATAAATTCAGTTAATGGCGAAACTGAAAAATTAGATTTAATATTACCTATAGCAAAAAGATACGGTGCAAGTTTAATAGCCTTAACGGTAGATGAACAAGGGATACCAAATACATGGCAAAAAAGAATAGAAATAGCCGGAAAAATATTAGAATTTGCTGATAAATATGGTGTTAACAGAAGTGAAATAATTTTTGATTATTTAACATTATCAGCTAGTTCATCACCGGAGCAAGCTGAAGAAACTTTGTATGCTGTTAAACAATCTAAACTAAAATTTCCGGAATGTAAAACATTGTTGGGTATATCAAATATATCGTTTGGGTTGCCTTCAAGACAAACTATAAATTCAACATTTTTGAAAATGGCTTTAGATGTTGGCTTAGACTTTGCTATATGCAATCCGTCTTTGGATTGGGATATTGATGACAGTTATGCAAGAGATTTATTAACGAATAAAGATCCTAATGCAAAAAAATATGTTGCTCAATTTTCTAATGTTGCAAAAGCTGTTACAACTCAGGAAACATCATTGTCACCAAAAGATAAACTGTTTAATTCAATCATTAATGGTGATAAAGAGTATATGATTGAATTAATAGATGAAATTTTAAAAGAAGACAATAATCCTTTATTTATATCCAATGAACTTATTTTAAAAGCACTTAATATTGTTGGTGAAAAATTTAATTCTAAAGAATTTTTCTTGCCGCAAGTTATAATGGCGGCAGAAGCATCTCAAATTGCTTTTGCACATATTAAGCCAATGTTAAAAAAAGAAAAAAATGTAGTTTATGGCAAAGTTGTTATGGCAACAGTTAAAGGTGATGTTCATGATATAGGGAAAAACATAGTTTGCGCTGTGCTAGAAAGTTTTGGTTTTGAAGTTTTTGATATAGGGAAAAATATAGATAAAGAAACAATTATTCAAAAGGCAAAAGAGTATGATGCAGATATTATAGGTCTTTCTGCTCTGATGACAACGACAATGGTAGAAATGGAAAAAGTTATAGAACTTAAAAACTCATTAAATATGGATATTAAAATTATGGTAGGCGGGGCTCCGGTTACCAAAGAGTTTGCTGAAAATATCGGGGCAGAAGGATATTCAAGAGATGCAATTGAAGCAGCAAGAGTAGCAACAAGTTTAATAAAATAGCCAATAAGATTTTCTGTTTTGACAACGATATAAAATATTATGTAAAATCAATCATATTTTAAAATTTAGGGAGCTCAAGAAATGGCAATAGTAAAAGCTTTTAATGGTATCAGATATTCTAAGGGAAATATTACAAATGAAATTTGTCCACCTTATGATGTAATTAGTCCGGAAGAAAAAACTCAATTAAAAAAGAAATCAAAAAATAATATGGTTCAACTTGAACTTTCAGATTCAGAAGGCTCAAAGAACAAATATGTCCAAGCAAGTTTTTTATTTAAAAAATGGATACAAGAAGGTGTTTTAGCACAAGATGATAAACCATCATTGTATTTTTATGAACAGGTTTTTAAAGATCATGGTAAAAAAATGGTCAGAAGAGGATTCTTTACTGCTTTAAAACTCGAAAATCCTCATGGCGGAGCAGTAAAAGCACATGAAAAAACGCTTGCGAAACCAAAAGCAGACAGATTAAGTTTATTGAAAGCAGTTAAAGCAAATTTAAGCCCTATTTTTGGTTTATTCAATGATGATAAGAAAAAAATTGTTGCTATATGTAAAAATATAGCAAAAAAGAAACCGGCAGCAACAGCAACAGATAAAGAAGGAACATCTCATAAATTATGGATTATTTCAGATGAAAAAATTATTGCTGATATTGCGAAATCATTAATAAGCAAGAAAATTTTCATAGCTGATGGACATCATAGATACGAAACAGCTTGGAACTATTTACAATATGTCAAAAGTAAATCTAAGAATTTCTCAGATAAAAATGAATATGGATATGTTTTGGCATATTTGTGTCCTATGGAAGATTCAGGCATCTCAATATGGCCTACACACAGAGTAATAGAGTCTCCTAGTGATATTGAAGAAAATATAGAAAAATATTTTAATGTTTTACCGGCAAAAGATTTTGAAAAATTACAAAAAGAAAAAGTTCAACCTATTTTGATTTTTAAAGATGGTAAATACAGAACATTGCAAATAAAAAATCCTGCATTACTTAAAAAAGCTATGCCTGACAAATGTCAAGCATACAGGAATTTAGGTGTAAGCATATTGCATTCTATATTAATACCTCAAATTACAGCGGATAAATATGTTTATGTAAAAAATGATAAGGAAGCTATTTCTTTAGCAAAGAAAACGAAAAAGATTGCAATTTTAGTTCCTGCAACTCCAGTTGAGGCAATAAAAGAAATTGCATTAAAAAATGAAACTATGCCACAAAAATCAACTTACTTTTTCCCTAAACTTGCTAGTGGAATAATTATTCATACTGTATGTTAGGAATCGGAATAGATATTATTGTAATAGTCTTATTATTTATTTTATTATACATTGGTTTTAGTGTAGGTATAATAAAAAGTTGTTTTGCTGTATCTGCGGGATTTTTTTCAATACTTTTAGCTGAGAGTTATCCATATCAAATAGGTATAAATTACTATTTGATATTTATTGCAGCCGCTATTGGAATTTTTCTTGTAGGATTGCTTATTTTCAAAATATTTAAATTTTTATATTTATCTATATTTGATAAAATGATGGGTGCATGTTTTGCTATTGCACTTTGGTTTATATTATCTGCCAATTTTATTGTTCCTATTTTAAACCAATCATCAAAACCGGTAGATACAAAAGTAAGTTCTGTAATATCAAGGATATCATCAAAATTTTTCCCTTCATTTAATAAGTACACACCAAATTTTATGGTAGTTGAAAAAATTAAAGATAGTAAAGATTATATATTAATGATAAAGGAGCAAATATGAAAAAGCTAAAGCTTGGTTTTCCAAAAGGCAGTTTGCAGGATTCAACAATTGAATTATTTAAAAAAGCAGGTATAAGAATAAATGCATCTTCAAGATCTTATTTCCCAACTTGTGATGATGAAGAGATAGAAATTATGCTTGTTCGTTCACAAGAAATGGCAAAATATGTACAAGACGGAGTTTTTGATGCCGGTCTTACAGGTTTTGATTGGATATGTGAAAGCGGTGCAAATGTTAAAGAAGTTTGCGAATTACAATATGCAAAATCCGGCTTTAGACCGGTAAGATGGGTTTTGGCAGTTCCAAATGATTCAAAAATTAAAAAAATTCAAGACCTTCAAGGCAAAAGACTTGCAACAGAATTATTAAACTATACAAAAAAATATTTTACTAAAAACAAAGTAAAAGCAAATATAGAATTTTC
>Ga0172377_10005310_pt1 | contig 13238 bp, 9 predicted proteins | sample Pumphouse3metaG_FD_119749 | JGI IMG/M metagenome (GOLD analysis project Ga0172377, IMG submission 119749) | Leachate microbial communities from a municipal landfill in Southern Ontario, Canada - Pumphouse #3 metaG | ecosystem: Engineered > Solid waste > Landfill > Unclassified | place: Canada... | reverse complement strand
GGTTCAGAAGACTTGCTGGGTAAAGGCGACATGCTCTACCGCACCGCCGTCTCCCCACGCCCCACGCGCATCCAAGGCATCTTTATTTCCACGCAAGAGACGGAGCGTGTGATCAATGCCGTCAAAATTGCGGGAGGCGGAGAGATTACGGAACAAATCGGCCTGAGCAACCGCGATGAAGAGGAAGAAGACCAGGGAGCTGCCGGCTATATCGATTTGGATGCCGATGATAACGGCGGCGACGAACTCTTCTTCGAGGCCGTGCGCATCGTACAGAGCACGGGCCGCGCCTCTGCCAGCCTGCTCCAACGGCAGCTCAAAGTTGGCTACGCGCGCGCTGCGCGGCTCTTGGATATTATGGAAGAGAAGGGCTTGATCGGTCCTTCTGATGGCGCGAAAGCACGGAAGGTGTACATGGAGGTTGGTGCGTAGTGACGAGTGAGGCGAAATACAGTTTTTCCTTTTACGTTCTTTTTGTCCCCCATGTGAGTGTTTGTTGTTTTAAAGGTGTACGATAGTACACTATCATATTTATACGACTCACGCATTACAAATTTTTTGATGCTTCTAACCTTCTAACTTATCCTACATTCAATCTCAAATTGCAAATTATGCCAACCACTATTTCATCTAAGCAACTCTTAAGCATCAAAGAAGCGAGCACATGGGCAACCGAACTACTTGAACGAAAAGTAAGTGAAGCAAATATCTCATATTTAATTCAATATGGAAGAGTAAAAAAAATTGGTGAGAATGGCTCCACACAAGTTTTGAAAAGTGATCTAGAAGATTATTACAATCAGAATGCACCAAGACGTGAACTTTCCTGGAAATCCAAATTAGGAGAAGATTTGAATTGGACACTTTCTTTTGAGCAATACAAAGAAAGTGAAACTACAAAACATGTTCACCGACTGCATCCTTACAAAGGAAAATTTATTCCTCAACTTGTTGAATATTTTCTAGATGATCACACCGACATGTTTAAAAAACAAAAATACTTCAACAAAGGAGATATTATCCTCGATCCATTCTGTGGTAGCGGCACAACACTTGTACAAGCAAGTGAATTAGGGATGCATGCAGTTGGTATTGATATATCTGCATTTAACACACTCATTGCTAATATAAAAATTGGTAAACATGATTTTTCAACACTAAAAGATGCTCTCGGCAGCATTACGCTTAAACTCGAGAAATTTTTAGAAGCAAAAAAAACTCTTGAGTTTGAAGCTGCTCTTCTCTCTGAATTACAACTTTTCAACTCTAAATACTTCCCTTCTCCAGGTTTTAAATATGTTGTAAGACAAGGAAAAATAAATGAACGTGAGTATGGAAAAAAGAAAGAAAAAGAATTTTTACCAATCTATGAAAAACTGGTAAATCAATTTGGAATTAAGCTTAAACAAGACAAGAATTCTTCATTTTTAGATAAATGGTATTTACAAACGGTGCGTGATGAAATTGATTTCATGTTTGATCAAGTAAAAGGTATTAAAGATAAAGATATAAAGAGAATTATTAGTGTCATACTCAGTCGTACTATCCGATCATGTCGCGCAACCACTCATTCTGACCTTGCAACTTTAAAAGAGCCTCAGATAACAACTTATTACTGTAAAAAGCACGGAAAGATCTGTAAACCACTATTTTCTGTATTGAACTGGTGGAAAAGATATTCAATAGATACTGTGCAACGCCTCGAGCAATTTAAAGCCCTAAAGACTGACACTGATCAAATCTGTCTCACTGGTGATTCTAGAACAATTGATATATTTAATGAGTTAGCTGTTAATAATCCCTCTTTTGGCCAACTTGCCAAGAGAGAAAAAATCAAAGGCATATTCTCATCACCTCCATATGTTGGCCTCATTGATTACCATGAACAGCATGCATACGCTTATGATCTTTTTGGTTTTAAGAGAAATGATGAATTGGAAATAGGCCCTCTCTTCCGCGGCCAAGGACAAGAAGCGCGAAAAAGCTACATTGACGGAATCTCTTCTGTGTTAATTAACTGTAAAAAATATCTCGCTGATGATTTCTCAATCTTTCTCGTGGCAAATGATAAATGGGGTATGTATCCAGAAATAGCGGAAAAGAGTAACCTACAAATCGTAGATCAATTTAGGCGCCCTGTGTTGAACCGAACTGAAAAAGACAAAGGTGCTTACTCCGAAACTATTTTCCACTTAAAGAATTGTTGAACTACCCCTTAATCATTTGAAATTTACAGAAGAAACACAGGCAAAAGTATATGAGTTTTTAAAAGCCAAAATACTCAAAAAAATCGCAGATTATGATCTCAATGATGAAGATTCCTCCAAACCATTCCAATATGCCCTGTTCACAAAAAAGGGTTATTTGGCAAAAGGTTTTATTCATGGTTGTGAAACCGCACTAGGCAATTGGCATGAATCTATAGCTAGAATAATTGCATCTGATAATTTTAAAGCAGCAAAAAAATTGCAAGGGTCTAATAAGTTAAAAGGGCAGATTACCCGTGAGGCTCAAAGGAAAACGGAGAATATTATAAGTGAGCTAGATAGCGTTTTAAGAGAGCCAAATCACCAATCTGAAGCAAATGAAATTTTTGATGCTAGCCAGAATGGAAGGCAATTTGAGGATAGAATTCAAACTGTTGATCTATTTCTAGAAAAAAATAACGGAGAGGAAATTTACTTTGAAATCAAAGGGCCAAAACCTAACAAAAATGAAATGCGGGCTGCAAAAAGAGATCTGCTTGAAATTTTTTCAATGAAAGCCAGTGAGGGTAAAAAAGTAAAAATCTTTCTTGGTATGTATTACAATCCATATTTTCCAAAAGAGTATGAAAGATGGACATGTTTGAAATTTTTCGATAAAGGTGGTGACTTTTTAATTGGAAAAGACTTTTGGGATTACTTGGGTGGCGCAGGAACATATGAATCTCTAATAGAGATATATGAAAGAGTCGGAGAAGAAATTAGGCCTATTTTGGAACAAAAATTCATCGACATTGATGCTAAAAACAACATCAAGTAAACCTGATTGTTCTAATTTCTATTCTAAATATGTATGTTGTTTATTGTTCCTCTTCCCTAAAAAGAACATAAGCTACCCTTCGATTTCTCAGGGTAAACAGGTGCCTTGCCTGCCCGCCGGAGCGCAAGGCGCGAAGGAGAAAAATACGGTAGTTGCATAACAGCGGTTGTGCATAGTCATTGATTCTTGGAATTTCCCTCATTACTCGTAACGCATTCCTTTCGGCTCAAAGAGAACGTATCCTTTGGCTATGCAGCTCCTGATAGGAACCAATAATCACGGCAAATTCATAGAGATATCGGAGGTGCTCAGCGACCTCCCGGTCACGCCGGTGCGCCCGGCGGATATCAGCATCGCCGGCGATCCGGAGGAAACCGGAACAACGTTTGAGGAGAATGCGCTGCAGAAAGCACGCTTCTTCCGGAGCTTAAGCAACCTGCCGACTGTGGCAGATGACTCTGGCATTGTGATTGAGGCACTGGAAAATGAGCTCGGTCTGCACACGCGCCGCTGGGGCGCGGGGCCCGCGGCAAGCGATGCGCAGTGGATCGAGCACTTCCTCAAGCGCATGGAAAAGGAAGCAAACAAGCGCGCGCACTTCCTCTGCACACTGGCATTCATTGATGAAACCGGCAGCGAACATGTGTTTGAGGGAAAGTGCAGCGGCATGATCACCGCAACGCTGGAAGCGGATTATCTGCCCGGTCTCCCGATATCGGCATGCTTTAAGCCGGATGGATGCGATAGCGTATTCTCAGAGCTAAAAATTGAACACAAAAATAGTACAAGCCATAGGGGTCAGGCGGCACACGCCTTGCGGAAGTTCTTAGAGGGACGTGAAATCCAGTGAGATGATCTTGGCCCAGACGGCAGCAATCAATACACGCAATTCCTCTTTGTCTGCCTCACCGACGGCAAAAGCTCGCTGGAGCGGCTCGTGTTCTTCGTCTCCCAGAAAATCGAGAATGAATTCATGTGGCTCAATCATGCCCATCCCCTGCTCCATGAGCAAGGCATAGAAGACCATCTGCCGCACGTAGCCATATTCATGGCACTGCTTCTCTGTCTTGGGATTGCCTGTCTTAAAGTCACGGACCGTTGCAGCACGCGACTCCGGCGCATGCAGATCTATACGGTCAATTTTCCCTTTGATGGGTACATCACCGATACGAGCATTGATGGCATACTCTATTTTGTGCACCAGCGGATAGGGTGGCTGCAGGCGCTGGCTGGCGTACCTGGGGAGCACAATACCTCCCAGATGCAGCAGACGTTCCCTGTCCTTTGTATGCAGGATTTCCTTCTTCACAAGATGTTCGCGGAACTCACTCAATAACGCTGCTTTGTCCATCGGCTTTCCCGCCTGCAAATTCACTGCCCAGCGCGCCAATGCATGGTGCACAGCGTTTCCAAAAGCAAAATTCGTATTGCGCGCCTGGGGCTTCTGCAACAAATGCTCATGCAAGAAAACTTGCGGATCTTGCAGGAACGCATTGAGCGCCGTCGGCGAGAGGGCGAAGTGTTCCAATCGCTGGCGAAGATAGGCGTCGAACTCGGCATCTGCATGGCGGACAGGCGGAGAGAGAAGAGTCGACATTCGGCCCGGGTCACGTACATCCCGCTTCTCCTCCGGTAACGTTCCCGCCTGTGCAAAAAATCCCGATGGCGATACGTCTTTTATAGACGTTCCAGCGGTCAGCTCCCGCGGACAGGTGAAAATGAGCTCCCGTTTCGCGCGCGTCATGGCGACGTACGCGAGGCGCCGTTCATCTTGTTGCTCCTCGTACTGCTTCTGTTTTTTCTCCCATCCGTACAGCAGATCTTCCGGCACGGAAACAGAGGGCGGATTCCTGCGTTTGTCCCAGTGGCCTTCACGGAAATTGGCAATGAGAACTGTGTGGAATTCCAGCCCCTTGCTCTGGTGCGCCGTCATGATCTGCACGCCCTCCTGTTGCAGATGCGGCAATTCGTAGGTCAGACGCAAATCTCGGTAATCCTGGTTCCCAAAGTATTCCAGATCATCGAGCAACACCCGGAAACTGAAGTGCGGATTTTCCAGTACACGATCCTGCACCTGATCGAAGAATTCCTGCAGAGCTGCAAAATCCACTACATCGATTTCGCCACGCTGGATAGGTGCCAAAATTCCGGTTGCATGGTACAGCACTTCGAGCGTCTGCATCAGCGTGCGTTGCTCCAGTGCATTATGCAAATCAAAGAGGACATCACGCGCACGGATAATCGTGTCCGGCTGGCGCAGCACGAAATCGTGTTCCTGATCAACCGCAAGCAAATGATGCTGCAACGATTGTTTCTGTTCCCGCACAGCACTATTGAGCGTGGCTACATCCGCCGGATGGCACCCAAAACATGCGCAGGACAGAGCACTGCTCAAGCGATGGTCATCCGTCAAATCCAGTATCGCGCGCAGAATGGCAATCACCTGCGATACGAGCGAATGCTCCATTAAATCGAGCTTACCCGAAAGCTGGTATGGGATGCTGCGAGATGCCAACGCCGCATGCATCTTGAGCAGTTCGGCATTCGTACGAACGATGACGGCAATATCGCCGGGGGCAATCCCCTGCTCCAACCGCTCTTCCAGCATGTCCGCAATGAGCCACGGCTCCGCCATATCGCTCGCAGCCAGAACCATCGTAGGCGGCTTACCTTCTTCTTGCGTTTCGGCAACCAGATCTTTGTTCACACCTGCAATTCTGCCGACAAGCCGCTCCGTATTCTGCGCAATCAATGAACCTGCGGCATCTAAAATGGTTTGTGTACAGCGGTAGCTCCGTGTGAGCACCACGATGGGTGCATCGGGGAACCGCTGCACAAACGAAAGGATATTCTGCACATTCGCACCCTGGAAACGATAAATGGCCTGATCGTCATCACCCACGACGCAGAGATTGGGCGCATTATCCGCCGTGGGATCGGTCGTGAGGATTTCGATGAGCCTGTTCTGGGCACCATTCGTATCCTGGTACTCGTCCACCAGGATGTACTGGTGACGTTCCTGCAACGATGAGAGCAACCACGGTTCCTGCTCCAGCGCCCCGATAACATTGAGGATCATGTCATCGTAATCGTAGCGCCCGGTGCGCTGCAACTCTTCCTGATACCGCAGGAACACCTCGATGAGATCACGGAATTTCTGGGCACTGCGCAGGTTCGCTTTGTGAATTTTTGTCCCCTCTCTGCTCTTGCTTGCCATACGCTCTTCGTAGGCATCCGCCGTCTGCTGCAACCGAACAGGATCCGTCACGCCTTCGCGCTTGAACTGGCTGATGCGGGCGAGAATATCCCGCGTGCGGCTATAAGGAGATTTGGCATTCACCAGTGCCATTCCTGGGGAAAGGCTATCAATAATGGCGTTCACCGTTCTGTAGCGTTCCACATCACTGATCTGGTGCAATGATGACCAATCTTCGAAAACAATCGGATGCTGCATGATGATGTCGTTGGCGAACCCATGGATCGTATTGACGTTCACGCCATAAGCATCCGCACCAATGATACTGCGCAGACGTTCACGCATCGCCGTGGCGCCGCTCCTGCTGAATGTGAGGCAGAGAATGCTCTGTGGCCGCGCGTGCGTACGTTGCAAAATATTCGCCACGCGCAGAGAAACAACATGCGTTTTACCCGTCCCGGGACCGGCAACGACCATGAGCGGCCCCTCCACCGTATCCACCGCCTCCTTCTGCGCCGCATTCAGCGCACCGTAGGCATTCCGGAATGCAGGGGCATTCCCAACGGGTTGCGATGAAACGTTTTTTCCGGGAGTAGTACGTTGTTTCGGCATGCACAGATAGTAGCAAACTGCCGTGCTCCGCACACTGCACACCGGGCTTGACACATCTGTAACGAGGAAAGCCTTTTTTGACTCTGCAAGACCACTTCGCTTTTGGCTTGTGATACAGTTGCGTGTAATCATCACTTTCTTCCCCCTTCTCGTATGAATTGTGAAAAAACCGCTATCGGCATGGTTGCCTGGGTCCTCGTCCTCATCGGCGCACTCAACTGGGGTCTGATGGGTCTGGGGTACTTCCTCGGTTTCCAGGGCAACGTTGTCGCAATGCTGTTGGGCAGCATGCCTATGGTAGAGAACATCGTGTATCTCCTCGTCGGTGTCTCGGCAGTCTACCAAGCTGTGGCTTGTGCCAACTAAGCACGGAGAACTCTAAAGAGCATTTTTTTTAAACGGGCGCTTCGGCGCCCGTTTACATTTTTGAATGAGGAATTTCGTACGCGCAACTATCGCACTTCAGGATACGTTCTCCGTCTTTAATCAAGTCAACCATCGTTCCCTTGCGGCACTCGGGGCACATCTTCCCTTGCACGAACGACATAACCGGTGAAAAGCCTACGCGTTTCTGCACGCCTGCCTGTTCGCGGATGGTCATGGAACGCGGGTGGTCACGCATTTTCTGCAACACTTTTGCTTCGATCTGGCGAATGCGTTCCCGCGTCACACCGAATTCCTTGCCTACTTCTTCCAACGTGTGGCCAATGCCATCACGTAATCCAAAACGCATTTCGATGATTTTACGTTCCCGCGGCGTGAGGAAATCGAGCATGGAATGCACATTCTCCTTCCGTAACTGACGGTTCGTGGCTTCGAACGGATTCACGGCTTCCTCGTCTTCGATGAAGTCCCCGAGCTTGCTGTCTTCTTCGGTACCCACGGGCGACTCCAGGGAAATGATGTCCTGGCTGATCTTCTGAATATGGCGAACTTTCTTTACATCCATTTCCATTTCCACGGACAACTCTTCTACCGTGGGTTCACGCCCCAGTTCCTGTACAAGGCGCCGCTGCGTATGTGTGAGCTTGTTGATCGTTTCTACCATATGTACGGGGATGCGAATGGTACGCGCCTGGTCCGCGATTGCGCGTGTGATCGCTTGACGGATCCACCATGTGGCATACGTCGAAAACTTAAAACCGCGCTCCGGATCAAACTTTTCCACAGCACGAAAGAGACCGATATTTCCTTCCTGAATGAGATCTAAGAAGGAAAGGCCTCTGCCGATGTATTTCTTGGCAATACTAACGACCAAACGCAGGTTCGCTTCGGCCAACTGCTGCTTAGCGGATGCGTCCCCCTTGCGGATGCGCCTTGCGAGTTCCACTTCCTTGCGTGCATCAATGAGCGGCACGCGCCCGATTTCCGAAAGGTACATACGCACCGAGTCGTTGCTGATTTCCAACAGGTCCACTTCCCGTTCGCGCCGGCGCTTGTTCTTCTCCTCATCCGAAAGTTCCCGATCATCCGTAGCAATCCCCGCTGTCGCAATCATCTCGAGGTGCGCGTCCTCTTCATCTTCACCACTCTTCACCTCTTTTTCAGCTGCCTCCTCCTCTGTTTCGATATCCGTCTCATCTTCTTCCGCAGAGACAATATCCGTCAGATCCTCGGATGGTTCTTCCTCTTCGATACCTACTTTTCCTTTCTTCTCCCAAATGAGCGTATCCCGAACATCGATCACCTTGATGCCGAGCTCCACGAGGAGCGTGTACACTTCATCCAAAAGTTCCACGTCTTTCTCTGCATTCGGCACGGCAGCCATGATCTCCTGATGCGTGACGTAGCGCTGTTCACGCCCTTTTTTAATGAGATGCCTGACGGCATCAGGAAACCTCTTAAGGTCTTCCTCAGAGGGTTGTGCGATGAACTTCCGCGGGTGGGATGCCATACGACTCCGGTGCAGTATAGGAGAAATTTTTGCAGAACCAAGCTATTTCATCGGGAACTACCCCGATGCTGCAAGTCTCGCAAGTTTGAGCACCTGCTGATACTGGTTCTTTATCTGCGTTTCGTCTGTTCCCCGCCCCTGTTGCTGCGCTTCCAGTAATTTGTCGTGCAGTCCACGCAATGTGTGCTGAAGGTTCTCATGATTCGCACACGCACACTGCTTACGCACTTTCGTGTACGCAAGTACTTCTGACCAATTATGCATGTTGTGTTCTTCGCAGAAGAGCAGGAGGACATTCAAACGTTCCTGGTACTCCGGTGCGATGTCCAACGCATCCGGCTGCATCTCTGCTCCTGCGGGTAACGCGGCAATCGCCGCATAGAACGACGCAGCAAAGCCTTCAGCCGGCTCAATGAGTTCGCGAATGAGGGGTCTGCATGACGGATACAACAACAGCAACCCCAGTGCGATTTCCACTTTGCTGAATGGTTGCGTATGCGCACCCTTCTCTACAGGCACCTGCGCGACTATTGATTCACTGCTGTCCTGCACGCGCCCCGGCAATCGCGCCAAATCTTCGTAGAGCGCTGTCTTGGAGGTATGCAATGCTGCAGCCACCATACCAAGGTAGTGCTCCTGCTCCACGGCAGAAGGCACCGATGCGAGCAGCGGGAGTACGCGTTGCAAAAGCATACGCTTCCCTTCAGCAGACTGTATTGCGCTGGTGTCTGCTGCTTCCAGTACCGATTCGATGTACGGCTTCCCTGCAGATTCCAGCGCAGCCTGCAATGCATGCGGATCCTGCTGCGCGGCTTCTGCAGGATCTTTCTGCACTATCGCAACACTGCGAACATGCAGCCCTTCCGCACTCAGGATATGGAATGCGCGTTCAGCTGCATCACGACCCGCCTGGTCCTGATCCAGGCACAGGACGACCGTGTCGCAGGAACGCCTGAGCAGTTTGGCGTGCTGGCTGGTGAGTGCAGTGCCGCTCACGGCGACCACGTTGTGTATGCCAGAACGATGGCATGCCAGAACATCGAAGTAGCCTTCCACCATGTATGCACGCTGTGCTGAGCGCATGGCCTCTTTCGCAGCATGATACCCGTAGAGGATTGCGGATTTATTGTAGAGCGGTCCTTCGGATGAATTGATGTACTTCGCGTCACCCTCGCCGAGCGTGCGCCCACCAAACCCGACGATGCGTCCCTGCGCATCGTGGATGGGAAACATGAGGCGATTACGGAAGCGGTCATAGATTCTTCCTTCTTTGAGATCTTTCTGCACCGCCAAGCCGGCACCGAGAATTTCGCTCCGCGAAAATCCCTCTTTCAGAAGATGCTCATATGTCTCGGAAAAAGAATCCGGCGCTACTCCCAGCCCAAACTCTTCTATCTGCTGTGCAGGAACACCCCTGTCCCCCAGGTACTGCAATGCAACCGAGTGCTCCTTGAGCTTCTGCCTATACATGTTCTGCGCCGATTCCAGGCAGTCCCTTAGACGTTCCTTCTCATCTTTTTTTGCTCCTGTGGCTACAGGCGTTTCGGGCAACGCCACGCCCGTGCGTTCCGCCAGATCTTTGAGCGCCTGCCGAAAATCCACGCCTTCAATCGACTGGTAGAAACTGAAGATATCGCCACCCGCATTGCAGGCAAAACAATAGGCAATTCCCTTGTCGGGGGAAACCACCATGCTGGGGTGCGTATCGTTATGGAACGGGCATAAACAAACGAAGTTGCGCCCTTTTTTGGTCAACTGGCGGTACTGGCCTACCAGTTCTTCTATCGGGAGCCGCGCTTTGATCTCTTCAACAGGATCCATGGTCAGGGTGCACCATCGTAGCACGTATGCCCTCTATGCCACGCGCTTTCTTGATGCTGTCCTCCGCGCTCTGCTGCACGAGCCAGCGCGAGAGCTTGTTCTTCAGTTTTCCTCCCTGCGCAAGCGCAACACCGATCGGCACGCCGTTCCACTGCAGGATCACATCGCCCTGCAATGCAGGATCGCAAGAAGTATTGTTGCCACCCAACACATCCGTCATCTGCGCATCTCTCAAAATGCACACACTCTTGGAAGCCATGTGCCCCCTTGCAGTCGCCAGTTCATTGCTCAGGCGATAGCGCTTGTCTGCCGTGCCTCTGGCATACGGCAACCCCAGAGCATATTCCCCTGTGGGCAAACCGCATTCCGCCAGAGCACGCGTCCCGAGCAGAATATGGCTGCCATCCTGGTACAACTGTTCGCCCTCACAGAGAAAATCCGTGCCGTACCGCTGGCGCACATACTGCGATACTGCTTGCTGCTGGGAATGTTTGATCGGTCGTGCACGCATCCGCGGTTCTAAGCGCGGTTCCCGTTCGCACGTCGGCGCATGTTTCTGTAACACAGCACAGAAAAATCCTTCCGTATCCTCGGTGTGCGGCCACAGGCGCGCAGCCGGAAACGCCTGCGGCATGCTGATGCCCTCCTGTACGCGCGCCGATGCGTCCACCGCAGCGGATGAATCCCATACCTTGGGGATGCATTCCGCAGGATTCAGCGCTGAAACCTGATCATTAAATTTATTCAATATCCAAGCAATCACCTCCTCGTTCTCTTCCTGCGTGAGCGTGCAGGTGGAATACACAATACGCCCGCCTACAGCGGCGGCATGGATGCCCGCCGTGAGTATCCGCTTCTGCAATGCTGCCATTTTGGCAATGGAATGCTGGGAACTGTACTGCAGCGCAGAAGAATCTTTGCGTGCGGTCCCCTGCGCTGTGCACGGCACATCGCAGAGCACACGCTGGAACCGGCCGCACATACGCGCGCCGTACCACTGGCCGTCCTTGCGCATTACGACAGTATTCACCGCACCGCTACGTTCCAGCGCGCCCCGTAGCGTCGCCAGACGAGCAGGCTGCACATCATTCGCGACTATCGCTCCTCTGTTGCACATGCGCGCGGCTATCTGTGTGGTTTTGCTTCCAGGAGCCGCAGCCATGTCCAACACACATTCTCCAGGCTGCGGATCCAAGAGTGCGACCGGCAGCATGCTTGCCGCCTCCTGGATATACACATGCCCAAGCAGGTGCAGCAAATCCTTTCCCAGTGCTGTACTGCGGTCTTCGCGATCAATGAAGAAACCCTCTGTGCACCACGGAACCGGCACAATATTCCATCTGTGTTCCTTTGCCCATCGCTGAAATGTCTCTACAGAAATTTTGAGCGTGTTCACACGCAGAGATTTTCTCAGAGGAAGGATGCTCGCTTCTTTCAGAGCTTTTAGATCCGTGAACGCCGCATAACGATCCAAAGGGTGGCTTGCTATACGGCAATAGTATGCCCTTTTTGTCGCTCCTCCCAGTGAATCAGGAGTTCAATAACGAAGTTGAACACTCAGGGTAATTCTCTACCCTCTTGTTCCTATGGCTTCCTACACCCATTTCTCTCAAGAAGAGCGCTGTGTTCTTGCTGCATATCTTTCGGAAGGCAACAGCCTTCGTTCCATCGCTCTGAAGCTTCAACGATCTGTCGGAGGTATCAGCATGGAGATCGCCAGAAGCAGTACCGATGGAACACGGGAACGCTATGATCCCTATGCGGCTCATCTGGGATCACGGATGAAGAAGTGGGATGCCAACCGCAGGAACCCGATGAAGGACGCGGCATTGCAGGAGCATGTGCGCACACAACTCCAGGAAGGATGGTCCCCCGAGGTCATTGCCGGTACCCTGAAAAAGGAGAAAGGAACAGCAGTGGTTTCCCATGAGACGATCTACCAGTGGGCATACAAGACCGATCTTGTTGCAGCACTGCCGCGAGGAAAGCCCCGGCGGCATCGTAAGAGATGGCGCCTGAAGGCTGCACGTGGCACGCAGGGGCTGGGCGTGGTGCCACGCATTGAGGAGCGTCCCCGGGCAGTTGCTTCCCGCAGCAGATTCGGAGACTGGGAGGGAGATTCCATGCTCGGAAAACGGGCAAAGGGTGCGATTGTCTGCGTGCAACAGGAACGCAAATCCCGGTATGTTCTCTTCACGAAGTGCAGAGACAAATCCGCATCCCAAACGAAGAAGGCTGTCCTGCGGCGCATGCAATATGTGGAGCAGCCCATCAAACGCACGCTGACCCTTGATCGTGGCACGGAGAATGCGGAGTGGAAGCACTTCGGTCTGCCGGTCTTCTTCTGTGATCCGTACAGTTCATGGCAGAAGGGATCGGTGGAGAATGTCATCGGCCTGTTGCGACGGTACCTGCCGAAGGGCATGGATCTCGCCACCGTCACTCCGAAGCAGCTGCAAGCCCTGCAAAACAAGCTCAATCATCGACCGAGAAAGTGCCTTGGCTTCAAAACCCCTCATGAAGTGCTATCCTCTCATTGCCACCGCCTGGGTGTTCAGCTTCCAGCTTGAATTCGGGGTTCTGCAGCTTATTTGACATTTGTATTTTTTATACCTATAACATCCAATAATGCTGTCTCTCGAACGCATCAAGTCCATTGTTGACGAAGAGGTGCAGTTGCTTGATCCGGAG
>Ga0172377_10005309_pt1 | contig 13238 bp, 7 predicted proteins | sample Pumphouse3metaG_FD_119749 | JGI IMG/M metagenome (GOLD analysis project Ga0172377, IMG submission 119749) | Leachate microbial communities from a municipal landfill in Southern Ontario, Canada - Pumphouse #3 metaG | ecosystem: Engineered > Solid waste > Landfill > Unclassified | place: Canada... | reverse complement strand
GCCCTCGGCTAAAATGGCGTTAAAAGCTTTGGTGGCAGCATAGGTAGCTACTTTCGGACTCCCTTGTGTGCCTGTTAAGGACGACATCAACAATATACCGCCTTTACCACTTCTTATCATTTCTTCCGATACTAATTTTACTAGTAATAAAGGAGTTTTTACGTTTACATCAACGATTTGAGTTAGTTGACTTTCATTTATATCGCTGAAATATGCAATGGGTGCATAGGCAGCATTGTAAACCAATAAACCTATAGAAACATTCAGAGAAGAAACAAGAGTTTTCGTCTGATTGAAATCATGTAAATCAACGGAAAAAAAACGGATTTCAATATTATATTTCTCTTTTAGTGACGAAGCCAAATCCTCTAATTTTTCTATTCTGCGAGCCAGTAAAATAAGATTTAATCCTCTCTTTGCCAAAGCTTCGGCAAAAGCAGCTCCCAATCCTTCCGAAGCGCCGGCCACCATTGCCCAACTACCATAACGTAATGTGAAATCGTTTGACATGTATGATTGTAATTTAGGTTACAAAATTACATAAAAAACTCAAATCAGATAGAATGATCTAAAAAGATTAGATATTATCGTAATAATAAATATTATTGGATCAATAACATTATTTATGTTTATGCGTTACATAATTAACTAATTGAAACAAATAAGATGAGTACTAGAAGTCTTCCTTTGTGGATTAAATGGATACACTTAAAAATCAGAGAAATTGCCCGGATTACTGATGATACAGATATAGATACAACATTACTTTCCATCAGTAAATCCGTAGAATTTAAAGGAGTCAATGTATGGATTCTTGCTTTTGCAGTCATTGTAGCATCTGTAGGATTAAATGTAAACTCAACGGCTGTCATTATCGGTGCTATGTTGATATCTCCATTAATGGGTCCAATCAACGGAGTGGGTTTAGCTATAGGAATCAGCGATAGTGATTTATTAAGAAAGTCTTTAAAGAACTTCGCTATCATGGTATTCATTAGCATTTTAGCTTCTTTTACTTACTTTCTTGTTTCTCCATTAAGCGATGCCCAATCGGAATTGTTGGCTCGTACTCGACCCTCCATTTTCGATGTTTTGATTGCTTTTTTCGGTGGCATGGCTGGGATAATAGCCTTATCACGTAAACAACAGCCTTTCACAGTAATCTCCGGTGTGGCTATTGCCACAGCTTTGATGCCTCCCTTGTGTACCGCCGGTTATGGCTTAGCCAGTGGTCAGTTTTCTTATTTTTTAGGGGCTTCTTATTTGTTTTTTATTAATTCTTTCTTTATTGCTTTAGCAACCTTTATCATGGTACGCTTTTTACATTTTCCACATAAAAAATATGTAGACGCTAACCGTCAGCGTTTTGTGCAAAGAAGCATTACCTTGTTCTCTGTAATTATGATTGTTCCCAGCGTGTTTTTATCTATTGATGTCATAAGAGAAACTTCTTTTAATAATCAAGCCATTAAATATATTAACGACATTCAAGAATCAACTATGTTTGAGAATATTCAAGTATTAAGTTCTTCCAGAGAATATCAACGTAAAGAAAGAACCATTACCATGTCACTCATTGGTCGTGAGTTAAAGCAAAAAGAAATTAATTATTTGAAAGAACAATTGTTGAAATACGGTTTAAAAAAAACGAATTTGATTGTCAAGCAAACCGGTAGTATATTAGATGTAAATGTGCAAGCCGACTTTTTGGAGAACTTACTCAATAAAAAGGAAGAACAATTAGTTCAAAAAGATTCTGTCATTAAATTGTTGGAAACACAATTAGATATTAAAACAGCCTTTGATAGTGATAAGCTTCAAATAGCCAAGGAAATGGCAGTTCAATATCCTTGCATTCAAACGTTTTCTATTGAAAGAATGGTATATGTAAATACTGAAAACTTAACACAGGACACCATTTTAACCTTATTCGTTAATTGGAACTATGAACCCGATAATGTTCAACGTCAGCAATTAACCAATTGGTTGAAAGTTCGATTGGGGGTTGATCGTTTAAAAATCATTGATTAAGCTTATATATAAAAAGAGAAAGGTTATTGTTTTATATTTTCACTACTTTAAAATATTTTACAGTTTGCTTATCTTTAACTATTTTTATGATATATATCCCTTTCGTATAATCTTTTAATGATATACGAGTGGATTTGGAACGGATAGGTGAAACAAAGAGTAGTTTGCCGTTGGCATCAAATATATGTATATCAAAATTCAAATCATCTGTTAATAAATCTACGTAATCGGAAGTGGGATTGGGATAAATGGAATAGTTTTTTATTCCTTCCGTTGCAGAAATGGATATGTTCTCTTTATTTCCTATGGCTAAACAATATTCTCCGGCTAATATTTTTGTTGTTTGTAAACTTCCGGTTGCCACAGTGCCTCTTTGTATACTTTGAATGATTTGCCAATCTTGGGAAGCATCTCTGCGATACAACAAAATTATATCATCTTTTGTATATCCTTGTATCAAATTATAATCCAAATTGTTTTCATAAGCTTCATAATTAAAATAAAAGCTACCTTCCAAAGCAGCATGAGGATAATATGCTATTTTCCAAAAATGACTATCAGACATGCGATAAATGTCGGGATTGTCATTTTTTAAAGTATCGGGTGCAACCAAATGATTTTCTATACGAATAAAAGCCGTGTCGAATACTTTATCTGCTTGAACAGACAAATTGGCCTCTGGAGCTTGATAGCGATCGATTGTGCTTATATTTATGTTATAATCTATACAAGCATCGGATAATTTTTCGTAAAAATCCACCACTCCAAAAACCGGTGAAAAAGGAATTGAAACAGTTGCGGAATCATAAGCACCTGAGCAACTTATTGTTTCTGTGTATATCTGTCCGTCATCGGAAAAGAAAGTTAGATCAAGTTTAACGTTATTTCCGTAGTGTTGAGCCTGATGTAAGCGTTGTTGAAGATACACTTTGTATTGTTGACTTATATCCGTAGAACGAATGGAATCTATCAAAAAATCCAGGAATCCCGGTTGATTGACCCATGCATTGTAAAAACAAGTCAAATCAACTCCAAGATTTTGAGAGAGGTAGGAAAAAAGTGTTTCGGAATTTAACGTCGAAAAGGCAAAATGGTTTAATAAAGATTTCATTCCTGAAAAGAAAAGCGAATCACCGAGTTGATGTCTTAAAGTATGAACAACCAACGACCCTTTATCGTAAGAAGTGGAACCAAATGTAAATTCGAGCGGAACCTTGTTTAAAGCATAATAACCTTCGTCTTTAAGATGTGTGTTTTGTAAAACATATCGGTGTAAATTACGCATATAGCTTTTGTATCCATCCAATTCGGGATCGCTGTTAGGAAATAGCTTTTCCATTGTAATGGCTTCACAATAACTTGTAAAACCTTCGTTAATCCACATTTCGTCAGCCGTGGCGCAGGTGATCAGATTACCAAACCAGGAATGAGCCAATTCATGAGCATATAACAACATATACATATCATTGCCATTTATAGCAAATAAAGGATAGGCTATATTGCAGGCATGTTCCATAGCGCCCTTATTAAAGGGTACGCCTATATAACCAACACGTTCCCACGAATAGGCTCCGAATTTATTCTCGAAATTACGCAAAACAGGTTTTAAGAATCTAAAGGTTTCTTCTACCAAAGGTAAATAGGTAGGAGGAACGTAGATTTCGATGGGCAAGATGGATGATAAGCCTTGAAAAGTATCCTTATATACGAGATATTCACCGACAGCAACTGAAGCCAAGTAGGATGGGATGGGGGAGTCTAATTCCCAAATCCACAGGCGAGTACTATCCGGTAAATAAAGGGAGTCTTTCAGCAAACCGCCGCAAACCGCCGTTTTGTGTTTTTCGGTACGTATGTTAAAAGTATAAGTGGATTTATTCCTATATTCGTCGAAACAAGGGAACCAAGCGCGACCTAAATTATGGGGAACTGACACAAAACCGCTACCTATATTAAATGCATAATCACTTGAAAAATAAAAACCTCCAAAATAATCGTCTACATAAGGCGTTCCTTGGTAATAAATCCGAATACTTATCGTATCACCCAATTTATTATCAGGTAGTTGGATGTTAAGTGTTTCGTTACTATGTGTGTATAAAGAAGTAACAACATCACTAATCATGATTGAATCGATACTGAATGCAGCAAAATCTAAATTGATATGGTTTAAGTGATTGATTTTAGAAACAGCTTTTATTTCAGTAAACCCTTGAATTTGTTTATTGTTAAAATCGATTATAGACAGGTTGATATCATAATGTGCAACGTGAAACGAATCTGTTCGTACTTGCGATTTAAGATTTAATCCAACTACTAATAAAATAAATAAAAATATTTGCTTGTGCATATGCTTTATTTTTTCAAACGACGGATAGCATTAATTATTGTTAACTATTCATATTAGGTGTCCATATATGAAATAACAGTAGAATAACAACAGATATATGCATATATATACTCTTGAATCCGTGATAAAATGATAGGAAATGTACTACAATAATTTATGTTATAATTTACATTATGTTAAATAGTATATTTCAAAAATAGGATAGAATGATGTATTCCTATCCCATTTACATTTATGCTTTATCGTTGCTTCCCAGCACATTTATAATTTTATGTGCATATAATTTTTTTAATTTTTCTCTTGCAGGCCCCAAATATTTTCGTGGATCGAATTCTTGAGGATTTTCAGCTAGATGTTTGCGGATGGCAGCCGTCATAGCCAATCGTCCGTCGGAATCAATATTTATCTTACATACGGCCGATTTAGCGGCTCTACGTAATTGTTCTTCGGGTACGCCGGCTGAGTCTTGTATATTGCCTCCATATTGGTTTATTTCGGCAATAATGTCTTGTGGTATGGACGAGGCTCCGTGTAACACGATGGGAAAACCGGGGATTCGTTTTTCGACTTCTTCGAGAATATCAAATCGCAAAGGTGGTATAGCTTCGCCGGGTTTTACTTTAAATTTGAATGCTCCGTGTGAAGTGCCTATGGATATAGCCAAGGAGTCAACACCGGTACGTTTCACAAAGTCTTCCACTTCCTCAGGTCGTGTATACGTATGATGTTCAGCATTTACTTCATCTTCGATACCGGCTAACACACCCAACTCTCCTTCCACAGTCACATCGTATTGATGTGCATATTCAACAACTTTGCGAGTCAAAGCAATGTTATCTTCATAGGAATGATGTGAACCATCAATCATTACCGATGAAAACCCACTTTCTATGCATGATTTGCATAATTCAAAGGTGTCGCCATGGTCTAAATGCAAAACAATGGGTATGTTGCATCCTAATTCTTGTGCATACTCAACAGCTCCTTTTGCCATGTTTTTCAACAAATTAGCATTAGCATATTTTCTTGCACCGCTTGATACTTGAAGAATGACTGGCGATTTTGTTTCTACACAGGCCATGATGATGGCTTGCAATTGTTCTAAATTGTTAAAATTAAAAGCAGGTATGGCATATTGACCGTTTACCGCCTTTTTAAACATTTCTTTTGAATTTACTAATCCTAAGTCTTTGTATGTGAGCATGATTTTTATATTTTATTTTTTTTGTAAAATTAAACAAAATTATACTTATAACAAAGTAAATCCGGCTTTAATTTTTTGAACTGATTCCCCTACTCTATTTTGGATGGATCATTAAGCGCTGACCTACGTTGATTTTATCGCTTTTCAGATGATTCCATTTTTTTATATTAGCCACACTTACATTGTATTTATGAGCAATTTTACCTAAATAATCTCCGTTTTTCACCGTATAAGTAATCGTCTTTATTTCGTTTGCTTGCCTGATTTTCTCTTGTGCTATGCTATCCAGACGTACTTGTTCGATCGCATACTTGAGGTATAAACTGTCTTCATTCATTGCGAACAGTGCTTTTTTATCTGTCGGTATATTAATAGGAATATTAGGCAATAAAAGGGATGACATATAACAGGGATTTATATTTTGAAATTCATCTTTAGATATATTCAAACAGTTGAATAAATCATGGAAGTAAGCAGGTTTAGATAGCTGAATACATGTAATTTGAATGGGTTGATAAGAAGGGACATTCAGGTTATACAAATCGTGATAATTGGCTAAATAAGTATAGGCTATAAAATTGGGAATGATTTCTTTGTGTTTTAACCATCCACTATTGTATAAATCCCAAGGATTAGCAACCGTATTTTTCGTTCGAATTTGAATAGCATTCAATCCGGACGGCCCTTCAGTATACGCCAACAGGACTTCCCAGAAATTACCGTATAAATAATATAAATCGCGAAGATAGTTAATCGCTGCTTGCGTTGATTTCATCACATTCATGCGTTCATCGATGCAATCGTTCACCACTAAGCCGTATTTGACAGCCACAAATACAGGTAATGCCCATATACCGGCAGTATGATAGGTGCCTTGGTATGTAAGTTGCATTCGGCTAAGCGCTAAAGGTAAATATTGCAGAAGTTCAGGCAAACTGTCTTTTGCCAATGTTTGTTTTATATAGGGTTGGTAATAAAAAAACACTTGTAAAGCTTGGATGCTTGCTGTTTTCTCCGAGTTAACATATTTGTTTACATAATCTTTCAACAAAGTTTGAGGGGGAAGCTGTAGTTGAGGATCTATGCTTTGAATGCGGTGATAAAACAGCACATCTTTATCTGTTTCGAATTGTGAATACATATTTTGTGTAAACAATACGAGGAATACAAAAAGGATACCTGTTTTTAATGGTTGAATGATACGATATAACATGATTAAATCCTTTATCCCATCAATCCTCTTCCTTGTTTATTAATCTTGTTTTCGGCTTTTAAATCGTCTAAGATTTTATCCAACAAGCCATTGATAAACATACGGCTTTTGGGTGTACTGTAGTATTTTGAAATTTCTATGTATTCATTCAAGGTTACCCGTAAGGGTATACTCGGAAAGCAACAAAACTCACAGATAGCCATTTTCAACAAAATAAAATCAATGACTGCAATACGGTCAGCTTCCCAATTTTGTAGTTTTTTGATGACAATTTGCTTATAGTTTTCATCCTCTTGAATGGTATAATGCAAAAGATTTAACATAAACTCTTTATCTTCCGATGCCCCTTCTTCATCTAATTTAAACAAGGGTGGAATAGCAATGTTGTCGGATTGCTTTTCTTTAAATCCTTTTAAGGTGTTATACACCATTATCATCACATCATTATAATCGAGTTGCCAATGTAGTTTTCGTTCACTGAAATAGTGTATCATCGTTTCATTCTCTAAGAAGAATTTTTCTACCAGCGTTAAAACAAACGCTTTATCGTTGGCAAAAGAATTTGTCGAATCTTGCATATATTCTATATAAAACTCTTGATTGGCTAAGGCATCGAATATTTTGCGGACAAATACCATTTCGACGTCGTTATTCCATCCCAGTCCATAATGCTCAATGAGTTTTTGTAAGGATGTATTTTCTCCTATTTTTCGGATAAATTGATTTTCTATAAATTTTACATTCGGATGCAGGTCTTCTTCTTTCGCAAAGAAAAGGGTTTTCTTAATATCAATAATCTGTTCAGCTATTTGTGTAAGTGGCACAAATAAGGCAAGTGACTTAATATACAATCTATAGATGTCTTCACAAGCATTCAAAAGCATTTTTTCAATCTGTTTTGGATTTTTATGAGCAGAAACATTGTACTCATATAATGCTTGCATGACTTTGACTCTGATAGAATTACGACTTATCATAGTGTGATTTTTTTTGTTTGCAAAGGTATAATAATATTTGCAAATACAAGGACTTAGCGTACTATATTTTTTCGTTTACTTTAACCAATAATATAAATAACAATTATTTATTCTATGGCATACAGCGTTTTATTGTAATTTATGTTTTAGTGGAAATACGTACTCTGAAAAATGATGATTCGTAAAATCATATTGAAATGTTTTAAACGTAAAAGCCGTAAACAACCCATAACCGTTTTCTATGTTATTGTATAACAAGCTTGGTTCCACCAAACCATACATACTTGCCTGCATATAATATTTAGCTAAAGCCTTTTCATACAGATAAAGGTCTTTGTTTATTTGATTAAAAGTAAAAATAACCGTATCGGCATTCATAGTATCTAATTGTTGGTTTGAAAGATAGGATTCAAGACTGAGGACAGAGCCATCTTTACCTTCATCTGAAAACACTTGGCTTTCGGTTTGAAGATCGTACAGGTAATACCCCAGCAAATAGGTTTGCGTGTCACTGTTTGGACCATTGAAATCTTTGTTTCTACTATACACCGTAAAGGAATAATAATTATCTTCCCCCGGATAATCTTTCCATTTAAAAATGGCTGATATCATGAATTCAAAGGATTCGATTGTGTCGATTTCTAAATCAATGTTTCTATAGTAAGGCACACTACACGAAGCACGAATCGTTTCTTTATAAGAAGGTGCTTTTGCGCGTATATAATAAGTCTGTCCTTCTCGTATGGGAAAATCATTTTTCGAAAGAATATACCGTTCTTTTTTGGCATCATAGCTACATTTCACCCAGGTTTTTCCATTAGTGGAAAGTTCAACCTTTGCATCTGTTATTATACCGAGAACCTTTGATTCGTAAGACAATATATTTTGAGAATTGCTTAAAAAAACTTGGGTTGTATCAAAGGTGGGCGATAAATAACAGTACAATACCATTTTGGGTTCAATGCCCAATTCTTTCACATCGACATTATCAATGCAACTGCTGAATGCGATGATGGATAGGATATATAATGAGATACGTTTCATAGGTAAGGATTTTGTGATTAAAATTGAAAATTATAACTCAGTGAAGGAATAATTGGGAAAATACAAATTTGTTTCAGCCGTTGTTCATAGCTTCCATCCTCTTTAAATTCCGTACCCACAAAATAAAAGAAAGGATTTTTGTGATTATATACATTATAGATGCTTAGCTCCCAAATACTCTTCCAATTTCTTTTATGTGTTTTGATAAATTGTATGCCTATATCCAAGTGATGAAAGGGTTTCATGCGAATGTTGTTTTTCCCCCCATAACTTTCCACCGTATTTAGGGTATAAAAACGGCTACCCGAAGGAATGCTTAATTGAGATCTCATATATTCAGAGAGCACTTCATTGATTCCCTCTTGATATAATACGGCTTCAGGCATCGTAATGCAATTTCCACTGGCAAATACCCACGACATAGAGAGATTGATTTTGTTGGAGGGACTATACATGAGTACAATCGAAACATCGTGTCGACGGTCGTAACGAGCATAATATTTTTTCCCGAAATTCAGCTCCTCGAATCGTTGTTGCGTCCAAGAGAGCGTATATCCAATCCACCCGGTAAATTTACCGGCCGTACGTCTGATCAAAAATTCCAAGCCGTAAGACCAGCCCTCCCCTGTTGTAATACTTTCTTCCCAAGCCAGTTTACCGGTTTCAGGTAGTTCTCCTTCTCCTAAATCAATATCCATCAACAAAAACGAAGTACCCTCTTTATAGGCTACCATATGATCCATTTTTTTGTAATATCCTTCCAAGGAAAAACTTAGGCTTGGTTTTTTCCAATCATACACCAGTCCTAAGGCAATTTGTTGCGATTGCTGCGGACGGATGTTATTGGTGGAAGGAACCCATAAATCCGTGGGCATGCCAATGTTTGAACTCGTCAGTAAATGTATGTTTTGATTCATCAGCGCATAGGATGCTTTGATGGCTAGGTTGGATTGAAGATTATAGCTCATGTTTAAACGTGGTTCCGGCGAAAAATAGCTTTTACCTCTCACTGTAAACATTCCCAAGCGAATGCCGGGATTTATTTTAAATTTATTGCGAATGTTGATTTCGTCTTCGGCATAAAGCGCATATTCAAATCCATTGATTTTAACACTTTGCGACACATTGTAGCTGGTATCTACATCTTCTACCATCAACGCACTGGGTCGAAATTCATGGAAGGTGAAAACACCGCCTATAAACAGGGAATGCGTCGGACTTAGGACATACGTAAGGTCGTATTTAAGCGAATAGTCTCTGATTCCTGAGGTATAATGCATATTGTATACCTCGGAATAGTCTTTTTGCTTGCTGTAAATCTTCATCGTATAATCGCTGAAAATAAACGATAGATTCGAAAATATTTTATGGGTAAACAAATGGTTCCAACGAACGGTTCCGGTCCCGTTTTGCCAAAATAAACCGGCTTTTTGGACATAATCGATGTCTCTTTCCGACATATAAAACTTATCTCTGCCAAAATAACCGCTTATATATAATTTGTTCTTATCGCCGAAATCATAGTTTAATTTAGCATTGACATCATGGAAGAAATATCCGGCCATCATACCCGGTTCATTCAGTTTAAGTATCGGTTGAATTAAAATATCCAAATAGGTTCTACGTGCGGAAATTATAAATGAAGATTTATTTTTAACAATGGGACCTTCTACTGTGGCGTGTGCAGCAATAAGACCTATTCCTCCTTCGCCGTGATAGGAGTTTTTATTTCCTTCTTTCATGTTCACATCGATGATAGAAGATAATCTTCCCCCGTAGCGAGCGGGAAATCCTCCTTTTATCAACTCTACCGATTTTACTGCATCACCGTTAAAAACAGAGAAAAATCCCAATAAATGATTGGCGTTATATATAGTAGCTTCATCGAGTATGATTAAATTCTGGTCCGGGCCTCCCCCTCTGATGTACATTCCCGAAGTACCCTCCGCAGCGGATTGAACACCCGGCAACAACATCAGGGTTTTGAACACATCTTTTTCGCCTAAAAGCATGGGAATGCTTTTCACTTCTACCGCCGATATTTTAACAGTACTCATCTGAACGACTTCACTCGCTGTTTTTTCAGCGGTTATACTTACTTCTTTCAACGATAATCCTTTCAACAACTCTATATTTAAACTTTTATTCGCGTGAAAAGCAATTCGTACAGTATCGGAAGTATAGCCTACATACGAAAAAATAAGACTTAAAGAATCTCGCTCAAACATTGTGATGGAATAAAAACCATAGGCGTTACTTAAGGTTCCGTTTCCTAATTCTTTGACGTATACACTCACTCCTTCGAGCAACTCTTTACTCCCTCGTTCACTCACATAGCCACTGACGGTATATTTACTTTGCGCAAAAGAAATTTGTTGTATGCCTATTACATATAGAATTATAATTGCTATTTTTTTCATCTTTCTGTTTATTATCCAAACAGAAAACGTACATAGGCATTTAATATTATATCATATAATCATAAATCACCACTGATAACTTTAGTATAAGATGTGAATTACGCCAATCGTAGCAGATCCTTTATACGGTAACTTTTGAAATGTATAGGACAATAGTGAATTCATCATTCACCATTTAAATCATACTTATTTTGATGCCCTTTTACGTTCAATTTCGCTCAATAAGATTTTGCGCAAACGAAGACTCAGTGGGGTGATTTCCAAATACTCATCTTCTGCAATATATTCCATGTACTCTTCCATGGAAAATTTGATAGCCGGCGATAATAACACCTTATCATCCGAACCGGAAGCTCTCATATTGCTGAGTTTTTTGGTTTTGGTTACATTAATAACCAAGTCATCTTGACGAATGTGTTGGCCGATGACCTGTCCTTCGTAAACGGGATCCATGGGTGAAATAAAGAAACTTCCTCTATCTTGCAACTTATCAATAGCATAGGCAGATGCTATGCCGCTTTCCATGGCTATCAATGATCCGGCATGACGCAAGGAGATATCCCCTTTCCAGGCTTCGAAACCCAACAAGCGATGCGATATAACTGCTTCTCCTTCCGTCGATGTCAGCACTTGATTACGCAAGCCGATGATGCCACGGGAGGGTATTTTAAAGCGTAAACACATTTGATCTGTTTTCGTATCGATGGATACAATTTCGCCTTTTCGTTTGCTTACCAAATCAATGACTCGGCTTGAAAAGGGTTCGGGCACCAATACGATAAGTTCTTCCACGGGTTCGCATTTTTGCCCCTCGATTTCTTTGATAATCACTTTCGGTTGACCGACTTGCAATTCATAGCCTTCGCGACGCATGGTCTCGATTAAAATGGAGAGATGCAATATACCTCTGCCAAATACGGTAAATGCATCGGGCGAATTGGTTTCTTCCAAACGTAACGCCAGATTTTTTTCCAGTTCTTTGTATAAACGATCTCTTAGATGCCGTGAGGTTACGTATTTCCCATCTTTGCCGTAGAAAGGTGAGTTATTGATGGTAAAAAGCATACTCATCGTCGGTTCGTCGACAGTGATACTGGGCAAGGCCTCGGGATTTTCAAAATCGGCAATGGTATCACCTATTTCAAAATCATCGATGCCAAGTACGGCGCAAATTTCGCCGGAACCTACCGGTGTTTTTGTTTTTTCTTTTCCCAATCCTTCAAACACATATAACTCTTTTACTTTCGAAGGAATAATTTGTCCGTTGCGTTTGATGAGCGAAACACTTTGTCCCCAATTTAAACTGCCTCGATGTACTTTGCCGACGGCAATTCTTCCTACATACGAAGAATAATCCAATGACGATATCATCATCTGGGTGTTACCTTCCATGATGGGATGAGCCGGGATGTGTTCGATGATTTGATCCAATAAATAGCTGATATTGTCGGTGGGGGTTTTCCAATCCGGTCCCATCCATCCTTGTTTTGACGAACCATAAACAGTGGGAAAATCAAGCTGATCTTCGCTGGCACCTAAACTAAACATTAAATCGAAAACATCCTCTTGGGTTTGCTCGGGATTGCAGTTTAGTTTGTCCACTTTGTTGATGACAACAATGGGTTTTAGGTTCAATTCAACGGCTTTTTGCAGTACAAAGCGGGTTTGCGGCATAGGTCCCTCAAAGGCATCGACTATCAAGAGTACGCCATCAGCCATATTCAGCACACGTTCCACTTCCCCACCAAAATCACTGTGTCCCGGTGTGTCGATAATATTTATTTTGAAATCTTTATATCTGACAGATACGTTTTTCGATAAAATTGTAATCCCCCTCTCCCTTTCCAGATCGTTGTTGTCTAAGATTAAATCTTGGACTTCCTGATTGTCTCTGAAAAGTTTGGATTGGTATAAAATACGATCTACAAGGGTGGTTTTTCCGTGGTCAACATGAGCTATAATAGCTACATTTCTAATGTTTTGCATTCTTTTTACAGCG
>Ga0172377_10005308_pt1 | contig 13239 bp, 8 predicted proteins | sample Pumphouse3metaG_FD_119749 | JGI IMG/M metagenome (GOLD analysis project Ga0172377, IMG submission 119749) | Leachate microbial communities from a municipal landfill in Southern Ontario, Canada - Pumphouse #3 metaG | ecosystem: Engineered > Solid waste > Landfill > Unclassified | place: Canada... | reverse complement strand
TTTTTAACAACAATCTACTTAAAGGAATCGGTATCGCAATGTATGCTTTTTGGCTTGGGCCATTCACACCTTTAATCCCATTAAATATCGCTCTTGCGATGGTCGTGCAAAGGTTCGTTTTTTTAGATGAAAATGTCTCTTGGAAATCGATTAAAGAAAAGTTTAGAGAGGCCTTTAAAGAAGATAAAGAAATTATTAAAAAAGAAGAGTTTATAAAAGGTGAAAATGATATGCTAATTTTAGCAGTAGAAACGAGTTGTGACGAGACGAGTGTAAGTATTACTAGAAACGGTAAAGAAGTCTTAAGTAATATTGTCTTATCGCAAATAAAAATTCATCAAGAGTTTGGTGGTGTAGTACCAGAGGTGGCGAGTAGAAATCATGTATTAAATATTACTCGTGTTTTTGATAAAGCAATTAAAGAAGCGAATGTTAAAATTGATGATATTGATTTAGTTGCGGTTACAAAAGGTCCAGGATTGATTGGCGCACTTTTAGTTGGCATAAACGCAGCGACCGCGTTTGCATTTGCCCATGATAAACCACTAGTTGGTGTCAACCATTTAGCCGGTCATATTTATGCTGCCAATATTGAAAATGAGTTAAAGTTTCCATTGATTGCGTTAGTGGTTAGCGGAGGTCATACATCGTTAGTTTATATGGATGATCATATGAGTTTTAAAACTTTAGGAGAAACATTAGATGATGCTGTTGGAGAAGCATATGATAAGGTTAGCAGAATGATGGGCGAAGGTTATCCTGGTGGACCGATTTTAGATAAATTAGCAAAAGAAGGTAAAGACATTTATAATTTACCAAGAGCATATTTAGATAAAAACGATTATAAGTTTAGTTTTTCAGGTTTAAAGAGTGCGGTAAACAATTTAATTTACCACTCAAATCGTAAAGGAGAAACGATTAATAATAATGATTTAGCAGCAAGTTTTCAAGAAGCGGTAATTGATGTTTTAATTCATAAACTAAAAACAGTTATAGAAGAATATCCAGTTAAACAAATAGTAATTGCTGGTGGTGTTGCAGCCAATTCTAGACTCCGTGAAAGAGTTTATGAAGAAATTAAAGATATAGAAATAATAATGCCATCGTTAAAGTATTGTACGGATAATGCAGCGATGATTGGAATCGCAGCGTACTATACATACAAAAAAGAAGGAAGTTTAGAAAACTATCAATTAGGCGGTTATTCAACATTAAATTTAGATGAATAAATATTTCACTTAAAAAGTGAAAAAGATAGATAGATGATATATAATATAAGCGGTGATAAAAATGAAAGATCAATCTAATTTTATTAAAACGATTATGATTCAAGATTTGGAAAGTGGGAAGCATAAAGAGATTCTTACAAGGTTTCCACCTGAGCCAAATGGTTTTTTACATATCGGCCACGCTAGAGCTTTAACAATTAACTTTGAACTAGCAGCTCTTTTTAATGGTAAAACGAACTTAAGGTTTGATGATACAAATCCTGAAGCGGAAGATGTTAGATATGTAAATTCAATTATTGAAGATATTAACTGGTTAGGTTTTAAGCCTGATAAAGTTTTATATGCAAGCGATTATTTCCAAGAGATGTATGAAAGAGCTGTGCTATTAATCAAAAGAGGTTTGGCTTATGTTGATGATCAAACAGCTGAAGAAATATCAGCAACTCGTGGAAATGTTACTACGCCAGGAGTAAACTCACCTTATCGTGATAGAACTGTTGAAGAGAACTTAAAACTCTTTAATGAGATGAAAGAAGGCAAATATGCTGAAGGTGAAAAGGTTTTAAGAGCGAAAATTGATATGGCTAGTCCAAATATGAATATGCGTGATCCTGTAATTTATAGAATTACATTTGCTGAACATTATAGGACAGGCAACAAGTGGTGCATTTATCCACTTTATGATTTTGCACACCCAATTGAAGATGCGATTGAAGGCATTACGCACTCATTATGTAGTTTGGAGTTTGAAGACCATAGACCTTTATATGATTGGGTTGTAGAAGAAACGCAAATGGAGAGTGTTCCTAGACAAATTGAGTTTGGTAGATTAAATATCGAAAATACAGTGATGAGCAAAAGATATTTAAAGATATTAGTTGATGAAAAAAGAGTTACAGGTTGGGATGATCCAAGAATGCCTACACTTTCAGGTTTAAGAAGAAGAGGTTATACACCTGAAGCGATTAAAAACTTTATTATCTCAACAGGCTTATCAAAAAACAATTCAACTGTTGCGGCAGATATGTTAGAAGCTGCACTAAGAGATGATTTACAACTTAAAACACCAAAGATTATGGGTGTAATTAATCCGCTGAAAGTTACTGTAACTAATTATCCTGAAGGAAAGGTTGAAAAACTAACAACCTTCTTAAATCCTCAAGATGAAAGCATGGGAGAAAAAACTATTTATTTTTCAAGACACTTATATATTGATAGAGATGATTTCATTTTAGAAAAACCAAATAAACATTGGAAGAGACTCGCAAAAGGAATAGAAGTTAGACTTTATAATGCTTATTTTATTGCTTGTCATGATGTAGTTTATGATGAAGATGGAGAGATAGTAGAAATTTTAGTGACATATGATGAAAAAACAAAGAGTGGCACAGACTTTAATGAAAGAAAGCCAAATGGAACAATTCAGTATGTTGAAGCAACTACAGCCTTAAAAACAACATTTAATTTATTTGGACCATTAGTGTTTGATGGTGAAGAATCATTCTTAGAAAGAATTAACCCTAATTCTTGGGAAGTAAAAGAAGGTTATATTGAGCACGCTGCTAAAGATATTAAAGAGCAGATGCAGTTAATGAGAATTGGTTATTTCATTCAAGATAGCAAGAGTGAAGAGAGAGTTTTAAATAGAATTGTTGAACTAAGAAGTTCATTTAAAAAATAAAAAAAGGTGCGAAAGCAACCCTTAAATCTGGAGAGATTTTTAAAAACAACATAAATATGGTATAATTAATGTAGAAAAGTATAATTTACATAAATAAAAAAAGAAACATTGTAACTTGAACGTTAATTACTGCAACATTGAATAATTTAAACAATAGCATTTATTATAAATATTTAAATTGTGATTTTGTAGTATTGTAAAGGTACATTGTTTTTTTATAAATAAGCGTTCATTCAACAAAGCATACGCATTTGTATTAATAGTAAACGAATTATAGTTTCGGAGGTACAATAAATGATTAAGAAGATTATAAGATTAATAATAAGCATTTTAGTTACAATGGTATTTATATTTATATCAATGGGAACAATATTGTTTTTTAAACAAAAACCATTATTAAAACAGGCTAATTTATTAGAACCAAAAGTAATGTGAGTATATTTATAGCATTAAAATAAATTGTGATTGCTTCTATTTTTCAACTATTGTTGAAGTTGACAAGTCAAAAGTAATAGATATTTCAGAAGTTAAAGATGAAATAGAGGATGTAAAGGAATATAAAGATTAAAGCAATAAAGCAGAGGGAGAAAAGGAAATGTTAATAAATAAAAGAAAACAAATCAAAAGTTAATTATAGTGAAAATGATTTTAAAGAAAAGTTTAGTAAATATGATAAAAAGTTTTTTAAAAAGCATATGTTATTGTATTATTACCGATTAGAACCAAAGGTAATTTCAAATTATGTACATTCTATAAAAAGAAAAGTTTAAAGGTGTTAATGAATGTAATGTAAAAATTAGAACTGTGAGAGATTTTCCAATCTCTGTGATATTTTATGTTAAAGAAGAACACATGGTTGATTATTATTTAAATGTTACAGAAGATTATTTTGGAAACATTAACAATGTTGAGTCAATTAAATGTTTTAAAGTGAAAGTTAGTTTAATTCTTTCGGTTAATAATACTGCGCTATTAGACGAAGAAATGAATCAAATAGTTGAAAGATTAAAAGCGTCACCAAATGTTAGTGAAGCAGTTATAGCTTATGGCACCTCTAATAAGATAAAAGTTACATTGAGTGAAAGAATAAGTGTTAAAATTGCTGATAACACATTAAAATTAGAAGATTTTATTGATAGTGACCTTATTAACAATTACGATTTTGAGATGGAAATAACAACAAAAAGTTTATTTGGATGTGTAAAATTTAAGTTAGTAGAAACAGGAAGAGGCAAAGCGGCAGAGCTTAAACAAATTATTAAAGAAAGAAATTATCCGTTTTTAGATTTTGATCATAATGAGTAGAAAAAGAGTTTTTAGAAGGAAAGAGATTGAACGAAAAAAAGTGTTCAGTCTCTTTTTATTTATTCGTTAATGTATGGTATAATTATATTAGTTTTAGTAAGAATAGTTTTAAAGGAAGTAGAAGTAAACTATTAGAAGATTTTAAGAGAAAAATAAATTCTTTTGAAGTTTCGTTTAGAAAATAAAAAAAGGGTTAATCCCTTTTTGTTTAGGGGATAAATAATGTTAGATTTAACAAAACTTAACAAACAACAACAAAAAGCCGTAGAAACGATTAATGGTCCTGTTAGTGTCTTAGCAGGCGCAGGTACCGGTAAGACTAGAACGCTCACATATCGAATTGCGTATATGATTTATAGCGGAATTAATCCTAGCGAGATTGTTGCGGTTACTTTTACAAATAAAGCTGCTTTTGAGATGAAAAAAAGAGTGATTGAGTTAGTAGGTCCTTATGCAGAAGAATTAAGTGTATCTACGTTTCACTCTTTTTGCGCGAGATTTTTAAGAAATGAAGCAGAGAAACTTGATGAAAGATATACGAGTAGATTTTTAATAATCGACGAAGAAGACTCTAAACAAATAATAAGAGATACAGTTGGGGAGTTAGAGTACGATACAAATAAATATAATTCAATTAGATTAAAAAATCTCTTTTCGATGTATAAAAATAATCAAATAGATTTTTTAGAAGGAGCAGAACTAATTATTTATAATGCTTATAATAAGTATTTAAAAGATAATAATTCAATGGATTTTGATGATTTAGTTAATAATACAGTTGAGTTATTAAAGAAAAATGAAAAGGTAAGAAGTTATTATCAAGATAGATATAAATATATATTAGTTGATGAGTTTCAAGATACGAACCTTGCTCAATATGAGTTAGTAAAATTATTATCAGGAAAGAATAATAATATCTTTACTGTTGGTGATCCTGATCAGAGTATTTATTCTTTCCGTGGAGCTAATTATGCTAATCAACAAAGATTTATTAAAGAATATAACCCAAAAGTAATATTTTTAGAAGAAAACTATCGTTCAACTACTAATATATTAGCCGCGGCAAATAAATTAATTGAAAATAATCAAAGCCGTGTTGGTGAAAAAGAACTGACGAGTTCTTTAGGCGAAGGCAGCGAAGTTATGTTTGTAACTAGAAGTTCTGATCGCGATGAAGCGTATTTTGTTGCAGAAGCGATTAAAATAATGGTTGCAGGCGGATATGATTATAGTGATATAGCAGTTTTATATAGAAGTAATTCAATTAGTAGAATATTTGAAGAAGCTTTTTTAAAAGCGGGAATACCTTATGTTATTTATGGAGGTTTATCATTCTTTGCGAGAAAAGAAATAAAAGATATTTTAGCGTATATTAGAGTAGTATTAAATCCGCATGATACTATTTCTTTAAAAAGAATAATTAATGTTCCAAGAAGAATGATTGGTAATACAACAGTAAGTAAAATTGAAAGTTACGCAAAGCTAAATAACATAAGTATGTATGAAGCAATTAGTGAAGGTGATTTTGGTGCGGCAACTAATAAACGTTTAAGATCATTTCAAACAATAATTGAAGCGCTAAAAGAAGAAATAGGGAAAGTTAATAACTTAACAGATATTATTGATATAGTTAATAACATAAGCGGCTATCGTGAGATGTTAGAAAATGAAGGAGAAGAATCTAAAGATAGATTAGAAAACATTCAAGAGTTAAAAGCGATCTTTTATAATGCTAGATTAGAAAACGAAAAAGCTACTAATATAGAAGTATTAGAAGAATTATTAATTGATTTATCATTGATGACTAACCTTGATAAAGATGATACAGTTAATACAGTTAAAGTAGCGACAGTTCATCAGGTGAAAGGACTAGAGTTTAAAACTGTTTTTTTAGTAGCGATGGAAGAAACAATTTTCCCTGCTCAAGCATCGATGATGAGCACTTTTGATTTAGAAGAAGAAAGACGAGTTTGTTATGTGGGAGTGACACGCGCTAAAGAAAGATTAATTATCTCAAACGCAATTGAAAGGTTTCGTTTTGGAATGGTTAAAAGGTTAGAACCTTCAAGATATATAAACGAATTAAAAATAGACGCACAACCAATTAAAATTAAAAAAGTTGAAGCACCTAAAAAAGAAGAGATAGGAGAGTTAAAAATAGGTGATAAAGTTAGTCATGATTTTTTTGGAAATGGTGTAGTCGTTCAAGAAGATGAAGAGATAATTAAAGTAGCATTTACTCATCCAGTAGGAATTAAAATAATTAAGAAAAATCATCCGGCCTTAAAGAAAATAGAAAAGTAATTTTCACCCTATCTTTTTAATTATTATATAGGGGTGAAAAAATGTTAAACAAACAACAGTTAAAAGTGGTCAATTCAAACGACCACTTTATCTTTTTATTAGCAGGCGCTGGTACCGGTAAAACAACAGTGATTATCAACAAAATTAAATTATTGTTAAACAAGGGCGTAATGGCTGAAAATGTCCTAGTCTTGTCGTTTACTAGAAAAAGCGCTAATGATTTAAAAGTTAAATTAAAGGGATTTGAAGAAGTTGTTATTACGACTTTTCATGGACTCTGTTATAACTTATTAAAGGATGAAATTAAGATTAAAATTGTTGAAGAAGAATGGTTGGTTTCTAATGGCTTTTCTTTAAATGATTTAGTGAAAATAGGTCTGTATAAAAGGAATAATAAAGAGTCTAAATTAGTTAAAAAATATAATCATTTTTTAAGAGAAAATGGACTCTTAGATTATACTGATTTAGAACACTTGTTAGTTAAAAAACTAAAGAGCGATAGAGCATTTAAAAATAAGATTTCTAGTAAGTTTAAATATATTTTTGTTGATGAGTTTCAAGATACATCAATCATTCAATATGAACTTTTAAAAGAACTTATAGGAAGTGATTCTAAATGCTTTTGTGTGGGTGATCCGAACCAGAGTATTTATTCGTTTAGAGGCGCCTCAGAAAAGGTAATTAGTAAGTATAATAAAGATTATAAAGCGAGCCTTTATCTATTAAATATAAACTATAGAAGTGATAAAGAAATTTTAAGAGTTTCTAATAGATTAATTAGTTATAATAAAGGGGCTTATAAATTTAATTTGGTGCCTAAAAAGAAAGATGAAGGGATAGTAATTTATAAGTGTTTTGATAATGGAAAAGATAAGGTAGAATACATTTTAAATGAGATAAGAAAACTATTAGATTTAAATATCTTCCAAGAAGAGATTGCGGTTATTTATCGTAATCATCATTTTGCGAATGAATTAAAAAGAGAACTATTTAAAACATATTTTGACAGGGTAAATTTTTTAACAGTTCATCAAGTGAAAGGCTTAGAGTTTGACTGTGTGTTTTTCATTGGTTTAGAAGAAGAAAAACTACCTTTTAAAGGTGAAAACATAGAAGAAGAAAGAAGGCTCTTTTATGTTGGTATAACTAGAGCTAGACATAGACTTTATTTACTTTCAAAAAATAAAAAGAAAATATCAAGATTTATCATAGAAGCATTAAGAAGAAAAAAGGGCGATAAAAAACATCTATAAAACATATAAAACTGTTTTAAATATGATATAATGGTATAGGTGGTCTTTTATGGATATTAGAAAAAGAATGTTAGAGTTAGAACAGATACTTAATGAAGCAAATTATAATTATTATACGCTTGATGCCCCAACTATTTCTGACTTTGAATACGATAAATATTTAAAAGAACTAATTAAATTAGAGGAAGAATATCCTGAATATAAAAGTGATAACTCGCCAACGGTTAAAATTGGTGGAGTTGTTTTAGATAAGTTTTTAAAGTATACACATACTGAAGCGATGATGAGTTTGGCGAACTCATTTAATTTTGAAGAGTTAAAAGAGTTTGACGAACGAGTTAGTAAAGAAGTAAGTGGTTATGATTATGTACTAGAATTAAAGATTGATGGTTTAGCGATTAGTTTAGTGTATGAAGAAGGATTATTAGTTAAAGCTGCAACAAGAGGTGATGGAACGATTGGTGAAGATGTCACTTCTAACATAAAGACAATTAAAACGGTGCCGTTAAAATTAAAAGAAAACATCTCCATCATTGTAAGAGGAGAGGTTTTTATGCCTTATAGTTCTTTCAACAAATTAAACGAACAAAGAGAAAAAGAAGGATTAGAACTATTTAGAAACCCAAGAAATGCAGCTGCAGGTACAGTTAGACAATTAGACTCAAGTGTTGTCGCAAGTAGAAATTTAGATATGTTTTCTTATGCGATTGTAAACCCTAGTAACTATAACTTAAAGACGCAAGTTGAAGTGTTAGAATATTTAAAAACTTTAGGGTTTAAAGTTAACAATAATTATGTTTTAGTAAATGATATTGATTCAGCGATAGATGAAATTAATAAATATGATATTTTAAGAAAAGAGTTAAGTTATGATACTGATGGAGTAGTTATTAAAGTTAATGAATTTAACTTACAAGAAGAGTTAGGTTTTACAGTTAAACATCCAAAATGGGCCATCGCTTATAAGTTTGCTCCAGAAGAAGTATCAACTAAACTTTATGATATAACTTATCAAGTTGGAAGAACAGGTGTAATAACTCCTGTTGCGGAACTTGAACCTGTTTTAATTAGTGGTTCAGTAGTTAGTAGAGCGACACTTCATAATGAAGATTTTATAAAAAACTTAGATGTAAGAATTGGGGATTATGTTGTGGTAAGAAAAGCAGGAGAAATTATTCCTGAAGTAGTTAAAGTGTTACTAGAAGAAAGAAAAAACACAGAACCATTTGAAATGATTCATAAGTGTCCTTCTTGTTTAGAAGCTATTTACCGTGATGCTGATGAGGCTGATTGGTATTGTATTAATCCTTTATGTCCTGCGCAAGCAGTTAATAAGATTATTCACTTCGCTTCTCGTGATGCGATGAATATTGATACGCTTGGCGAAAAGGTTGTTAAACAGTTATATGATGAAGGAATATTAAAAGATATTATTGATATATACAATTTAAAAAATCATTATGATGAAATGATTGATTTAGAAAGAATGGGAGAAAAGCGAGTTCAAAATTTACTTAGAGCGATTGAAGAATCTAAAACAAGATCATTAGATAGATTATTGTTTGGTTTAGGGATTAGACATGTAGGTGCGAAGATATCTAAAATATTAGTTACAAATTATCCTTCTTTAGATTTATTAAAAGAAGCGAAGAAGGAAGATTTATTAAATATCTTTGAAATTGGTGATAGTATCGCTAGTAGTGTAGTTAACTTTTTTAGTAGCGATTATGCAGAAAAATTAATTTTAAAGTTTAAAGAAATTGGTATTAATACGACCTATGAAGTTAAAAACGAAGAGATAACAGATAATCCGTTTAAGGATAAAGTGGTTGTTTTAACGGGTAAATTAGAAAAGTTTACAAGAGGCGAAGCGAAAGCTTTAATTGAATCATTGGGTGGTAATGTTACTTCAAGTGTTAGTAAAAACACAGACCTCGTTGTAGCAGGAACTGATGCCGGTAGTAAGTTAAAAGAAGCAGAAAGATTAAACATTAAAGTAGTTGATGAAGAAACATTTATAGGAATGGTAAATAATGGATAGTAAAGATTATATTATTATAAAAGGCGCAAAAGAAAATAATTTAAAAAATATTAATCTTACTTTACCTAAAAATAAACTAATCGTTATGACTGGAATTTCAGGTTCTGGGAAGTCTAGTTTAGCTTTTGACACTCTTTACCAAGAAGGTCAAAGAAGATATGTTGAATCGTTAAGCAGTTACGCGAGACAGTTTTTAGGTTCATATGAAAAACCAAATGTTGAAAAGATTGAAGGATTGAGCCCTTCGATTTCTATCGATCAACGAACAACATCTAAAAATCCGAGAAGTACAATTGGGACTAATACCGAGATTTATGACTTTTTTAGATTGCTATACGCAAGAATAGGTGTTCCTTATTCGCCAGTAACTAATGAGCCACTTACTAAACAAACAATAGAAGAGATGACAGAGATTGTATTAGAGTTAGAAGACAACACGAAAATAATGATTATTTCTCCAGTTGTTAGACATCAAAAAGGAACTCATAAAAAGTTATTAGACGAATTAAAAAAAGAAGGCTTTACAAGATTAAAAATTGATGGTGAGATTATTGATTTGGATAGCACTGTTGTTTTGGATAAAAATAAACACCATGATATATATTTAGTTATTGATAGGCTAATAATAAGAGAAGATATTCGCGCGAGACTTTATGACTCAATTGAACTTGCGAGTATAAAGTCTGGCGGGTTTGTTGATATAGAAATAATAGATGGAGAAACGCTTCATTTTTCGGAACACTATAGTGTTATTGATAGTGATTTTATTATCCCTGATTTAGAACCAAGACTCTTTTCGTTTAACTCGCCTATCGGCGCGTGTCCAGAGTGTAACGGTATCGGTAAGAAGATGAATATAAGCGAGAAATTATCAATTGATTTTGAAAAAAGCATTAATGATGGTGGAATCATCCCATATAAAAACTTTGATGAAGAAAATTTGCAAGGCCAAGCACTTGAACAAGCTTGTAAGTATTATAAGATTGATTTAAATACACCAATTAAAAATATTGATAGAAATAAGTTAGATGTATTATTTTATGGGGGTAGTGAACCTATCTATATTAAGATGATTAGTTCTAGCGGAAGGGTCTATGAAAAAGATGAAGCTTTTGAAGGCGTTTTAACCAATTTAGAAAGAAGATATAAAGAGACTTCAAGTGAATGGATTAGAGAATGGTTAGAAACGTTTATGACTGAATCTACATGTCCTTTATGCTTAGGAAAAAGATTGAATAAAGCAGCTTTAAGTGTAAGAGTTGGTGGGTTGGATATTGGCTCACTAGCAATGTTATCCGTAGAAGAGATTTTAGAGTTTATAAAAGACTTAAAGTTATCTGATAGAGAAAAGAAAATTGCTAAACCGATCTTAGAAGAAGTAGTTCAAAGACTAACGTTTTTAATGGATGTGGGATTAGAGTATTTAACACTTTCTAGAGAGACATTAACCTTATCTGGTGGCGAGGCTCAAAGGATAAGACTTGCCACAGAAGTCGGTTCAAGTTTAACAGGCGTATTATATGTGTTAGATGAACCATCTATCGGTCTTCATCAAAAAGATAATCAAAAACTAATTAATACATTAAAGAAGATGCGTGACTTAGGTAACACTTTAATAGTTGTTGAACATGATGAAGAGACGATGTTACAATCAGATTATTTAGTAGATATTGGACCAGGGGCGGGAATCCATGGCGGAGAAGTAATTGCTTATGGTACACCAGAAGAAGTGATAAAAAACAAAGAATCAATCACTGCTAAATATTTGCGAAAAGAACTTGTAATTCCTGTACCAGAAAAAAGACGCAAGATAAATAAAAAAGGATTAACGGTTATTAATGCTCGTGAAAATAACTTAAAGAACATTGACGTCTTTTTCCCATTAGGTAATTTTATTTGCGTAACTGGTGTTAGTGGTTCGGGTAAATCAAGTTTAGTTAATGAATGTTTATATAAAGGGTTATCAACAGAGATTTACAAAAGAAAAGAAGAACCAGGTTTATATGATAAAATTTTAGGAAGCGAACATATTAAAAAGATTATTGAAATATCGCAATCACCGATTGGTAGAACTCCAAGGAGTAATCCTGCAACATATACTGGACTTTTTGATCATATAAGAGATTTATATGCAGAAACTAACGAAGCTAAGGTTAGAGGATTTACTAAATCGCGTTTTTCCTTTAATATAAAAGGAGGAAGATGTGAGTCTTGTAAGGGTGATGGTGTAACGAGAGTTAGTATGTATTTTTTACCTGATGTATTTGTTAAGTGTGATGTTTGCGGGGGTAAAAGATATAATAGAGAAACGCTCCAAGCCAAATATAGAGATAAAGATATATCAGATGTACTTGATATGCGTGTTCAAGAAGCATTAGAGTTTTTTAAGAATCATCCGAAAATTGTAAAATATTTAGAAACATTAAATGATGTTGGTTTAGGTTATATTAAATTAGGTCAACCAGCACCAACATTATCAGGCGGAGAAGCTCAAAGGGTTAAACTTGCAAGCGAACTCCATAAACAAATAACATCTGAGACTTTATATATATTAGATGAACCGACAACAGGCTTACACTCTCATGATGTTAAGAAATTAATTAAAGTTATTAATAAAATAGTTGATGAAGGAGCAACAGTTATTATTATTGAACACAATTTAGATGTAATAAAAAATGCAGACTATGTAATAGATTTAGGGCCTAACGGCGGAAGTGGTGGCGGTTATATTGTGGGAGTCGGAACGCCAGAAGAATTAATGAAAATAAAAGAATCTTATACAGGAGAGTATTTAAAGAAGGTATTAAAGTAGATGGACGAAAAAGACAAAAAAGAAGAAGAGAAAAAAACTGAAGAAGAATTAAACGAAGAACTCAATTCTTTTTTAGAAGAGGAAAGAGAAAAAAACAAAAACCCTTGGCTTTTGTATTTTAATGTGGGCTTACATAAAAACTATTATATTCATCTTCTTTTAATGATTCTTGTAAATATGTTTTGTTTATCGGCTGTAATTGGTTTAATCGGTTATGGTATGTTAGAAGATATCGTGTTATATTTATTTAGTGTTATTTTATTTACATTATTGGAAATGATATTTAAACTATTAACATTTAGATATCTAACTAAAATTGTTGTTAAATCTTTTGGGGCAATTAATTTAGTTTATTTGATTCCTCTTTATTACTTTACAATTTGTTTTCTTGGTAAAGTAAGTTTTGGTGGATTTTTTAAATATATACTTATTTTTGTAAGTTTCTTATTGATAAGATTATTTGTAATGCATTATATAAAAAGAATTAGTTTTAGGGGTAATTATGAAAGGGATTAAAGTTATTAATAAAATAGTTGATGAAGGAGCAACAGTTATTATTATTGAACACAATTTAGATGTAATAAAAAATGCAGACTATGTAATAGATTTAGGGC
>Ga0172377_10005302_pt1 | contig 13244 bp, 10 predicted proteins | sample Pumphouse3metaG_FD_119749 | JGI IMG/M metagenome (GOLD analysis project Ga0172377, IMG submission 119749) | Leachate microbial communities from a municipal landfill in Southern Ontario, Canada - Pumphouse #3 metaG | ecosystem: Engineered > Solid waste > Landfill > Unclassified | place: Canada... | reverse complement strand
GGAGTTTGATGCAGTCCGAAAGGAGCTGTCTGAAGTGCGTAGCGCTAGCATTGCAAAAGACCAATATGTTGAGTTGTGCCGCCGTAAGGAATCCAGCAACAAAATGATGATTTATGAGCTCCGGCAAGTGCGCAAGCGCTTAGAAGCTGACAATACTTCTTTTCTGTGTGAATTAAAAGACTGTCATGACAAACTAGTCAAATTTCAAAAAGCGAACGTGGAAAACCAGGAGCTGATTAAAAAATTGTCCGCAGAAAATAAAAGATTGGAAAAAATATTAAATATAAGACGCGGTACAGAACCACCATTTGGTAAAGCTGGCGGCCCGTCTACTCAGCGCGCGTTTAAGAATAATTCACCTGCAGAAAAGCAACGGAAAAAAGGCGGGGCAAGAAAAGGTCACATTGGGCATGGGCGAAAAAACAAAACAGCCGAACATATTGACAAAGTGGAAAATATTGAACCTCCAGCGGATATGAAATGCCCATCTTGCTCAGGTAGCGATTTTACCATTAAGGGGTACGAAACACGGCAGTATACTCGTTACATCTCGGCAAGAGTTGAAACAGTGCGATCGAAAATGTGTAGACTCAGTTGCGTAAAGTGTGGACGTACTGTCCTTGTCCAGCCTAACGACGTGATGCCGTATGCTAAATATTCAAACAGTTTCTTTGCGGACATGGCTTGTGATTGCTACTTGTGGCGTGTAACTATTGGTTCATATTGCAACCGACATCACGTTCCGCGCGGGACTGCGCTGAACATGATAAATTTGCTTGTCAACTATATCAAATCAGTGTACATAAAACTTGGCAAAGAAATGATTAAAGAGGAATATCTTCATGCCGATGAAACGGTATGGTATAATAACGGCCATAGGGGGTATGCATGGGGCTTCTTTAATCACAACTACGTATACTTTGTCTTTCCGGACTCTAGAGCAGGCAAGGTGGTAAAAGATGTGTTTCACATTGACAGTTCAAAAACGGTCGCGTTATTCAACAAAGACATGGTGCTAGTGCATGACAGATATGCCGCATACGCGTCAATACCGGTAAAACACCAGAATTGTTATGAACATTTGAAACGCGATTTGATAAAAATGCTTGAATATGATCCAGACTCGGCTGAGGCGCAAAGGTTTGTGGAGGCACTCAAGCCGCTACTTGTAGAAGCAATGCACCTGTGCGCAAACAAAAATATTTCTGATGAAGAATACTATTTGGCGGCAAACAAAATAAAGAAACGAATCCTAAATATCGTCAATGCCCCCGCCAACGATGCTGGCGTTCAAGGCTACCAGTATATTTGGAGATCGCATCCAGAAAACTTTTTCCAATGGGTTGAGAATAGAAATGTGCGATGCGAAAATAATTTTGCTGAGAGAGGAGTTCGTTCGCTTGTAATAGCAAGAAAAACGAGCTTTGGAACCCAAGGAGAAAAAGGGCTAGAAGCTAGACAAGTGCTCAGCAGTGTACTCGGTACAGTGAAAATACGTGGAGGCGACCCTTTCCAATTCATATGCGATGTGCTTCGCATGAAAAGTAAAGATAAAAATGCTGATATTTATCAGCTTTTACCACCAAAATTATATTGAAACAGAAGGCAAGGGGGTACTGTACCTATACTTCTTGAAGTATAATTATGCTATTGGTTTACCCAGTTTCACTGACGCATTACATTTTTCTTTTAAACAACAGAAAAAACGAAAGAGAAACAAGAAAAACGAAAGTCCTGTGCGCTCAATGGCCTCCACGACCATGAAAACCTTTGTATTCAGAAAAATCTGTGGCTGTTCTGTTGCTTCTGGCGCCACGGTAGATAACCTTCCCGGGTCGTTACCTGTTTAGAAGTCTCGTATAACAATGGATGCTGTTAAGAAGTTGTCTCGGGCTTCCTTTGTGTAAATTATGCTTTATCTGGTATTTGACTCCAAGATCCGAGAGTGTCTTTATGAAATCACTGGAGTCATGTCCGGAATCGATACGTACGAGCAGCTCTTCGGTCTTATATCTTGCCTGTATCATGATGGTGATGCACCGCTTGAGAAATTGCACCGCACCATTTTCGCAATGTTGATTTCCGGGACGTAGTTTGTTAGCGATCATGAAACCCTCGCGTCCCGCATAGCAGAAAATTGGGGCAAATTCCTGGACTTTGTGATAGGATAGGACGATGCCTTCCTTGTGGGAGGCAGTGTTCTCGAACACTGAGACGTCAATATCCAGGGGGATCCGCTTCTCATCGTTAATATCAATTCTTGTGAGGTTAATTCGGGACAGCTGGTCACTGACATTTACGTCGAGAATGTGTTGTTAGTCTTTTTCAGCAAGGGGATCTAAGCGCTGTTGATAGGTTTCCTGCGAGAAAATTTCACTGCCCGCAACCTTACGGAAGAAAAAGTCGGAACGGAGCTTTTCAATGTGTGCATAGTTGTTGTTGCCGGCGGTTATGAGGACAATGGAGAATGTCGAATAATAGGAATTGCGTGTTGCGGACAGTTCGGCATCCCAATCCTTTATGCGGACATTTTCATCTAACCGTTTTTTTTACAAAGGGAAAACCGCCATTTGAGTTGATTTCTTCAGAACTTAGCATAAATTTAAACATTGATAAGCTCGTTGGTGAGTGGAGTTATGGTGGCTTTTATACAATATAATATTCTACAAACTAATATGTTGTAAACTATTTCAAATGTTTTTTTGTGTGGTAATTCACGGATTCAGGTGTATAATCAAAAACATCTAAAAAAAGGATTTATACTATGTCGAAATATCTTATTAATAAATTTGCAGAAAATCCGTATTGGCATGGAAAATGGATAGCTCCACAAAATAGTAAAGATATCCAGAATTATTATTTCAGAGCAAGAACTCAATTTGAATTATTAGAAATTCCAGAAGAGTCAGTACTGCATATCGCTGCGGAATCCTATTATCTGTTATATGTAAACGGGATTGAAATTGGTCGTGGCCCGGCAAGGGGGACTCATAAGCATAATTACTACGATTCATATAACGTTGTTTCTTTGCTTCATGCAGGAAACAATGTAATCGCGGTGCTTGTCCAATGTATGAACTACGACACTTTTGTCGCGGCGCCGGCCCAGCCTGGAGTCATAGTAGAGCTTAATGGCATAGTGGTTTCTAATGCGACCTGGGAAGTCAACGCTGCAAGCGACTGGCGAAGAGATGTGGAATCGTATTCAGTTCAAGTTGGACATAGCGAATGGCGTGATTTGCGGTTAGAACCGCTGGGTTGGACTACCGGTAATGATTCAGCTGACTGGGAAGCGGCCTGGGAAATTCCGAAATCCAGCAAAGTATACACGAAAGAATTATTGCCGAGAGCTATTCCGGCGCTTCGTGAAAAAACTATTTATCCAGTGGATATCCCAGTTCTTGCCACTGTACCGGTGGCAGACCTTGATACTATTGAAATATCTAAACTTATGAACGAAGAACCTTATTCGGTTCCAAATGAGAAGCAAATAACGGGATTATCTGGTTTATTAACAGGGGAAAATGCTTGTGCGCGAGTCGAATCATCATCAGATAATTTAGGCGTAACGATTATATTTGATTTTGGTGCTGAAATTGCTGGCCGTTTTGAAATTGAATTAACAGCTCCTGAAGGTTGCGTTGTTGATGTTTGCCATAATGAAAGCATTAAGGATGATCGTTTAGCGGTTAAACACAGTCAGGATAGTTATCATTTTGTAGACAGATATATTTTACGCGAAGGGCGGCAGAAAATCGGTAATTCTGTGTATGACCGTGGTTTTAAAATGGTTCAAGTAGTTTTGCGGAATTTTACCGCGCCGGTTGAAATTCATCAAGTGAAAGCGATTGACAATAGATATCCGTTTGTTCGGCGTGCTTCTTTTAATTGTGACGACATGTTGCTTAATCAGATTTGGGATGCGTGTTGTGAAACCCTTGAATCCTGCACCACAGATGTATTCACGGATTGTCCATGGCGTGAACGCTCTTTCTGGGTAAATGACTTGATTGTCGAAAACAGGACTTCGTTGCAGGCGTTTGGGGTATCTGAAGTGCATCGGCGCGCGTTTCGCCTAGCATTTTCAGAAGCACGGGAAGGCGGAATTATTCCAGGAGTATGTCCTTGTCCTATAGATCGAGATAGTTTTGTTTTAGTTCCAACGAACTTGTTTGTCATCTTTATGCTGAAAGACTATTTGATGTATAGTGGTGACAAAGAATTGATAAAGGAATTAATACCTAGTATAATTTCAATTTTAAAAACGTTCAGTAAGTGGGAAGACGAACGTGGCTTTATTTTGCCGCCTGATAAATATTGGAACTTTTTTGATTGGGGATTTGAGATAAATAGAATTTCACTGTGCGGAAAATTAACCTCCCTGCTTAGTTATCTTTATATTACAGCAATGAAAAATGTTATAGAGTTAGCCAAATCTACAAATGAAAAAATTGATTGTGTAAAGTATCAGGCAAAGATAAAAAATACTTCGAGTAATTTGGAAAAATACTTTTTCAAGGAAGATGAAAAGCGTTTAGCGGACTGGGTTGAGAACGGAAAATGTTCTGGTCATTCAAGTCAGTTGGCACATGCATTTGCTTTATTGAGTGGAGAATGCAGTCAGGTGAATCGCAGGTATTTTGAAGACGCGTTGAGCGATGAAAATCTTTTAATGCCGGAAATGTATTTACATTATTTTGTTTTTCATGCCATGCAACTTTGCGGAAAAGAGCAGGACGGGCTTGAACGTATTCGAAAATACTGGGGCAATATTGTAAAAACTGGCTCCCCAACCATTTGGGAAGCGGGTATCTATAAACATGGCAAGGATGCCTTTGGTGGTGATGGTAGTTTATGTCATGGTTTCGCGACTGCTCCAATTGACTTTTTCCAGACTGTAATCCTGGGAGTTAAACCATTAAGTTCTGGTTTTGACACCTTCAAGGTAGAGCCTAAAGCTTTAAGTATAAATTTTGCGGAAGGGCGAATTCCTACTCCGCATGGTAATATTTTTATCAAATGGGAACGCGAAGATAACTACTTAAAGATTGAGTTAAAAGTTCCAGCTGGAACGGTCGCTAAAACTATAAATGGCAATAACTATGGCTCCGGTATACATAATTTAAAACTAATTATAAAGGAGCAATAAGCATGCGTAAATATTTAGCGATTCTTGAAAATCCGGGAAATACTTGTGATCGTTTTTGTTGAAGTTATAAAGAAAATCTATCTTCGCTTGAAATGCTTAAACAAGCGGGAAAATTTGAGGAAATTTCTGGCATCGAACTTGTTGGGACATGGGACATCTGTCCGGATAATAGAACGAAATAAAAATGGCTCTAGATGAGATTTTCCCTTATTGGTTTTTCTAGGAGCTTGAAGACTATAATCCAACGCTTTTAATAGCTGAGATATACGGAAAACCCTTTTCCGTTAAGTGCTAACGAGAGCTTTCTTGTTTCAGGAGAAACGAAGGCATTAAGTGCATTTACAAGCCCATTAACTAAATTCTCTAATTTTTCCGACCGGCACCCTTGCGACGATTCCTTCCATTTTTATTCGCTGTTTTTCCGTTTTTTATATCCGAAATACCGTGATTTATTGCATTTCTTGATAATTTAGTTGTTTCTATGATAATTGTGATGCCGCCGTAACTAATGATCATTGTCTCGCTGACAGCCCAAATTCTACGACTGCGCTCATTGAGAATGCCCTTGATCTGTTTCTGTTTTACTTTAATTATGTTCACAGCCGTCCCATAGCTTGACGGTAAATTTGGTGATTTTCTCGTAACAGAAAGCTAATTTTTTTGGATATCGGGTACCATCAGTATTTGAAAAATGTTCCGTAAATGGCAATTCGGATGGCGGCAATTGATTCAACAATTAGCCATTTCGAATATATAAATTGGAAACAACAAAAAGGAAACAGCAAAGCTGTAGCAAATAAATTTTTATTCTTATTGAACTTCTCGCTTGGAATAACGATCATTGCGATCCTCGCGAGTATGCTTTTGTTTGCTCTTTAGCAAGCTAAGGACAACGCAAAAAGTTTTTTTCTGCGTTCGTATGATGATTTTATCAACAATGGTGTTACAGTGTCTTTAAGGCATTGATAATCATGATCAAACTGGCCGCAATTGTAGTCCAGGCAAAAATCAATTTTAGATTCTTGGGTTTGGTTTTGATGGCAAATTTACCGCCGATAACCCCGCCAATGACTGCCGCGATGGCAATGGGAATTGCGGTGGTAACGCTGACATTGCCGCCCGTGGTGTGTCCTAGAAAGCCCATCAATGCGGTTGCGGCGACCATGGCGGAAGAGGTGCCGACCGCAATTTGCATCGGAACGCCGCATAGTAAGACCATGAGTGGTATTTTAAAACTTCCACCGGAAATGCCAACTGCGCCGGCAAAAAGACCAACAAGCGCGGTGATCGGCAATGTCAGCCATAGATTAACAACGTATTCTTTGTCCCCAAACTTGCGATGCCAATAGCCCCACTTTTTGTGCGTTGAGATGGGGTTCTCTTTGACTTTGAACATCATAAAAATGCCGGAAATCAGAAGCAGGGCAGCAAGAATTAGTTTTAGATAAAAACCGCTAACCGAACTGGCAAAATAGCCGCCGACAAAAGCCATAATATCGGTTGGTGGATCAATGACCAGCGCTAATTTCCAGTCGATTAACTTATGTTTGTGAAAGATCAGCATTCCGGCGACTGCGGTAAGCATTAGAATGAACTGTCCCGTGGTGGCTGCCTGGTACATACTCTCACCAGCCAAAACGAGGATCAGTACATAAAAGTTACCGCCACCGCGCCCAGTCATGGTCATTAAAACCGCAATGGCCAAGATGATGCAAGAAACAATAATAACAGTTGATGTCGTCATTTTTGTTGTTCCTTTATGCGAGTGCTTTTAATATTTTTCCAGGTTTAACGGCATCAGTAAGGGCCGCATATCCGCCAAGCATAATGCGAATATTTGTATATCCTTTTGTGCGCAGGTAGAGATAGGCCATAGATGCGCGAACATTTGCGGGGCAAAAGACCGCGATGCTTTTGCCTTTCGGAATTTCTGAATAGCGTTCTGGAATTTCGTTGACAGGAATATTTTTACACTGAATATTGGGAAGATGCTCCATGTTAATGCTAATTGCTGAGGCTTCTTCTTGGGTGCGGACATCTAAAAGGCAGCCATCGTTGACTTTTAGAAAGTCTTCAGGGGTGGTTTTGTATTTGCCTTTGCCTAAATAATCCAGTGTTAAATCTTTTAATACGTCGTCCATTTTCATTGTTTTTTACCTTTTTTTATTTGTGTTCAAATAAAGAGTTTTGTTCTTTTAAATGGTGTTTTAGGACATCTTCGATACAGCTTAAAAAATCGATGATACAGGGTGTTTTCAGACTGTAAAACACCTTTTGTCCACGTTTATCGATTTGTACAATTCCGGCATTTCTAAGAATCGCTAAGTGTTTTGAGATGGTAGAAAAATCAACACCGATTTCATCCACAAATTCGTGAACGCATTTTTCGCCGTGGGCAAGTGTCTCTATGATATATATGCGGCTCGGATGCGCGAGTGCCTTTAAAATTTTTGCTTTCGCTTCCTGCAATGGCATTTTCGTTTTTGTCATAGCAAATTTCCTGAGTGTTTTATAAGTGTTGTTTGGTACTATAGCCAAATAGCCAAAGATGCTAAATCAATGGTGAAACAAATGTCATGCAAGATGAAATTTTATGTTCGAAAGTGGGGAGGCTGAATTTATTGTCATGTGGCTTGTGGAGCAATGTGTTTTTTTAAGAAAAGAAAAGCCGTTTGAAAAAAACTTTGAAACGGCATTTATGAGTTTTGTTTCTGGATGCTAGGACTTTTGAAGCGCGTTTGCGTTTTGCATTTGTTTCCAGGTCAGGAATCCGCCGGAAAGATTTTTAACACGAAAACCGTGTTGTTTGAGAATTCTCTCTGCAATATAAGCGCGGCGGCCGACACGGCAAGTCATGATCAGTAATTTTTTGGGATCAAGTTCGGACAGGTGGTCACGAAGTGTTTCAATTGGAATGTTGATTGCTTTCGGAATAGCGCCGAATTCTGCAATTTCGTCGGCTTTGCGTACGTCAATAAGAAGAGCATCCTCGGGGATGTTATCCGGCGTGACGACTTCGGTGAGGCCGTCACGGATATCCTGAGCGATCATGCCAAGAAAATTCACGGGATCTTTTGCCGAGTTGAAGGGGGGTGCATACGCAAGTTCAAACTCTGCAAGGTCGTATGCTTTTAAGCCGTATCGCATGGCAACAGCGATGGTGTCCACGCGTTTGTCTGCACCGCTTTCGCCAATGATCTGACCGCCGAGAATGGTGCCGTCTTTGCGAAAAATAAATTTTATATGCAGCGCGGTTCCGCCGGGATAATAAGTGGCATGCGTTGCCGGGTGGATATAAATTTTAAGGTAGTTTGTCTCGCCAGTCGATTTTAGAGCCTGTTCGGTGATTCCCACGCTAGCCGAGGTTAATTTGCCAATCTTGATGACAGAAGTGCCATAGGAGAACCGGTAGCTGCTGTTGGATCTTCCCGTCATATTGTCCGCCGCAATCCGCGCTTGTTTGTTGGCCGGACCGGCTAAAGGAACTGCGGTTGGTGTATGGGTAATGGGACTTATCACTTCAATGACGTCGCCGGCGGCATAAATGTCTGGATCGGATGTCTGTAAGTGTTCATTAACATGAATATGGCCGCGTTTACCGAGTGTTAACCCAGCCTGGGCGGCAAGCTCTGAATTGGGGCGTACACCGACACTACTAATAATATGGTCGGCGGTGATGCGCTCGCCGCTTTGTAGCACTGCGGTGATGCGTCCATCGTCCGTTTGTTCAAATTTAACGATGTTTTGGTTGAACATCATGCGAACGCCGAGGCGCTGCATTTCTTCGGTGAGCAAAATGGCCATTTCGGCATCGACGGTTGGCAGAATATGGTCGGATTGTTCTATGAGAGTGACTTTCAGGCCACGATTTAGGAGGTTTTCTGCGGTTTCCAGGCCGATAAAACCGCCGCCAATGACGATGACGTGTTTTGCGCGCGCGGTGATGCCGCGGATAATACGATCCATGTCCGGAATATTCCAGAGGGATTGAATTTGCGGTAAATCACCACCGGGAATATTAATACTGGACGGATGGGAACCGGTGGCTATAAGCAGCTTATCGTAACTTTCTTCGTAGGCATTGCCATCTTTTGGGGTGATGGTGACTGTTTTTTTGTCACGATGGATCTCAGTGGCACACTGATTTGTTCGGATATCGGTGTTGAACCAGGCTGCAAATTTGGGTTTCGGCATAACTAAGAGATCTCCGCGATCTTCAATAACGCCGCCGACATGGTAGGGGAGGCCGCAATTGGCAAAGGAAATAAATTCTCCGCGCTCAAATATTACAATCTCTGCTTTTTCGTCTAATCTGCGAATACGCGCTGCGGCACCCGCACCGGCCGCAACACCACCAATAATGACATATTTCATAGAAAATTCCCCTGTCGTCTGAATCGATAAAAAATGGACTGCTTTTGAAAAATATTTTCGGAGTTTTTAGGCATAAATACGCTGTCGTCTTTTTGTTATGTTTGGTAATATAACCAAATAACGAAATACATCAAGCCGAATGGCTGAAATTTTTATTATAGCTGTAGTATTTTGCTGATAAGTTTCGAATAATTGTGGATAGAGCGGTTTTGGGGAAGTGTGTTTTTGGATTTTGAAAAATATAAAAACAAAAAAAAGTTCTGAATTTTAGACAAAATCAGAACTTTTTTTATTGGTATTATCGTTTATTTCGATTTTTTCAAGTACGCGTCTGTCACTTATGCCAGTCGCTTGCGATGGTGGAATTTTTGTGTCTTCTTATTGTTCTTGGGGCTTTTCTGCGTCTACGGGCTCTACTATGGCCAATGGCTCTACTACGGCCACAATTTTTGGGTTTTCTCCAAATCGATTCTTTCCCGGCTGGCTGTCAAGAACTAGAAAAACGATGTTCACGATGGGGAGCAAGATCCACCATCCACGGTGATCTGTATCGTGCATTCTGCGAATACTGACGGCAATACCGGGAATAAAAACGGCTAAGGAATAGAGATTTTTAAGGGCGGTAATTCCTATATAGGCAAGTATGAATGAAATGATCGCGTTAAACAGGAAAAACATCCAATATTCTTTTCGCCGAGCTCTCCCTGTAAACACGGCATATTTTTTTAATACTGCGATATACCAACTCATAAATTTCTCCTTTATGTTTTCCCCTTGTTTATTTGGCTAAATGGCCATGGGGATATGCCATCTAACGTATGGAGGCACGTGTCTCCATACTACTTAATTTGTTCTATGTTAAAATCGTTGCGTATCAAGAAAGAAATTTCTGTTACAATGAGAATAGGATCTTTTTGGAACGATTTACCTGGTTTATTTAATAGTACCTAAATTTGTGAAGTAAAAATAATTGCGTCATTTTTACGGATTCAGAAACTCTGATTTTAAAAAATGCCGTTTTTTCAACCGACTACATTTGCAGGCGGAATGTATTGTTTTGAAAATATGCATCTCTGGATTTCTTTGACCTTCTCCTGATGTTTCTTTGAACAAGTGACACAAGTCATGGACATAGATATCTATTTTGTAACGCTTTGCGGCACTACGGGCTGATAGGATTGTTGGTGTTTTTTTTGTTCCGTAAAATGAATATACCTCTTTCATTGTAAAGAAGTGATGGCAATTTCTTCCAAACTTCTGGATTATCAGGTTGGCATGGCTGACAATTTTGCAACCTACCTTAATGAAGTCAAGCAGTACAGTACCGTGCGATGGCGATAGCGTAACGGATAGAATTTTGCGTCTGCAGGTGACTTTCCGCTCTGCAGTGCTGCCTGGCCTATGAAACAGAGGCAGTGTCCTAGAACACTGAGACGTCAATATTCAAGGGAATCCGTTTTTGACCGTTAACATCAATTTTTGTGAGGCTAACTCGGGACAGCTGGTTACGGACATTTGGGTTGAGAATGCGTTATCCGTCTTTTTCAGCAAGGGCATCTAAGCGCTGCCGATAGATTTCCAGCGATGGAATTTCACCGTTCGCAATCTTATGGAAGAGAAAGTCGAAACGGAACATTTCAATGTTCGTATAGTTGCTGTTGCTGATGGTCATGAGGCCAATGGTGGATGTCGAATAACAGGAATTGTGTGCCGCTGGCAGTTCAGCATCCCAATCTTTCATGCGGACATTTCTATCGGACATTTTTTTTATAAAGGAAAAATCGCTATTCGAGTTGATTCCTTCAGGACTTATCATAAATTTAAGCATTGATGACCTCGTTGGCGAGTGGAGTCATTGTGTTTTATAGACAGTACAATATACTATAAATCAACAGGTTGTCAACCATTTTTCGTGTTTTTTTGCGTAATACATTGCGGATTCAGGTAATATTGACGAATATATTTTTTATGCAGTAAAAATCAAATAAGTGAGGTAAGTGCCATAACTGCCGAGCAACACTGCGCCTTCTCCTCGGCTGATTCGCCGGCCAGTCAGCATAATGGGCAACAACAATATGCTCAGGAAAAGCATACAGGCAAAATCGATTATGCTGATACCAGGAGCAGATAATGGCCTTAGCAATGGCGCAATGCCTAAAATGGCGAGAATGTTGAAGATATTGGAGCCCACGACATTGCCGATGGCGATATCTTTTTCACCTTTGCAGGCGGCGACTACTGATGTGGCCAGTTCGGGTAGGCTGGTGCCAATGGCGATCAGAGTCAAGCCGATGACTGCCTCGGGAATGCCTGACCGACGGGCAAAATAGACAGCAGAATCGGTAAACAGCCGGGCGCCGATGATTAGTGCCAACAGGCCAGCAGCAGTCAAGAGTAGCGAAAACCAGATGCGTGGCGGTGGCGGAGCGGCGGATTCTTCTTCTTGGCAATGCCGGGATTTCAGGATGCTCCAGGACGTGTAAACGATGACGCCCGTTAGAAAAATTGTGCTCTGCCAACGGTTAATTCCCTGAGTGAAGAAGTGAAAGATTGCGGCCAGCAGGGCGGAGCCGATAAGCAGTGGCACATCCAGGCGGAACAGCCGTGGGTTCACGGACAAGGGTGTAATCAGCGCGCAGAGGCCAAGGATCAAGGCGATATTGCAGATATTAGAACCCACGACATTGCCGATGCTGATGTCGCCCAAGTTATTCAGTGCGGCGTGGCAACTGACTACCAATTCTGGTGCACTAGTGCCAAAAGCAACCAGTGTTAAGCCAATGACCAGCGAGGAAATGTGCAGTTTGCAGGCCAAACCGACGCCACCCTTGACCAGATAATCAGCGCCGTAATAGAGTAAGACCAATCCAGCAATAAAAGCTAAACTCGCAAAACAATGTTGTAACATCTAAAATCCTAGTGATATGCTGCTGACAGCCACCGCGATGGACATCAGAATCCATCGCGCGCGATCGTTTGTTCCTAGAAAGGCTTGGCGTTACTCAATAATGTAACAATTATCCGACTTTTAGGATAATATATCACTGCCGTGGAAAAAGTTTTACATTACAACCATGTTTTTCTATTTGCATTTTTCGTTTTTTATTTGAACTTTATTTGATAAATAATAATGGCGGGGTATATTTATAATGGAAACTGGGTTAGCCCTGTTGTGACTAAAATATTTTGATTGGAGTGATGTGTTAAACGGGCGGGTTCGTTCACGTAAAAAAGGGAAATAAAGCCGTCACTATTGTTGAATTAAAGTCAACTGCATCCCATGTGATAAACTTAACTTTCTGGGAATATTTGCGGATGAATTGCTGATAAAATTCAATTCAAATAATATTGTCTTGTCAGAAATTGAGATTTATGACCAGTTAAATTCCAAAAACAAGGGCAAGAAATAAGGTCTGTTTGGACTTTTGTATCGGCTGATTTTAAATGTAAAAATGGGATGAATAAATAAGATTTATTTTGTTTAATGTCCTTTTGTGTATTTGGGCGGACTGATTTTAGGAACGCGTTAATTGATATTTTGGAAAAAGAAAGTAACTTATATGATAATATGGTTGCAGAGATTAAAAATCAACGAATAAATAATTTATAAATAAAAAAAATAATGGAAAAAAAAGCGTCAAAAAAAGCGCCTTATCAAAGGCTTTATCAAATACTGCATAATCAGATTTTATCGGGCGAGTTAACCGATCGTCTTCCGTCC
>Ga0172377_10005301_pt1 | contig 13246 bp, 15 predicted proteins | sample Pumphouse3metaG_FD_119749 | JGI IMG/M metagenome (GOLD analysis project Ga0172377, IMG submission 119749) | Leachate microbial communities from a municipal landfill in Southern Ontario, Canada - Pumphouse #3 metaG | ecosystem: Engineered > Solid waste > Landfill > Unclassified | place: Canada... | reverse complement strand
CTGCCTATGTTACGGCGGGCGCTATTACGGGGAAGATCCTTCGTCGCACTGTCGTGCTCCTCTGGATGACAAATTTTATTGTTTGGCCCTCCTCTGGATGACAAAGAAAACAAATGTCATTCAGAGCGTCAGCGAAGAATCTCACACGGATTGGGCCCGTCCACACGTAAACTCTCCAATGGTACCAGGAGTACTATCCGCGGAAGATCCTTCGTCAGTAAACTGCCTCTGGATGACAGAGAAAAAGTTAAGCCCTCCTCAAGGAGACATAGGTAATGAATGGTCCTCCTCATGGTGCAACAATAATATGAGGATAACAGTTTAAATGGGATGAAACGGTTAAAGTCCAGAGGATGCCGCTTCGTATTCATTTATCAAGGCAGTAAAAAGTTCTTTAACGGTTATAATTTGCTTGTTTAGGTAGGCATTTGCGCCAGCGAAGGCAAAGCCTTTGTCAAGAAAGCCCTTTTTGGCATTGGTAAGTGCACGGCAGATGCAGTACGGAGACAGTTTAAAATCACAGGTTTTAAGGCACTTCCAGGGGCAGGAGAATGGCCGTTTTACCTTATCGTTTACAGCTTCCAGGAATTTGTTCCTGATCGCCCTGCCGGGCAGGCCTACCGGGCTTTCTATAATGACAAGGTCTTCTTTATTGCATTCTAAAAATACGTTTTTAAAAGCATCAGAAGCGTCGCATTCAACTGTCGTAACAAAACGGGTAGCCATTTGGACTCCCGCTGCCCCCAGGTTTAAAAATTCAAGAATATCAGCACCGGTATAAATGCCGCCAGCGGCAATTACAGGGATATCTTCTCCGAATTTCTCGCGGTAAGGCTCGACTGCAGCGATTACCTGGGGGATTAGCGCCTGGAGAGAACAGGAGGGATCTTCCAGCTGCGAATACTTGAAGCCAAGATGGCCTCCGGCCAGCGGACCTTCGACAACAATCGCATCCGGAACACGGTTATAATGCTGTGCCCAGTATCTTAATATTAGTTCGGCTGCTCTGGCGGAAGACACTATGGGGACAAGGCAGGTATGATGGCGCCCGGCTTCCCTGGGAGGAATCAACTCCGGTGCTTTAAGTGGCAAACCAGCTCCCATGATAACAATATCGGCCTTCTCTTCCACCGATATCCGGATAAGGTCATCAAAATCGCTCAAGGCAACCATGGCATTAACGCCAATAATGCCATCACCAAGGCTGCGGGACCGGCGGATTTCTTCCCGAAGAGCTTTTTGATTGGCCTGATGGGGGTTGCGGTTGAAATCGGGTTCAAGCATGCCAATTCCAGCAGCAGAAATTACTCCAATACCACCTTCCCGGGCAACTGCACTGGCCAGCCCGGAAAGAGAGATTCCGACTCCCATGCCTCCCTGTATTACCGGATATTTGGCTTTATGATCGCCTATGGAAAGTTCGGGTAGAGGCATAACACACTCCTTTTGACAATGCTTGTTAGATTTAGTAGTTGTAGAAACCCCGGCCGGATTTGCGCCCGAGTTTGCCTTCTTTGACCAGGCTCTCAAGCATTTCCGTTGGAGCAAAATGGGGTGAGTCAAGTTGTTCATGCATGGATCTGGCAATGCTGAGGGCAGTATCGAGACCGATGAAATCTGCCAGTTTGAAAGGGCCCATGGGGTGGTTTAATCCAAGGGTAACTGCTTTATCGATGTCATCAGCATTAACTCCCAGCTCGTAAAGCCGCATTGCCTCGGCAAGAAAAGACAGCAGGAGCCGGTTAACGATAAAGCCGGGAGTATCCGGGGCGTTGACAACAGTTTTACCCAGTGACTGGCAAAATTCACAGGCTCTGTCAAATACTTTCTGGCTGGTATGTTTGGTTTTGACGATTTCTACCAGTTTCATGGAGCTTACCGGGTTGAAGAAATGGATGCCAACAATCCTCGTTTTGTCTTGCGAATAAGAGCCGATCTGGCTGACTGTGAGGCAGGATGTATTGGTTGCCAGTACCGTGTCCGGGTTGCAGATCCTGTCCAGTTCGGCAAACAAATTCTGTTTTAGAGCGAGGTTTTCCGGAATGGATTCTATAACCAGGCTGCAGCGATCCAGTTCCCCGAGATTCCCGGCGGGAAGGAGCCTATCTGAAAGTTTATTGGCTACATCTTCCGGGAAACGTTTCAACCGGGCCAGTCTGTGAACGGAGTTGGAGAATTCGGCAATATGGCTTTTGCAGGAAGCATCATCCCGTCCTAACGCTGTTACGCGGTAACCGGCGGCAAGTACAACTTCGGCAATCCCGCGCCCCATTGTTCCAAGGCCGATTATTCCAATCTCGCTGCACTGCACTGAAGTTACCTTCCCTCAAAATTAGGTTTGCGCTTCTCGTTTGCAGCAGCCAGCCCCTCGCTGAAGTCGCCGGTAGTTGTCAGCATTTCGAAAAGGGATTTTTCCAGTCTCAAGCCACTGTCCAGGGAAAGATTTATCCCCTGGAGCATTGCCTGTTTGGCTGCTCTTACCGCCAATGGTGCCGGTTTTAGAATCTGCTTTGCCATTTTCATGGCCTCTTCCATCAATTTATCGGCCGCAACCAACTTGTTCACCAACCCGATGCGGTAAGCTTCTGCTGCATCAATAGGGCGTCCAGTAAAAAGCATTTCGGCGGCTTTACACTGCGGAACAAGGCGAATCAACCTCTGGGTTCCTCCCCAGCCTGGAATAATTCCCAGGTTAACCTCTGGCAGCCCCAGCAAAGCCCTCTCGGAAGCGATACGCAAATCGCAGGCAAGTGCCAGTTCCAGCCCTCCACCGAAAGCAACGCCGTTAATGGCAGCAATAAGCGGTTTGTAGAGTGTTAATCCTCGCATATTGGTTGGTGGATGAGGGCCGGAACCCGAATGATTGTTTGTTATTTCCGGAAGAAGTGTTGTGACATCTGCACCAATAGAAAAGGCGCGCTGACCTGCTCCGGTGATAATCCCAACCTGCATATTGTCATCGTCTTTAAAATCACAAAGTGCCTGACTCAGCTTTTTAAGCAGAGCCATATCAATTGCGTTAAATTCATCCGGACGGTTAAGCGTAATTACGGCAATATGATCATTTTTTTCATAAATAACGGGCATTTTTATTTAAAGATTAACTCCATTTCTGTTTAAGGCTGTCAATAACATTCACATTGAAAAGTCTGGCTTCCGGCAATATTCGTTTAATGAGCCCGGAGAGAACGTTTCCCGGACCGAATTCAATAAAAGTATCTACACCCTGCTCGCTCATATATTCTACCGATGGCTGCCAGAGTACCGGTTTAAGCAGTTGTGCCTCGAGTTCGTGATGGATTTCAACTGCGCTGGTGATTGGTCTGGCGCTGGAATTGGCAAGCAGAGGTACAGCGGCATTTTTGATTGTAACACTGGCAAGGGCTTTTGCAAGCCCGTCAGCAGCCGGTTTCATAAGGCTGGAATGAAAAGCTCCGCTAACCTTGAGCGGGATTGCTTTACGTACGCCCAGCATGGCAGCGGTTTGAACAGCTGTTTCCAGTGACTCTGCCGGTCCGCTGATTACCACTTGTTGAGGGGAGTTAAGATTGGAGACTTCCATGCCGGTCAAGGAACAGATCTTCTCTGCCAGTTCCCTGTCAGCTCCAATGAGTGCCAGCATGCCGCCCGGATTGGCAACGCCTGCTTCTTCCATAAGGGTTGCTCTGGCAACAACCAGCGTTAAAGCATCCCAAAGCTCAAGTGATCCTCCGGCAACCAGAGCGGTATACTCGCCCAGGCTGTGTCCGGCGACAAAGTCTGCCGGGGGGAGGTCATTTGCAGCTTCGGCCGCCTTAAAGATGGCGATTGAGGTAGCAAGCAGCGCCGGTTGTACGTTTTTTGTCAGGGTAAGTTCCTCCAGAGGGCCTTCAAAACATAACTCGGATATTTTATACCCCAGAATTTCATCTGCAAGGTTGTATGTGTCACGGGCGGCAGGACAGTTTTGGTATAAATCCTTGCCCATTCCAACTACCTGGGCTCCCTGCCCGGGGAAAATATAAGCTGTCTTACCCATCTGTCGAAGAACCCTCCGTCAACCGGCAGAGGTTTGTCAATACTTCCTCTGCTCTCGATATGGTACTGGTTATGATATCTTTTACCGGCAGGACATCGCGGATGAACCCGGATACCTGGCCTGCCATCAGTGAACCATTGTTTATGCTGCCTTCCAGAACACCCTCACGAAGCTTTCCCTTGCTAAGTTCGTACAGTTCTTCCGGGCAGCAGCCTTCTCTTTCCTTTTGAGAAAAGTCACGGGTAAAACGATTTTCCAGGCATCTCGCCGGATGGCCGATTGATTTGCCTGTTACTGTGGTTGCCCGGTCATTGGCTTCTATAATCTGGCGCTTGAAATCCGGATGAGCAATGCATTCCTCAGAGCAAATAAAACGGGTTCCCATTTGTATGCCCCGGGCTCCCAAAGCCAGGGCGGCAACCATACCGCGGCCGTCGGCAATACCTCCTGCGGCAATCACCGGAATTTTAACCGCATCGACTACCTGGGGGACCAGAGCCATTGTGGTGGTCTCACCCACGTGACCGCCGGATTCAGTACCTTCGGCAACAATGCAATCTGCTCCGGCTTTTTCCAGCCGACGGGCAAGGGCTACACTGGAAACAACCGGGATCACGATGACATTGTATTGCTTGAGTCCGGGTATGAGTGCTCCCGGATTACCGCCGCCAAAGGTTATTACTTTTACCTTTTCTTCAACTGCCAGTTTAAGGTTATCACCTGCATAACGGGACATGAGCATAATGTTGACGCCGAAAGGCTTGCCGGTCATCTCCCTGGTGAGTGTGATTTGCTGCTTAAGCCATTCGGGGGGAGCATTTCCGCTTCCGATAATGCCGAGGCCGCCGGCTTCAGAAACGGCTGAAACCAGTTCAGCTGTGCCCAGCCATGCCATGCCTCCCTGAAGTATAGGGTAACGTATGCCAAGCATCTGGCATAAAGGTGTGTTTTCTAACATTGTGCCACCGCCACAGCTACGGCATAATCCCGGCAGTGTGAGATACTCACATCAACGTTTAGCATATTCTTGTTGGAGCATTCAAGGCGAATGTTGCCATGGAGTTTAACCACCGGACGGCCGCTGGATGCAGAAAGCACTTCTATTTCATGCCAGTTACAGACCAATTGCGAAGGATTTATTGCCTTGAGTATAGCTTCTTTTGCTGCAAAACGGCCTGCCAGGCTGGCAGGGCTGTTGTGGCAGGCCTCAAGTTCAGAAGGGGTGTACACCCGGTTAAGAAAAGCTGAATTCCAGCTGGATACCGCTTCTTTTATACGCCCAATTTCGATAATATCAATTCCGGTAGTAACTTTATCGGTCATAGCAGCTAACCTATGAATAACGCCTCAGTGCCAGTACCGAGTTGTGCCCCCCAAACCCAAAAGAATTGGAAATCACTGTATCCACATTCAGCTTGCGGGCATGATTGGGTACGTAATCGAGGTCGCATTCCGGGTCCGAACTTTCAAAATTGATGGTAGGCGGAATTATCCCCTCCTCCAGCACTTTACAGCATACAATTGATTCAAGGGCTCCGGCTGCTCCAAGCATGTGCCCGAGCATGGATTTTACCGAGCTGACCGGGATACTGTAGGCTCGTTTGCCAAAAGTATTTTTAATGGCACGGGTTTCACTGGCATCGTTTAATTTGGTTGAAGTTCCGTGAGCGTTAATATAGCCTATCTCCTCAAACCCTACTTCCTTCAAAGCCATCTGTATTGCGCGGACTGCAGATTCCCCGGAAGAAAGGGGTTGAGTGATATGGAAGGCGTCTGAGGTTGCTCCATAACCAACAATTTCGGCAAGAATTGGCGCACCTCTTTCCAGAGCATAGTCCAGGCTTTCCAGTACAAGAACACCCGAACCTTCTCCCATAACGAAACCATCACGCCGGGCATCAAATGGACGTGAAGCGGTTTTCGGGTCCGGGTTTCTGGTCAATGCTCCCGCCTGGGCGAATCCTGCCACACCGAGAGGGGTTATTGCTGCGTCGGTGCCGCCTGCCAGAGCGGCTTTGATTTCACCGTGCTTTACCATTTTATAGGCAATTCCCACTGCATCCGTTCCGGTTGAACAGGCTGAAACCAGGCTCAGGTTAAAGCCGCGTATCCCGGTTTCGATGGATACTCTGCCGGTGGCATTGTCGGCAATCATCATAGGTACGATAAAAGGGCTAACCCGCATTGGGCCTCGGGAATTGAGCACCGAAACCTGTTCTTCCATGGAATGGGTTCCACCGATTCCACTGCCAACCAGTATGCCGATTTCATAACGGTTTTCATCATCAACCACCAGCCCTGAGTGCTCGATTGCCTGTTTGGCGGCGGCAATGGCAAACTGGGCAAAGCGGTCGGTATATTTGGCGGTGCGCGGATCCATAAAGGCAACCGGGTCAAAGCCTTTAACTTCTCCGGCAACTTTTACCGAGAAATCGGAAGGATCGAAGCATTTTATGGTTTCTATGCCGCTGGTTCCGGCAATCAGATTTTGCCAGGTTTCATCAGCTGTATTGCCAAGCGGACTGACAGCACCGTAACCGGTTACAACAACTCGGTGTGTCATATTATTTACCCAGTTTGGATTCTATGAGTTCGGTTACTTCCCCCACTGTAGTGAGCTTTGCAAGCTCTTCATCGGGAAGGGTAATTCCAAAACTGTCTTCCATAGCCAGGCTGAGTTCAACCATGCTGAGGGAATCCATTTCAAGATCGCCGATAAATGTGGCTTCAGGTGTAATGTTTTCTTCATTAATCCCTGGGTTGACCTTGCAGATAGCTTTCTTGAGTTCTGCGTGAATGTCCATTGCACCTTCCTTAAAAATAAAATTCTGTAAGCAAGGAGTGCCAAAGAGCTGTAGAATGGTTATTATATATAAGAGGCTTGGGAATAGATCCAGCCTTTGCAAATCCTTGTTAAGCGGTGCTAGTATAAGTGTCCTAAAAACCAAAGTCAAATATTAGTATTGTTGGAGTTAGACCCCTATGATTATAGCCGTTGATGCCAGTGGAGGCGATTATGCCCCACATGAAATTGTAAAAGGTGCCGCCAGGGCTGCTGTTGAATATAATGTGCCGGTAGCACTTGTTGGCAACCAGAATATTCTTGCCAGACTGGTAGAAAAGTACGAAAAAAAGTCCAACCTCAGAATAGTTAATGCTCCCCAGATCATCACCTGCGGCGAACAGCCGGTACAGGCATTAAAGTCAAAACCCCGTTCATCCATTTCCGTCGGCATAAACATGGTAAAGGAAGGCAAGGCTTCTGCTTTTGTGTCTGCCGGAAGCACCGGAGCTGTTCTGGCAGCAAGTTATATGATGCTTGGGCGTTTGCCTGGTATACAGAGGCCGGCGCTGGCAACTGTTATAGCCCTGAACCCCGAGCATCCTTTTGTGATAATTGATGCCGGCGCCAACGCTGATTGCATACCTGCTTATCTTGTACAGTTCGCCCTGATGGGTTCGATATTTACTGCAAATCACCTGGGGATTGAAGAACCCAGGGTTGCCCTTCTGAATAATGGCAGTGAAGAAGGAAAAGGCAACCGTCTGATAAAGGAGAGTTACCAGGCAATTAAAAATTGCCCCGACATCCAGTTTACCGGTAACATTGAGCCTCAGGAATTACTTGCCAACCAGGCAGATGTAGTTGTCACTGATGGTTTCACTGGAAACATCGTACTAAAAACCCTGGAAGGTTTCGGGGAAATATTTGGCAAGAATGCCGGTTTGCAGCAAAGCCACCAGATTCCCGGGGAACTACAGGGTTCGGCTCTGGTCAATTATGCCCGGGTGTTATTTCTGACCAGGCGAGCAGATTACAAGGAATTCGGCGGCGCATGTTTGCTTGGTTTGGATGGTAATATTGTTGTAGCCCACGGCCGCAGCAAAGCCAAAGCAATTAAAAGTGCCATACATCTGGCAATTCGTGCTGTTGATCTTGAAATGGTCTCATCAATCAAAAAATCAGTTGAAAAAGTTGGACCGGATACCGTTTCAGGATAGGGCAGGGGCAATTATTATGGTATAATAGTGAGATATTCGTTGGGCGGAGTATGTGCTCCGTTCGTCAAAAATCTTCCAGTCAGTCAAAAATTCTTTCAGCCAAAACAAGAATCGAAAAAAAGGAGGTGAAACCTTAATTCCGTTTCTTGGCTGGCAGGGGTAAAGAAAAAAGGAGAAAAACAAGTGAAAAAATCTAGAAAACTATTGTCCCTGGTAGCGGCTCTAGCTGTTGTGGCAGCGCTGACTGCAGGGCTTGCTGGCTGTGACAGCGATAAAACAGTCACAATTGGACGGGCTCAATGGAATTACGATGTAATCCAGGCCAATATTATCGGCATGGCCATTGAAGAAAAAGGTTACGACGTTGAGATGAAAGATGTCTACGAGATGGGCCTTATGTTTGCTGCAGTAGGTGATGGCAGTGTGGATTTTTATCCGGATGCCTGGCTGCCTGCTCTTCAGGGAACCTATCTTGAAGCCAATCAAGATACTACAGTTGTTGGGGGGGACGTATATGGTGAGGATGTTCCCCTGCGCTGGGCAATTCCCGGTTATACTGCTGATGAATACGGTATAACCTCCATTGAAGATCTGGAAGGTAAGGGAGATCTTTTTGGTGGCAAGATATATGGTTATGAAGCCGGTACCGGTGGCTCAGAACGCAGTTTGGATGCTCTTGAAGCATATGGGCTTGAAGATGAATACGAGTTAATTACCGGCAGTGTTCCGGCACTTATGGCCGAATTAAAAGCCAACTACAATGTTGAAAAGCCGGTTATGGTTGTTCTTTGGAGACCTCATCCCATATTCACCCAGATGGATATACGTATGCTGGAAGACCCCAAGAATGTGTTTGGAACCAACTACGTCCGCTATGTTGCTCATGACGAATTCGTTGAAAACAATCCTGAAATCGTTACCTTCCTTGATAATGTACGGATTCCCCTTGTTGATGTTGAGGAAATGATGCTTTTGAATGAAGAAGAAGGCTATACGGAAGACGAATTGGCGCAAAACTGGTATGACGAACACAAGTCCACCATAGAAACCTGGTGGCCGTAGGCAAGTTTTGCTGACTGTTAAATATAATAAGGGGGCTGGGGTACTTGCCAGCCCCCACTTTTTTTATTATTCTTATGCTACTGGAAAATTTCGAAAGGGAGGTACTCCCGAATGTTCGGACTCGAAATAGATATTGCCGGTGTTGTTAATGCAATCGTTGATTTTATCGTAAAGCACCTCGGAGGTTTTCTGAGAGCCATATCCAGCGGTATCGAGAAAGGTTTTGAGGCTATTGTAGATGCCCTCTCGTGGCCTCCAGCCATAGTTGTAATACTGGCTTTGGTGGCTGTTGTGTGGCTGGTTACAAGAAGCTGGAAATTATCACTCGGAAGTTTTATCGGGCTTTGCCTGATTCCTATGATGAGTCTATGGCCTTATGCGCTTGATACTCTGGTACTTGTACTTTTTTCAACTGCCGTATCACTGCTGTTTGCCATTCCTATCGGAATTATGATGGGTATCAGCCAGAAAGTGGCAACTATAATGAAGCCGGTCCTGGACCTCATGCAAACCATGCCATCGTTTGTATATCTTATCCCGGCAGTCATGCTGTTTGGTGTCGGCAAGGTACCAGCGATGTTTGCTACCATGATATTTGCAATGCCACCGGCGATAAGGCTTACCTATCTCGGCATCCAGGAGGTTTCCGGGGAAGTCAAAGAGGCGGCCATCTCATATGGCGCAACCCGCAAACAGCTGTTATTTGATGTACAGCTGCCGCTGGCAGTTCCTACCATAATGGCTGGAATAAACCAGTGTATAATGCTCGCTCTTTCAATGGCAGTTATAGCCTCCATGATCGGTGCTGCCGGCCTTGGTAATGAGGTGCTAAGAAGCATCAGCCGGCTTGATGTGGGTTATGGTTTTGAAGCAGGTATCAGTATTGTTTTCCTGGCAATTATTCTGGATAGAGTTACCAATGCAATTCACAAACGAACCGAATTGCAAGGCACCAAACGGGAAGAAGCCCAGGCATAACTTCAGATATAACAGGATAGTGGAACCGGGTAATCCGGCGGCTTACGCTCCGGAGCCCGGTTCTTCATTTGCAGACTTTTCGGTTGCACCATCAACCGGTGCATCTTTAACTGGTAGTGCCTTTTCCTCTTCAGTTTTGGCCGGTTCCTCTACGCTGGAGGATTCTCCATTGTCATAGGTATTAGGTGTAATATTGTTCAGGCAGTCCAGCGGATCAAGGATTCCCCTGAGCCTGCCGTTTTCATTTACCACAGCAATCGGCAGGCCTGCGGTGCACAGGGGCAGAATATCCCCAAGGGAAGTTGATTCGGTGGTCTGGGGGAAGTCGGTATTCATAACCTCGGAAAGGTCGTTGATCTTTTTCTTGAGTGCTGCAGCAATGTCTTTATCAGTAATAATACCAACGGGCTGACGTTGGGAATTGACCACATAAATTTCATCGCGGTCAATGGAGCGCATTCGTACCATGGCAGTACGTACCGTATCTCGTTTCAAAAAGAGGGGTTCTGGAGCTTCCATAATAGAACTGGCAGTCAGCACCAGGCTGCGGTTGATATCCTGGGTGAAGTTGGCAACATAATCATTTTCGGGGTTGGAAACAATATCCTCAGGAGTACCGATCTGGACTATCTCGCCTCCTTTCATTACTGCAATTCTATCCCCCAGTTTAAGCGCTTCGTTCAAATCATGGGTGATAAACACAATGGTTTTTTGCATTTCCCTCTGAAGGTTGATAAGTTCATCCTGCATATCTCTGCGGATCAGGGGGTCGAGCGCGCTGAATGCTTCATCCATTAGCAGAATATCGGCTTCAGTAGCCAGGGCTCTTGCCAGCCCTACCCTCTGCTGCATACCGCCGCTTAAATTGGAAAGCGGGCGGTCTGCCCATTCTTTAAGGCCAACCAGCTCAAGGGCTTTCAACGCCTTCTCACGCCGGACTTCCTCTTCAATACCCTGTACCTTCAAACCATACTCGGCGTTTCCAAGTACTGTGCGGTGTGGGAATAATCCAAAGTGCTGAAAAACCATTGCCATTTTCTTGCGTCTAATTTCACGCAATCTTTCTCCATCCACTTTCTGAATATCTTCATCATCAACAAACACGGAACCACTGGTGGCATCCAGCAGGCGGTTTAAGCACCTGACCAGGGTAGACTTGCCCGACCCGGAAAGGCCCATAACCATAAACATTTCACCAGGGGCAACCGAAAAGGAGACGTCAGCCACTGCTACAACATGGCCGCTCTCTTTGAAAAGTTGTTCGGCACTGGTGCCGGACTGGTATTTTTCCAACGCTTCCTGGGGATTTTTCCCAAAAATCTTGAAAAGGTTTTGAACCCTGATTTTATCTTCCATGATTCCTCCTGCGTGTAAACCTGGCGATTACATATGTTCGCAAGGCATCGAATTCATACATAATAAATGGGGTAAGTATGAGTTTAATAATAAACGTCGAGTCAGATAGTGTCAAGAAAAGCCTGTTAATCTGGCAGTTGAAATTCAACTAATGTTATACTTTTTAAATGGTGGTAAAAATAATATTTGCTATTGGTTTGCTCTTTGCAGTAGATATGGCAATTATGGCAGTGGTTGCCCGATTTTTCGGAGCGTTATCTGTGGTTGCAGTCATTGTTTCTACTGCTCTGGTTGGAGCATTTGTACTGTTGCAACTGGGCCCGGCGGCAGCGCGCAGGTTAAGAGCAAGCCTTACGGGTTCTGCAGTTCCGGAAGAAGGCATATTGCACACAATATTACTGTTTCTGGCCGGAGTACTATTGATTACCCCCGGGATAATGGCAGATATGCTCGGTTTACTGTTGCTGTTACCGAAATTCCGGTCTATGATTGCCGGAAAAGCCAGAAAAATTGCAGAAAAACTGGTTAACCGGGGAGCTGTAAGGGTGGCAAGAATAAACCAGAGGAATCAATGGCCAAAATAACACTGGATTTACATAATATTTACAACCGGGGCACCGAGATTGACAGCGAGTTGAACCGGGTGATTCAGGAAGCAGTTGATAAACGCATCACTCCGGTGGAGATTATACCGGGAAAGGGTTCCGGCCAGTTAAAAAAACGCGTGCTAAGGTTCTTGATGCAGCCGGAAATAAAAAAGTTATATCACCGCCTGGAAAAAGATGATAAAAACTTCGGGCGGATATTTGTGCACTTCAAACACTAGGGAAAAATGGCTCCCCGAGTAGGATTCGAACCTACAACCTAGCGGTTAACAGCCGCCCGCTCTACCATTGAGCTATCGGGGACCGAGGGTTTTAAAGATCCGCCCTGGCGGGCGAACCAGCCAATATTATCCAACTTTTAGCTTTAGTAAGTCAAATTAGTCGCCGGATGCCCTTTTGGATGTTTCATTTTTAATGTCCTGCATATGTGGAGGTTTGACCCATCCATTGGATGCATCCGGGCGGTTGTCCATCATTGCAACGAAGGGTTTGATATCCAGCACAGGAGTGCCATTTAAAATATCAACTCCACTTACATACAGAATATTTCCTTCGATCTGCTCCAGCTTGACTACCGAAAAACCAATTGCATTAGGCCTGCGGTTTACCCGCATGGCAAAGACTCCATGAGGGTCGTCCTCTAGCATCGGTTGGGATACCAGGTCATAACCCTGCGCGCGGTGGAAATGGTAAATCAGTATAACGTGAGTGAAAGCATCCAGGTCTTTGAGCCCTTCCAGATACTTTTCATCTATCTCAACTTCGCCAGTAGTTTGAGGGGCAAAAGTGCCCTGAACCGGCGTAGTTTCAGGCTCAGTAAAACGGCTGTGAAAAACCCCTATCGGGTTGTATTGTACAGTTTCATGTTTTTCCAAGAGCAACTCCTCGTTCGAAAAGTGATATTGCTGAAAAGCTGCCGAGCCTGGATTCGAACCAGGACTAGAGGATTCAAAGTCCACTGTGCTACCCTTACACAACTCGGCATTGTAAAAACCTCTGTTGGTGGTGCCGAAGGTCGGGATCGAACCGACACGAGAGTTGCCTCTCAACAGTTTTTGAGACTGTCGCGTCTGCCTGTTCCGCCACTTCGGCTTGTCAGTAAAGAGGCAGCAAAATTGGTGCCGAGGCCCAGGATCGAACTGGGGACACGCGGATTTTCAGTCCGCTGCTCTACCTGCTGAGCTACCTCGGCACAAGTAGTAATTGTAGCCTTTTAAGCTCGAGG
>Ga0172377_10005298_pt1 | contig 13252 bp, 12 predicted proteins | sample Pumphouse3metaG_FD_119749 | JGI IMG/M metagenome (GOLD analysis project Ga0172377, IMG submission 119749) | Leachate microbial communities from a municipal landfill in Southern Ontario, Canada - Pumphouse #3 metaG | ecosystem: Engineered > Solid waste > Landfill > Unclassified | place: Canada... | reverse complement strand
GATGCAAAAGATTATGCGGCAAAAGTAAACTTATATAGTGACTCTGAAGCTCATGAAATTTTAGATACTCTGCCAGTTAGATTAGATGTTGATAATGACGGGATTGTAGATAATATTGACCTTTGTGACAACTCGCTACTTGAGAACAATATCATGCCTTATGGTTGTAAAAAAATTATGAGAGATAGCGATGGAGATGGAGTTATAGACTCTAAAGACAAGTGTCCAATGACACAAAAAAATATCAAAGTTTCTGCTAATGGATGTCCATTAGATGGTGATATGGATGGAGTTATGGATTATATCGATACATGCCCTAATACACCAATGGGTTACAATGTGGATGGAGATGGATGCAGTGTTTCGCTTAGTCTAAAAGTAAACTTTGCAAATGATAGTGTGCAAATTCCAATGAGTGCAAAAAAAGAGATAGAAGAATTTGCAAAGTTTTTACAAAAAAATCTTTACTATAAGGCTTTAATTATAGGTCATACAAATAACTTAGGCGATGCTTCTTATAACTTAAAACTCTCAGATAAGAGAGCTAAGTCCATAAAAAAAGCACTTGAACTTGAGGGGATAAACCCAGCGAGACTAACAAGTGAAGGTCGTGGAGAAGAGCAACCAGTAGCTAACAATGATACAGATGAAGGACTCGCCCTTAATCGCCGTGTTGAAATAGAATTAACTAACGAAGGATTATAATGAAAATTTTATATATAGCACTTCTCGCATGTTCACTCTTTGGAGGAACTTACGATGATAGTTACAAGATAGAAGATGCAAAGACAGCTAAAAGTGGTGAGCTTGATGCTTTTATGTATGGAGATTTTAAAGAGATTGTCCGATTTGAAATGCTAAGTTTTGAAGATGGCAAACTTAGTGAAGATAATGCTTCATACTATAGTAAGATAGTTGAGACTATAAAAGAGTATAAAAATAATAATGAAGAAATTCGTGTAAAAATCATAGGGCATACAGATGCACCAACTAATGATGTAAATGAGAAAAAAATTGATTCTAAGACTTATGCAAATAAAATTCAAAATATCTTTAGATACTCATTAGATGCAAACGAGTCTCAAAACTTAAGCAAAAACTTTGCTCAAGATATTTCAGATAGGCTTGTTGCAGACGAGATAGATGAAGAGCTTTTAATACTTGAGTATCGCGCTGGAGCTGATATGGCTTTTAGTGATGAGACAACAGATGGTCGTGACTTATCAAACCGTGTAATGGTTACTTTATATGTTCTTTTTTCACCTTCAAAATAAGAGTGAAGAGTGAGTAAAAGAGTTGGCATTGCGGTGAAAGAGGACTCTTTGCTGGAGGCATTAGTTTTATATACAAAGTTGTTTCATAAGCCATTTAGTGCTGAAGCACTTTTATCTGGTATGCCAGTGCATGAGAGAGATGGAAGTTCAAAACTCTTTAGTATCGATACAAAATCAAAATCACTTTTCTCTCGCGTGGCAGCGAGAGCTGGACTTAATGCTACTCTTATAAGAAGAGATATTCGTGCAATGCTTGACTTGCATCTTCCTATGATTTTACTTCTAAGTAATGAAAATACTTGCATCTTAGAGAAGTTTTCGCCAGATAAAACAAAAGCAAAGATTATATACACAGATGGTGAAGCCTCAGAGGAGTGGGTAGAGGTTAAAGACTTAGAGAAAGAGTATCTAGGTTTTGGTTTTTTACTTAAGAAAAAGTTTGAGTATGATTCTAAAAAATCTCGTTCATTAGAAATAAAATCAAAACACTGGTTTTGGAGTACTCTTAATCTTTCTCGCACTATATACAGAGATGTCCTTTGGGCTTCTTTACTTGTAAACCTTTTCGTCTTGGCTACACCACTCTTTACTATGAATGTATATGATAGAGTTATTCCAAACAATGCAGAAGAGACTCTTCTGGTCTTTGCGATAGGTATTATATTTGTCTATATTTTGGATTTTTTCCTTAAGTTTATTCGTGGATATATGCTTGAACTTGCTGGAAAGAAGAGTGATATTATCATGTCTTCTATCATTTTTGAGAAAGTTTTAAACCTTAAAATGTCAGTTCATCCAAAATCAGTTGGCTCATTTGCAAACAATCTAAAAGACTTTGAGTCAGTTCGCTCTTTTTTCACTACGGCTACCATGACAGCGATTATTGACTTACCTTTTGCACTAATCTTTTTAGCAGTTATCTACTACATCGGTGGTCTTTTGGTTTTTGTACCTATCGTTACTATGTTTTTGATTTTGATATTTGCTCTGATCATTAGAAAACCACTCAAAGAGTCTATAGAGAGTTCACATGAAGCTAGTGCTAAGAAAAACTCTATACTTATAGAGACTTTGCAAAATATAGAGACTGTTAAATCTTTGAGTATGTCTGGTAAACAGCAGTGGGAATGGGAAGAATCCACTGGTGAGATTGCTGAGAAAAATCTCAAATCTCGTCTTTTATCATCATCTATTCCAAATATTACGAATCTTCTTATACAGCTAAATACTGTTTTTGTTGTTGTGTTTGGAGTCTACTTAATAAAAGACTTTGAACTTACCATGGGTGGACTTATTGCTGTGGTTATTTTAACTTCAAGAACTGTAGCACCAATGGGACAAGCGGCAGGACTTATTACAAACTACTCAGATGCAAAGAGTTCTTATGAGGTTTTAAACAACATCATTTCTCAGGAAGTTGAGCGACCTGAGGGTAAAGAGTTTGTTCCAAGACCAAGATTTAGAGGCAGGATAGAGTTTAAAGAAGTTTCATTTAACTATCCTGATGCAGAGATGCCAGCTCTTGATAGAGTTAGTTTTACTATTGAAGAAGGAGAGAGAGTAGCTCTTATTGGTCGAATAGGCTCTGGTAAATCTACCATCGCAAAACTTATACTTAGACTCTATGAGCCAACAAGTGGCACAATTCTTATAGATGGTATTGATATTTCACAAATAGACCCTGCAGATTTGCGTCGCTCAATAAGTTATGTCTCACAAGACATAAATCTATTTAAGGGCACTATAAAAGACAATATTATCTCATCTGATTTGCATCCTGAGATAGAAGATGTTTTATATGCAGCCGAGATTAGTGGAGTTAGTGAGTTTGTAAAAACACATCCACAAGGATACGATATGCCAATAGGTGAGAGAGGTGCAGGACTCTCAGGTGGGCAGAGACAAAGTGTTGGTGTGGCCCGTGCTTTGATGCAAAAGAGTTCGATATTTTTGATGGATGAACCTACAAATGCAATGGATCAAACCTCAGAATTAAATCTTATGAACAATCTAAAAACTGAGTTTAAAAACGAAACCTTTGTGTTAATAACTCAAAAATTAGGACTCTTAGAATTAGTAGATAGGGTTATAGTTATGCATCGCTCAAAAGTACTTCTTGATGGTAAAAAAGAAGATGTTATAAAACAACTTGGTGGAGGTGCATGAGATGAAAGATAATATGAAAAACTTATCTGCTCGTGATTATGAGTTTATGCACTCTTTAAGTGCTGCAGTTTTACAAAAAACTCCTCTTCCAATGAGAATTATTTTATACTTTTGGATTGTAGCTATTGTTACTTTTTTAGTCTGGGCAAATTTTGCAATTATAGATGAGATAGCAAGAGGAGATGGCGAGATTAGTCCTAGTGGTAAAAACCAGATGATACAAAACCTTGAGGGTGGAATAGTTGAAGAGATTTTAGTTAAAGAGGGGCAGAGTGTTGAGAAAGGTCAGATACTGCTAAAAATAGATAACCAAAAATCTAAATCCTCTTTTAGCTCAAATGCAATAAAAGCAGATGCACTTGAAGCAAAACTTAGTCGTCTAAGAGCTGAATCAGGAGATGGAAAGTTTGAAGTAGATGCTAAGATTCAAGAGAGAATACCGAGCTTAGTTGCGAATGAGAAGAGCCTTTATGCTACAAATATGAAACAATTAGAATCAAAAATTGAAGCTTTATTTCAGCAGTTAAACCAAAAAAAACACGAACTAAAAGAAGCCCAGACACATAAGTCGCATCTAAAATCATCCCTAGATATGATAACAAAAGAAGTTCGCATGACAAAGCCTATGGTTGATAAAGGTGTCCGCTCAAAAATAGACTTTTTAAAGCTTGAAAGAGAAGCTAATGAGATAAAAGATAGATATACCGCGATAAAACAATCTATCCCAAGACTAAATTCGGCTATAAAAGAAGTAGAGAGTAGGATACAAGAGACAAAATTGCTCTTTAGAAGTGAAGCAAAAGTAAAGCTAAACGAAGCTGCATCTGAGCTACAATCTCTAAAAGCTAACTATACAGCACTTGAGGATCAAGTAACTAGAACTATTGTTCGTTCACCTATGAAAGGTATCGTTCAAGAGCTTTTTGTTCATACTCTAGGTGGAGTTATTAAGCCTGGTGAGAATATAATGGAAGTTGTTCCAAGTGATCAAGCTCTTCTCGTTGAGGTTAAGATTAAGCCCTCAGACATCGCTTTTATATACTTTGGTCAAAAGGCTATTGTAAAGTTTTCTGCCTATGATTTTTCTATCTATGGCGGGCTTGATGGTGAGGTTGTCCACATCAGTGCAGATACTATAAAAGATCAAAAAGAGAATGTTTTTTATACTGTTCGCATAAAAACCACAAAAAACTATCTAGGAAGTGAGTTGAAACCTCTGAAGATTATACCAGGAATGACTGTAAGTGTTGATATTATTACAGGGCAAAAAAGTGTACTTGACTATATACTAAAGCCAATTTTAAAAACGAAACAATATACCTTTACTGAACGATAATTGAACTAAATCAACATTTCGCTACAATGTCGAAATATTTTTAAGGTAAGACATAGCGTGTTAAAAATCAATCAAATGTTTATAGTAAGGTTTTTGCTTCTATTAGTAGGAACATTTTTTATGGCATCTATCATTGGCTACATAACTTTAAAGTCAATTACTATAACCCAACATAAAAAAAATCTTCAAAATTCAATATCTTTGATAGAGTTAGAAAATATAAAAAATCTACAAGAATATGTCAAAAAAGTGAGTCAAGGAACTAACTTAAGAGTGACAATGATAAGTGAAGATGGTGTCGTTTTAGCTGAGTCTTTAGTAGAAGCTGCAAATATGGATAATCATAGTTTAAGATATGAAATTTTGCGTGCAGATAAAGAGACTTTTGCTCATTCAGTAAGAGAGTCTAAAACAGTAAAAGCCGATTTTTTGTATGTAGCTAAAAAAGTCAGCTATAAAGATGGCTCAATCTATATAAGACTCTCTATGAGTTTAGAGACAATTATGAGTGAGTTTTACTTTTTATTTTTAAAACTATTTTTACTATTTTTACTATTTTTTGTTTTAGCTTTTTATGTCTTAAAAAAAATGAACGAGAAATTAGTTTTTGATATCACTCAAATTACAAAGTACTTGGACGAAGTATCTAAAAAAAACTATGGTGCTGTTATAAAGGTAAAGTACTTTTATGAGTTTTTACAAATATCTTTGACACTCAAAAATCTTGTTAAAAGACTGCACTCAAGAGATAAGAAAAAAACAAAAAAATAGCAAATTGTCATAAATACAGAGATTTGTTTTTTCTTTTGTTATATTTTTACTACTTATTTAGTAGGAGAATATATGCGAGATTTTCACGGAGTTATAGAGGCACTAAAGTTTTACTTAGCAAGAGATAAAAAAACAAAAATCCTAGATAAAGATGTTGCATCTGCACTAAAGATGACTCAAGCAAACTTTGCAACCATTAAAAGAAGAAACTCTACTCCTTATAAAAATATACTAGAATTTTGTAGGGATAACAACCTATGTTGTGGAGAGATATTTTTTAAATAAGCTAGATTTTTGACTGTATAGTTATCTTTGTAGCTTCAAAAAGCTCTATGGCTTTTTGTACCATTGGCTCATTTTGTATGTCTGAGTTATCTATTTCTTTTGTATCTGGTGATGAACAAGAAGTTACACAACTACCACTTTCTCCTATCTCAGCATCTTCTATCATAGAAGTAGCTTGCTCATACTTTTGCTTTTCTTCTTCTACAACTTCATTTTTTTTTTGAGGTATCTCTTTGCTGCAAGGCTCATGTTTTATTTTTGTCTCAAAACCAAAGGTCTCTCGCACAAGTTGCTTTATAACTGAAAAACCATGAGTCAAGACTTTTTTACACTCTGCATCTGCACAACTCTCCCATGTGAGAGTCTCATCTATATAAGAAATAAAACTAATAGACTCTTCAAAACAAGTTCCAAGATTTTCATTTCTATCTTTTATGCTTTGTTTTAACTCATCGAACATCTTAAGCGAGAGGTTTGGAAGCTTTGCCTCTTCTTGTGGTGCTGGAAGTTCTTTTTTTGTTTGAGGCTCTTGGTCTAATTTTGTGTCTTTATCTGTTGGAGATTCTTGTTGTTTTGTCTCATTAGTATTTTCTTGAAGACTTTCGTGTGGTTCTATTTTTATACTTGAAATCTGAGGTCTTTGCATCTCTTTTTGCAAAGATTCTATCATTTGGTCAACCTCTTTAATGCGGAGAGCTTCAACCATCTTAAAAAAGATAAGAGAGAGAACGAAAGAACCATCTGCATTGATGCTAAAGAGATATTTTGAGTCACTTAAAATTCTAAAAAATCTCTCTATTACTAAAGTAGAATAGAGTGCATCTTGATTGTACATTCTCTCTTTTAAATAAACTATTAGCTCATCCACAACCATCTCAGCTTCATAATCTTCTAGTATTTTAGTAAACTCAACAAGCTTTGCATAGTCTTTTGCAAAAACCGCACTAAATAAATCCATGATAAATTTAGGATCAACAAGACCTAACATATCTGTAACAGTATTTACATCGACATGATTTTTAGAGTAGATAATGGCTTGGTCGAGCAGAGTTAGAGTATCTCTTAGACTTCCATTTCCACTTCTTGCCAATATCTCTAGTGCATCGCTCTCATATTTAATCTCTTCTAGGTTTAAAATATGAGCTATATGATCTATGATTTTTTTAGTAGCAATAGACTTAAATCTAAAATGTTGAGTTCGACTTAGTATGGTAGCTGGGAGCTTTAGTGGATCTGTTGTCGCTAAGATAAATTTTACGTAACTAGGCGGTTCTTCAAGAGTCTTTAAAAGAGCGTTAAAAGCTTCTTTTGTGAGCATATGAACTTCATCTATAATAAATATTTTAAATCTTGCAGATGCTGGTTTGTATTTAGTTTGTTCTATAAGGTCTCTTATATCGTCTATTTTTCTTGAAGAAGCAGCATCCATCTCAACTATGTCCATATGGCGATTTTGAAGAGCTAAAGTGCAGTTTTGACAAACCCCACAAGGATTATGTGAGATGCCTTCTTCACAAATAAGTGCCTTTGCAAAGATGCGAGCTGTTGAAGTCTTTCCACTTCCACGAAGTCCTGAGAAAAGATAAGCATGAGAGAGTCTTTTGGAGTCGAGTGCTAAAGAGAGAGTTTGAGAAATGGTTTCTTGACCTATAAGCTCGTCAAAGTTTGATGGTCGATACTTTCTTGCTAATACTTCAGAAGACTCTTTCACATACTACTCCAGATTTAATTTGAGGGGATTTTAACATCTAAAGGGTTAAATTATGATTTAAAAAGAATTTTTATAGGAGATTTTAATAGTATCGGTGATACTATTTCATTATCAAATTTAAGAGTATGAGATGAATGTAAAGAGTAAAAATATTGCAGTTGTAAACTTTATAGGTGTTGTTGAAGAGCGAAATGCTAGATTGATACAAAGCTTGATAGTCTCAAAGTTAGAGATGTATAAAGAGCAAAAGATAAAAGCAGTTTTAGTCTCTTTTAAGAGTGCTGTATATAAAGAAAATACTGAAGGTTTAGTATCATTAGTGAAGATTTTAGACGCATTAGCTAAAAATACAGGTCTTGGTATGGCCATTATTGATTATAATGTTGAGCTGTTTAAAATACTAAAAAGGGTTGTAAAAGGTACAAAAATAAAACTTTTTAAAAATGTAGATGTTGCTACTCTTTTTTTAGACCCAAAAGTATATAAAAAAGCCATCTGTGTACTACTATATGATGAAGATGAACGCAACTCCAAAGAATTGGCAGCTGCACTTTCAAAGTATGGTTACTCAGTTATTCGTGCAAAAGATCCAAAAGAATTTCAAGAAAAAATAAATGAAAAAGCTCACGATATTATTATCACTCAAAGTGCTTTAAATGAAAAGATTAATAACGAAGTAGAATCGAAAAACAAGCTACTTTTATCAAAAAAACTTATAGTTAATCTTCCTGTTTTTATGGATACCGCAGTTGAGACACTTGTCTCTTTTACAGGACTTCAAGCACAAAAATCAGCTCATAGCATTAAAGGCTTTGATACAAGTATAGATTCAGAAAACATATGTGCAGTTATGCATTTTAGAGGAGATTTAGAGGGTTATTTTACGCTTGTATTTCCAAAAAGCTTAGCTATTATAACATTAGAGTCACTTCTAGGTGAAACTATTGACGAAGATGATATGGATACATTAAGAGATGGAGTAGGGGAATTTTGTAATATCATAACTGGTTCTACAAAGACTGCTTTTGATAGAAAAGACATAAAACTTTTGTTCGATCTTCCAAAGACTTACAATACTTTAAAGGCGACTCAAGGACATATCGGCGAGAATAATGGTGTTTGGATAGATATGCAACTAGCCGATAAACCTTTTTATATGTTTATCACAAAGTAATTAAAGAGAGTTTTGGCTCATTTTTTTGTGAACAAAAGTAAAGAGAGAATCTCTTAAAAAACTCAATAGTTTAAAAGTTCAAGGTTCTAAAAAGAGTTGTAGAGTTTTTAAAGGGACAACCACTTGGTTGCGATAGCTTTTAGTGCATCTGGGTTCTCTGATGCAAAAAACTTTAATGTAGGTTCTTTATACTTTTGAGTGAACTCAAACTCTCCTTGCAAATACTCCACTATTGAATCTCCTGAGTGTATGATCGTACAATCGTTGTAGAAGTAGTTTTTTATGGAGTCTGATATAAGTGGAAAATGGGTGCATCCAAGTATAATGGCATCTGGTTTTTTTACATCTTTGAAGTAATGTTTTAGCGTTGCTTCTAAGACTTCCCCGCTATAGATCTCTTCTTCAACTATTGGTACAAAAAGCCCTGTGGCTTTTGTTTGAAGGTTCTTATAGCCTCTTTCATTTAGTCCTAATTCATATGCTTTTGAATTTATAGTAGCTTTTGTTGCGATGATAAGAATGTTTGAGTCTTTTTTTGGTAATGAATTTATAGTAGCTAAGATGCCAGCTTCAACAACACCAATGACAGGACAAGATGCACTCTCTCTCATTTCATCAAGTGCGTAAGCACTCACAGTGTTACAAGCCACTATAATGAGGTCTAGCTCAAAGTTTTTAAAAAACTCAACTGCTTCTATAGCATAACGTATAATAGTGTTTTTGTCTTTTATCCCATATGGAACGCGAGCAGTATCTCCAAAGTAGATAATCTCTTCAAAAAGATTATGTTCTAGAAGCGACTTAACAACTGTTAACCCACCAATACCACTATCAAATACACCTATTTTCATCGTTATCTATCTCCTTGAAGAGGAACAACTCTCTCTTCAATTTCTATCACTGAAGCTATACCCATTGGCGAGAAGTAATGCTTTTGCACTATTTTTCTGTATTCATACTCTCTAAAAACTCAGCATTGGTTTCTTTTTTGCCCATTGTTGTGTAGATAAATTTAAGAGCTTCAACTTCATTGTCTTGTTTGTGTAGCATTTGACGAAGGATAAAGACTTTTTGAAGAGTATCCGGACCAATAAGAAGTTCATCTTTTCTTGTTCCAGATTTTAGTATATCGATAGCTGGGAAGATTCTTCTCTCAGCTATTTTTCTATCGAGGACTACCTCAGAGTTTCCAGTACCTTTGAACTCTTCAAAGATAACTTCATCCATTCTGCTCCCAGTATCTACTAATGCAGTAGCGATAATAGTTAAACTTCCACCATTTTCAATGTTTCTAGCTGCTCCAAAAAATCTCTTCGGCTTATGTAGGGCGTTTGCATCTACACCACCAGAGAGAACTTTACCACTTGATGGTGTTACAGTGTTATAAGCACGAGCAAGACGGGTTATAGAATCAAGTAAGATAACAACATCTTTACCTAGTTCAACTCTTCTTTTTGCTTTTTCTATAACCATCTCAGCAACCTTAACATGGTTTTTCGCTGGCATATCAAAAGTAGAGCTATAAACATCGCCTTTTACACTTCTCTCCATATCTGTAACCTCTTCAGGTCTCTCATCAACGAGTAAGACCATTAAGTCAATGTCAGGATGATTTGCAGATATCCCATGAGCTATCTCTTTTAAAAGCTCGGTTTTACCACTTCTTGGAGGTGCAACAATTAAGCCTCTTTGTCCTTTACCAATAGGAGCAAAAAGATCCATCATGCGACCTGTTAAGCCTTTTTCTCTGTACTCGAGTTTGATTTGGTCTAGTGCATAGAGTGGAGTTAGGTTTTCAAAAAGAGGTCTTTTTTTGCTCTCTTCAGGAGGTAGTCCGTTTACTGCTTCTATTTTTATAAGCGCATAGTAGCGTTCTTGGTCTTTTGGAGGTCTAACTTGACCAGTTACCACATCTCCGTTTCTTAGAGCAAAACGGCGGATTTGAGTGTTTGATACATAAGCATCATTTATACTCTCATTAAAACTTTTATCAATAGAACGGATAAAACCATATCCATCTTGCATTATCTCTAAAATCCCACTAAAGAGGATAAAACCACCCTGTTCAGTCTGAGCCTTTAAGATTTCAAATATAACATCTTGCCTTTTTAACTCATTTGGATGTTCTACATTTAACTCTGAAGCTATCGATACAAGCTCTTCTATGCTTTTTGTGCGTAACTCTTCTACGCTTGTACCTTTAACTGGTTTGTGAGTTCTTGATTTTGTGTTGTTTCTTGGACTTGTTTTTCGGGGTGTTTGTGAATTGTTTTCACTCATAAAGTATTTACCTTAGTTTGGTTTTAGATATGTGTTTGCAGGGGATTCTTTTAAGTTTAATGCGGAGATTTTACAATAATAAACTCCCTAAAGTCAAGTGTATAGGCTATATTACTCTTTCATACCATCAATAGTTTTGAAAAGTAACTCAGATAATGACTCTCTATCTTTTGTATTTACATGACTAAACATCTTTTCTTCAAGTGCTATTACATCACTAAGAGACTTCTCAACTATCTCTTTTCCACTCTTTGTTAGGCGGACAAGCTTACTTCTTTTGTCTTCTTTGTTATCAAGCCTTTTTATCAAGCCTTTTGCATCTAGCTTTTTTAAAACTTTAGTCATCCCACCTGAAGAGAAAAAGAGTTTTTCATAGAGCTTTGTAGGGCTTAGTGTGTGCTTTTCATCTACAGATGAATGAAGAGAGGAAAGAACATCAAGCTCACTAGTTGAGATAGAGTACTTTTCTTCTAGTAGAACAGTAATGCTAGCTAAAATCTTCTTAGAAATAAGAAAGAGAGGCAACGTAACATAAGCTATGTTACTTCCTTTTAGGATTTTTTTGTCTTTGTTGCTTAAGTGTAAAATTAGCTCATTTGAATTCATAAAGCAAATTATACTTAGATTATAACTTTAAGTAAATGTATAGTACTTGGCTTTTAATTATGAAGCATCTTTATAAAAGCATTGACAATTTTCATATCTAAATGTTTATGCATATGCGTCTTCATAAGATAAATAGCATCATAAGAACTCAATGCCATCTTGTAGGAGCGTCGTGTGGTTAGTGCATCAAATACATCACATACTCCTATAATACGTGGAAAAAGTGTTATTTCTTCACCTTTAAGTCCATCGGGATAACCCAAACCATCAAGTTTTTCATGGTGGTGGCGGATACCGTCTAATATGTTTTTATCTGTGATTCCTAGTTTCATTGCGATTTTATAACCAAGATAGGGATGCTTTTTCATCATATCAAACTCAAAATGATTAAGTATGCCTGTTTTGTTTACAATATTGTGGTCTATACTACTTTTGCCAAGGTCATGAAGTAGAGCTGAGCGACCTAAGGCATTAAGTTTTGTTTGACTTAGTCCAAGTTCCGAACCAAGACATAGTGAATATATACTAACATTTAGTGAGTGTGTGTGAGTGTAGTAATCATACTCAATTATTTTCATAAATGATTTTATAGCTTTTTTATCATAGATTATACTTTGCAAAATTGGTTCAACAATATTTTTTGAACGCTGTACATTCTCTAGTGCCTCTGGATTTTCATAGAGTGAGTTTGTAAGCTCTGCTGTGGAGGTGTAGATTATATCTATTTTATCTTCTAATGGAAGTAGTTTGTTTTCAAGCGTATCTTGGAGTTTTTTTTCTATAAAGCAATCATATTCACTTTTTTGTTTTTTGTTAACATAGAGTCTCTCAACTTCCATTAAATTGTTTTTATTTACTTTATCGATTACGGTATTGCTTTGCAAAAATAGCGACATATGTGTTACGTAGTCATTAATGTAGAGATTAAATTTTAGCTTATCTCCGACACTAACAAGGCGTTTGTCAAAAACTGAGTATGAAGAGAGGATATGCTCTTGCATTTCAGCATAGCTTGACTTTATATCAGTTTGAACTATTTTTTTATATTTCACAATCTCGCCAATTTATGTTGATTTCCTTAAAGAAGGTGTTCTTGTGGAGCTAGAAAATTATATCAATTATGCTATGAAGAGTATATTAAAAATATTCAACAGAAAAAAGCTTTTATAAAGAGTTTTAAAAGACTTATCAAGTTAAAGAAGTAGTTGTTTTGCAACTCTGTCTATGCACTTTTCATATCTTCTCGCATCTTCAATTTTCTCAAAATTTTTACCTATCATAGAGTAGATAAAAAACTTTGGTAATTTTGTATATAAACTCTCTAATATATGAATTATAGTTTTTGGCGAGATATGGTGACTAAGGTTAAGATTGTCTTGCTCAGTTAAAGAACAGGCTAGGGCATAGTGGTTTTTTTCATCGTAAGATGCATCTATAAAGATTATCTCATTGGCATCTAAGAGTTGTAAAACTAACTCTGGAGTGAGCTGATGCATAGAGATTAATCTTGTGTTTTTTAAATCTAGCTTTTTGAGTTTTTTTATAGTATCAACTCCAAAAGCATCTTCGCCTCTTAACTCATTTCCATAGCCAATGATTACTCTCATCAGCTTCTCTCAAACACCTTGATTATATTTTTGTTGTGGTCT
>Ga0172377_10005293_pt1 | contig 13258 bp, 14 predicted proteins | sample Pumphouse3metaG_FD_119749 | JGI IMG/M metagenome (GOLD analysis project Ga0172377, IMG submission 119749) | Leachate microbial communities from a municipal landfill in Southern Ontario, Canada - Pumphouse #3 metaG | ecosystem: Engineered > Solid waste > Landfill > Unclassified | place: Canada... | reverse complement strand
TCACGCCGCAAAGCCGCCGACCTGATTGCGGCCGGAATGGTGACCGTTAACGGCAAACCTCCGCTCGGCCCCGGCGATCCGGTCGGAGCTGACGACACCGTCTGCTACAATGGCGTTCCAATCACCCAAAATCCCCTGCATTACCTTATTTTGAACAAACCTCTAGGTTATACCTGCACTAATTTTGACCGACATGCAGAAAAAACCGTTTTTGAATTGATCGACCTGCCGAATGCCCCGAAACTATTTTCCGCCGGACGTCTGGACAAAGAAAGCGAGGGGCTGCTGATTATCACTAATGACGGTGATTATGCGGCAAAGTTGATGCATCCCCGTTATGAAATCCTCAAAACTTATATTGTCAAAACCAGCCGTCCGATTCCGCATTCAGAGCTTGAACGGTTGCGCGGCGGCATTGTTGATGATGGTGAACATCTTTGCCCGCGCCGGATTGACGAAATCAGTCCAGGACAATATCGATTCATTCTCAACGAAGGCAAAAAACGTGAAATCAGGCGATTAGTACGCGCCGCCGGAGCACGCACTGAACAGCTTCAGCGAATCCAGATAGGGCAATTGAAACTGGGCAATCTTCAGATCGGAAAATGGCGAAAACTTACCGCTGAAGAAATTCAGGCAACCCTGCACAACTGATTTTTTCAGACGCACAAATCTTCGCGCAGCCGGACAACCGCTTTTTCTTTGGCCTTGGCTTCAACATCGACAGCAGCATCCAAAACACGCCAGCAATCCGGAAAATCCTTTGGATCAATATAATCGGCATGCGGTCGGATATTCGGGTTAGCCCAGCCGTTTTTAGGGGAAGAAATATGGAAATGCGGAGTCAGTCCGCTTTTCCGCCAAGTTTCGGCCGCAATCGCAGTTGCCTCTTCAATGCTGAAGCCATCCTGATTGCAACGGTGATGATGGACATCATAAACCAGCGGAATATCCAAGTCGCGGCAAATTCCGCAAAGGTCGCTGACCGTATAGGAACGATCGTCATTTTCCAGAGTCAAACGTTTTTGCAGTCCGTCCGGAAAGCTTTCAAACACTTGGGCGAAACGCCGAATCACGGCATTTTTATCTCCGTAAACTCCGCCCATATGAAGGTTTATTTCGGAGGCTCCAGTCAATTCCGCAATCATTAACTGATGCCGTAATTCCCGGATTGAGGATGCCGCGACTGCCGGATCAGGTGAAACCGGAACCACAAACTGATCGGGATGAAGACTCAGCCGGATCCGGTGTTTTTGCGAAAAAGATCTGACTTCACCCAGTGTTTTGAATATTTCTTCATGATTCGGAAGATTTGCCAATTCATAACCGGCTTCCGGATGAGTTGCCAAAGGAAACAGCGCGGAGGAAATCCGAAAAACATCAATTCCAAGGCGGTACGCGGTGCTGACCGATACTGCCAGTTCTGAAGCGTTATGCACGCAAATTTCGGATAATTTCAAGAGCTGCCGGGGACGGTCGAAATTGCGCAAAGTACGCAGAGTCACTGTTTTGAAGTGAATCGGTTCGTCTACAAACAGACAGCATAAGCCAAGATGTATATTTTTCATCAACGTTCCCGCGAAGCCGGACCAGAAAAATCAAGATCCGGAATCAGTTCAGTTCATGGTCACTTGAGATATGTCTTCGGCATTTGTGAAAACCATCGCCAGGCGATCCATTCCCAGCGCACATCCCGCGCAATCCGGCATACCGTATTCCAACGATTCAAAAAATTCAACCGGTTCCGGATAAACATTCATTCCCGAAGCCGCCCGGGCGGCAGCTTCCGCGGCAAACCTCTGACGTTGAACAACCCCGTCGGTGAGTTCACTGTATGCGTTGGCTATTTCCAGCCCTCCGATATAGAGTTCCCAGCGTTCTGCAACTGTCGAATCATCTTTTTTCAACCGTGCTAATGAAGCGCGGGATGCCGGATAATCCATCAGAAAAGTCAGCCGGCCAAGACCCAGCTGCGGCTCGATTTTAGAACTCATTATTTCATCAAAAATATCGCGTTCCAAAGCTTCCGCAGAAGAAATCCCCGCAAATTGCCGGTATGCGTCGTCAACTGTAATTATCTGAGGATCAACTTTCAGGTCAATCGTCATTCCTTGAAAATTGATTGTGGGAGAACCAAACATCCTGAGTGCGGCCTCGCGCAACATCATTGAGGTAAACCGGAGCAGTTGCCAATAGTCCGCGCCGCATTCGTACCATTCCAGCATGGTGAATTCTTCACGGTGCCGCCGACCGTGTTCCCCTGCCCTGAAACACGCGCCAATCTGATAAATACGTTCAAACCCGGCGCAGAGGAGACGCTTCATTTCCAATTCCGGACTGCAACGCAAAAAGCGTTCACCGCAACGCGGCGCTTCAATAAATTCTTCCGGGGCCGGCGCATTGATCACTAAAGGAGTTTCAACCGCCATAAAGCCGTTTTCTTCAAAAACAGCCCTGATATGAGAAAAAAGCCCGGCGCGCAAAGCGAGCCGGGCTTGAAGTTCCGCAAGATTACAAAGATGTTCAGGCTTTGGAAACACGGTCGGCATATGCTCCGGTACGGGTGTCAATGCGGACAGTATCGCCTTCATTGATGAAAAGCGGTACCTGAATTTCATATCCGTTATCGATTTTGGCCGGTTTCGTGACATTGGTGGCGGTATCGCCGCGGGCGCCCGGCTCAGTTTCCTTAATGACCTTTTCAATGAAAGTCGGCAGCGTAACGTCAATCGGCGCGCCATTGAACATAAGAATTTTAGATTCCGAGTTTTCAATCAAAAAATACGCGTTGTCGCCGATAACGTCTTTAGATACATGAATTTCTTCATAAGTATCTGAATCACTGAATACAAAGAAGTCGTTGTCAACGTATAAAAATATGGTTTCGCGTTCTTCCAGGTCAGGTTTATCGATTTTGTCAACCGGACGAAACGTACGGTCCATCGTAGAACCGGTAATCAGGTTTTTCATTTTGCAGCGATAAAGTGCTGTGCCTTTGCCTGGTTTGCAGAATTCGAAATCCGTAATTATCCACGGATAATCGTCAACCAGGACTTTAAGTCCTTTTTTCAAATCGGATGCGCTGAACATAAGTTAGTTGTTCTCCAAGTTTTTGATTATAATTGGTTAAGCCTGATAAAATACACTAAAAAAGCCTCTTTTACAAATGTTTCAAGCAGGTTTAATGAGATATTGCGACAACTTCAAAAACTTTCATTGCTCCAGTTTAAAAGAGTGGTATTTTAAATGATTCAAGATTAAAAATCGGAAATGACTTTGACGCAGATAGCAATATGAAAACACTTTTAATAAAAAATGCCGCCGTGTATGACGGTTCCGGTGCGCCCCCCGTACAGACTGATGTACTGATTGAGTCAGGACGGATTGCCGGAATCGACGATAGACCGGGCAAGGCAGACACGGAAATTGACGCTTCCGGCTTGGCACTGATGCCGGGTTTTATCGATGTCCACGGTCATTCTGATGTTTCAATTATTGCCGCGCCCGAAGCAGTCGGCAAAATCAGTCAAGGAGTTACTGCCGAAATCACCGGCAACTGCGGACTTTCACCGTTTCCGATAAGTACACTCAATCGGGAACACCTCGAACATCTCTACCGGCAATACAACTGCCGTATTGAATGGGATGACTTCACCGGCTACCGCCAGGCAGTGGAATCCCGCAATCCGGCGATCAATCTGTTGCCGCTGTGTGGTCACAATACCTTGCGCGCAGCAGTAAACGGCTATCGTGAGGGACGGCTTAATCTGCAACAACTTGACATAGCTGCGCAACTTTTGAATACCCAACTCGAACAAGGCGCGGGCGGATTTTCCAGTGGTCTGCTCTATACGCCGGGCTGTTTTTCAGATGAACAGGAAATCACTGCTTTGTTGACCGCGCTGGCTCCTTTTTCGCGCCCCTACACCACACATCTGCGCAGCGAAGGCAATCAGCTGCTTGAAGCAATCAAAGAAGCCATCACATCATGTGTTTCCGCCGGTCAAAAACATCTGCACCTCAGCCACTTCAAAACAGCCGGAAAAGCCAATTGGCATAAACTGGATGATGCGCTTGAACTGCTGGCTCAGGCGCCGCTCCGGATCACTGCGGATCGTTACCCTTATATCGAATCCATGACCAATTTAAGCGTTATCCTGCCGGATCATCTGTCCGACATGACCAACGAAAAGCTTTCGGAATATCTTGCTGAACCCGACCATGCCGCTGAAGCAATAGCGGATTTGCGCCGGTATCCGGCGGAACGCTGGCGTACCTGCCGTTTGGTTTCAACCTCGGCGCAACGCTTTAAAAAGATGCACGGCAAATTGCTGGCGGAATTCTCCGATCCGGCAATGGCCTGTGTTGAAATATGGCGCGACGATCCGGCGGGAGCAATGGCAGCATTCAGCGGAATGTCGCCTGACAACCTGAAACGGATTCTCGCGCTGGACTTTGTCGCCTGCGGCAGTGACGAGAGTGCCCGGCCGCAGGATTACCGTTTCGGCGTCAGCCATCCTCGTGGCTTCGGTTCGTTTCCGGAATTTTTCCGTCAGCAAAAAGACGTGGTCAGTACTGCCGAAATTATCCGGCGCGTCACCGCCTTTCCGGCCGCTATTTTTAATCTAAGCGGGCGGGGAATGATAAGACCGGGTTACGCCGCAGATTTGGCGCTGCTGGATTTGGACGAATACCGTGCACAAGCCGATTTCGCCGCGCCCCACCGCCTGGCTTCCGGAGTCAAACTGGTACTGGTCAACGGCTGCCCGGCTTACGGAGAAATGCTCAACGAAAAACCGGTTCGCGCCGGTAAAATCTTACAACCCAATTGAGGACCAAATATGAATGACAAAATTCTCATCCGCAACCTGAAAATGAAAACCATTGTCGGAACACTCCCGGAAGAACGCTTAACTCCGCGTGAAGTAATTCTCAACGTCGTATTGGAATGCGATACGCGCCCGGCCGCCGCGAAAGACGACCTGATGCTGGCGGTAAATTATCTGGATGTACATGATCAGCTGATCAATCTCGGAAAAACATCACAATATTATCTGATTGAAACCCTGGCGCAGGCTGCTGCCGAGCTTTGCCTGTCACTGGCCGGAGTTCAATCCGTGACCGTAACCGTGGACAAACCCGGCGCACTCTCACACTCAGACAGCGTGGCCGTCGAAATCAGCCGCAGCAAATAGTTTAAAATCCGCGCGCGCATAATGCGCGCGCGGATTTTAGCTGAATATTCATCAACGCCTTATTCACGTCCTTGGACTGTTACGTGACTTTGTCGATGATTGCCACCGAAAAGAAAAGTTTTTCCAGCGCGGTTCCAGAAGCCATTTTGCTTAATCCTTTGACAATATTAAAAAAACTGTTATATTCTTATGTAAACGGAGGTTATATATGGTCGCTGTCGGCATAGTTCTTTTTATCGCATTCTGGTTTGGATTTTTCCGTTTTCTGCACGATGCGGTTATCATCCTTGGCTCATCCAAAGACCCGCGCACCATCGCAATGCGGAAAAAATACGAAAAAAGAGCTGACCACCGCTGCTTTTAACCTATTTCCCGTGAATTATTTTCCGCATTTTTTCCCAGTAATCCCAAAAGTATTAATTAAAACAGTTAATCAGTATTTCAGATCAGCGTAATCAACCCAGCCGCCGGCTTTGACCAGTTCCTGGTCAAAAGCGTTGATAGTGAACGGATATTTTTTTTCTTTGCCGCCACCTTTGACCGTAAACTCGAGTTTATCGAGATCAGTAGTGCATTCTGCGTCACTGCCGGCAAAGTTATTGAATAAATCATCAATCTGTTCCGGTTCAAGCGAAATTGCCATCATTCCGCAGTTGAACATGTTCTGACGGAAAATGCGTGCGAAATTTTCCGCGATGACCATATTGATGCCGTTGTATTCCAGTACCCATGGGGCATGTTCGCGCGAAGAACCGCAACCGAAATTGGCGCGGGTGACAATAACGCTTTTATCCTCAATGTCGGTTTTCGGATTGAAGCCCGGAATGACCAGGTCTTCCAGGCAATATGGTTTCAGTGCCGACTTGGACGCTTCATTCATATATCGGGCCGGCAGAATTTCGTCGGTATTGATATCGGAACGATCCAGAAACAGGATTTTGCCGTTAAAATTTTTCATAATCAGTTTACTCCTAATTTATACGTTGTAGAGCGGGGAATTGGTGATTACTCCGGCGATGGCGGTAGCGGCAGCAGTAGCCGGACTCATCAGGTGAACCGTTCCGCCTTTGCCCATACGTCCGGCGAAATTGCGGTTAGTCGTAGAGGCGCAGACTTCGCCGTTGGCCAACACGCCGTTGCTCATGCCGAGGCAGGCGCCGCAGGTCGGATTGGTCACGCAGAAACCGGCATCCATGAAAATTTTAATGATTCCATCAGCCAAGGCTTCGGAAAATATTTTCGGAGTTGCCGGCGACACGATACCGCGCAGATTCGGACTGATTTTTTTGCCTTTGAGCACTGATGCCGCAATTCTCAGGTCTTCGAGACGCCCGTTGGTGCAGGAGCCGATATAAACCTGATTGACTTTTACACCGCTCATCTCGGCAACAGTTTTGACCTGATCAGGTTTGTTGCCGAATGTTACCAGCGGTTCCAGTTCAGACACATCCATGTCGATAACTTTCAGATATTCGGCGTCAGCGTCAGGGCGCCATTGGGAATAATCCTGTAACGCGGCTTCTTTTGACGTGAAATCATCTTTGATAAAAGGCCACAAATAATCGACCGTAACCATATCCGGATAACATACGCCGCAAGTACCGCCGGCTTCGATCGCCATATTGCACAGCGTCATCCGTGAATCCATATCCATCGCTGAAACAGCAGAACCGGCAAATTCAATAACTTTGTCAGTCGCGCCGTTGACGGTCAGCATCTTGATTACTGCCAGAATCACATCTTTGGCATAAACTCCGGGCTTCAACTTCCCGTTGAGGTTAATTTTAATGGTTTCCGGATCGCGCATGATGCAGACACCTTTCAGAATCCCTACTTCCAGGTCGGTAGTGCCGACACCCGCCGCAAACGCGCCGAACGCGCCGTGCGTACAGGTGTGTGAATCACCCATGATAATGGTGAAACCCGGTCGGACAAAACCTTTTTCAGGAAAAATCGCATGGCAGACGCCGTTTTCACCGATATCAAAAAAGTCTTTGATGTCGTGCCGGTGCGCCCAGTCGCGAAGCGTTTTGCCCTGTTCAGCAGTTTTCGAATCTTTAGCCGGAGTAACGTGATCAATAACGGCTTTAATTTTTGTTTTGTCAAAAACCCGGTCTTTGCCGCGTGTCACCAGATCATCCACCGCAATCGGGGTAGTGATTTCGTGACAAAAAACCCGATCCAACGACAAAATTGAAACCCCTGCCACCGGAGCATCCACCCGGTGCGCGTCAAAAATCTTCTGTGCTGTTGTTTTACCCATAAAAATAAACTCCTAAGTTGCTTTCCTGAAATATACCATACACCATAATATATTCAATATTTTTATTAAAATTAATTATATTTAACGAATTATGATGCTATTTTATCAAAAATGAGCGTGGAGGCAATATTCATGGAAACTAGAATCGGTAAAAAAATTATCGAGTACCGCAAAGAACACGGATTGTCAATCAAAGATTTCGCGCAACGCAGTGAATTGAGTACCGCGTTGATCAGTCAGTTGGAACGCGGCATCGGCAACCCGAGTTTGAGTGTACTGAAGTCGATTTCGCGCGTGCTGGGCATTTCGTTGCCGACACTGCTGGTTGAAGATATTGATAACGGTTCGCTGATCCGCCGCAAAAATGAGCAGGAAAAAATCCATAATCCCAATGAAAAAAACGCCGTTTATTATGCGCTGACTCCGGGACCGGTCAGATCCAATGTCGAACTGCTCCAGATGACGCTGAAACCGTTCAGCGAGAGCAACAGCGGGTTCTCGCAACATTTCGAGGAAGAAATCGCTTATATTGTCGAGGGCGAAGCCGTGATGGTGTTTGAACACGAAGAATTTCTGCTCAAGCAGGAAGATACCATCAGAATTCTGCCGTCGCGCAAACATAAGCTGAGGAACGCCTCCCCCAACCCGGTCAAGGTTTTGTTTATCAAAAGCAAAGTCACCTATTGACCGCGCCGCTTTCTCCTTTCCGCCCGGACCGGCATTTTCAAAATCACCGCCCAAACATTATTCAGAGTGTTTGGTTTTATCGCTAAAACCAGATTCTCAATTTGCAAACTTTCCGCTTCAATGATATACTTTCTACCTGAATTATGAGTATTATTTATTCGTATTAAACGAATTTGCGTTGTAACCAAAATCATCGGCTGAGGAGTCGACTATGGCATACCGACCGCCATTTACAGTAAGTCCAACCGCAATCAGCAAAGTTGCGGAGATTTCCGCATTGATTGAGCGGTACATTATACGCATGGAACAGGAAGACGGCCTGCGTTTGCGCAAGGCAAACCGTATCAAAACGATTCTAGGGTCGCTGGCCATAGAAGGCAATACCCTTTCCGAAGATCAGATCACCGCGATTCTCGATGGGAAACGGATTGTCGCTCCGATTCGGGAAATTCAGGAAGTTAAGAATGCTATTGCGACTTATGATCTGTATCCGTCGTTAAATCCTTATTCTATTGAAGACCTTCTACAGGCGCATGGCATCATGATGACTGCGTTGATCGATACACCCGGACAATTCCGCTCGTCCGGCGTCGGCGTTGTCGCCGGAACCAAAGTCATCCATATGGCGCCACCGGCGGAACGTGTCTCCGGATTAATGTCCAGCCTATTCGATTGGCTGAAACGAGCGAAAGACCATCTATTGATTCGCAGTTGTGTCTTCCATTATGAGTTCGAATTCATCCATCCTTTTGCTGATGGCAACGGGCGCATGGGACGGCTCTGGCAATCATTGATTCTGGGGCAGTTGCATCCGTTCTTTCAGTATCTGCCGGTCGAAAACATGGTATATTCGAACCAGGAGGGCTACTATCAGGCAATCAATATCAGCACACAGAAAACCGATAGCGGAATATTCGTTGATTTCATGCTTGAAGAAATTTTGCGCACCTTGAAACAACACTTGGAAACTTCAGATGTCGGTGTAAATGTCGGTGTAAATGTCGGTGTAAAAATTCTCGCATATATCCGGTTGCACCCCGGATGCCGGGCAAACGCGATCGCCGATGCAGTAGGTACAAGCACCCGGACAGTGGAACGTTATATCCGGCAACTTCGGGAGCAAGGAAAGATTGAGTTCCGCGGCGTTCCGAAGACCGGCGGATATTACATTTACGAGGACACAAATGACCAAAGATAAAGAAACACCTTTTTTTGACGGTTTTGATCTGCCGGAAGACGAGAACAACCATAATATAACCGAAAATGACTATATCCCGGCGATGGAGTGGCTTGACCAGATGATACTCAAAGTTGATATCATCCGCATTTCCCCTAATAAAAACCAAAAACAAAAAGCTGTAGCAGCGCAACTTACCGAGTATTTGGAATTTATGAAAAAGCTGCTTTTAGAAAGTATAAAACAGGACAAGCGCGAGGACTATGAAGAGTTAATCGGGCGTGTGTGGAGTCACATTATGGATTTCCGTATCTTCTTGAATATGTTTGCCCGTCCGGTCTTAAACGATGCCGAATCTGTAAATTATATTTTCCAGCTCTGTTCGAAAATGGAACAAAAATTAAAATTTATGCGTCCGCTCCACGAAAGTACTCGAAAACGTCTTCCCAAAACGTTAAAGGCTCATTTCGCAAAAATGCCGGAATGCGCAAAAAAAATATTACACTACTGAAATCAACGCATTGGAGGAACTATAAATCATGTCACAGAAAACTTTTTACAAACTCGAAATCAAGCTCATGGGATGTCATGAGGAAGTGACGCGAACATTAATTGTCCCTGCCGATATCCGGCTGGACTACCTCAGTGAGGTTTTGCTATACACGATGGGCTGGCGCAATGCGCATCTTCATGAATTTCAATCACAATCCGGAAACTACGGTATAAAAAATCCGGATTGGGATAATGATTTGAAGGATGAACGCCGCTCTCGGCTTTCTGTAATAGCCAAACCCAAAATGCCGCGTTTCGATTTCATTTACGACTTTGGCGATAATTGGGCGCATCTGGTTGAAGTTGTCGATTTCAACTGCAATAAAACGCCAGGGAAACGACTGTTCTTTTGTACACAAGCAACCGGGGCCTGTCCGCCGGAGGATGTTGGCGGAACTCCGGGCTACGAGGATTTTTGCGCCGCGATTAATGATCCCAACCATGCAGAACATGAAGAAATGACCGATTGGGTTTACGGTCTTTACCCGGCTTCGCAAAAGTGGCCGGATGGCGTTTCCATTGATAACATCAACAACATTCTTAACAGCTATGAACGATATTATCGCAAGGAAACCACGCCCAAAAAGTCCAAACTGCAAAAAATGTGGGTAAAAACATAAAACAAAGTCACCTATTGACCGCGCCGCGTTCAAACTAGCGGCGCTGAGTCCGGACCATCATTACTCCATTCCGTCGCGCTTCTGGGCAATGACGGTTTTTGCTTTATCGTTCAACACCAGATTACCGTTGCTGTCGAAAGCAATATCCACGTTCCAGTCGGTTCTTTCGCTGATCCAGTGAATAACTTCAACATTTTCCCACGGAATAATTCTGATCATATTGTCGCCGGAATGAATCTGGCTACGCATCTGATCGATAATTCGGTTGAAATGAAATGTTCTGCCTTTGACCGCAATATATTTAGCGGTTTCCTCTAATACCTGACCGATAATGATGTGAGTATGCGCATCGGGATAGCTTTTCTTACAGCGCAGTCTGATATTTTTGCCGACAAGATATTTATCCATAATAATTTCCTTTTTTAATTTTTTAAGCTGTCGTCAAAGCCTACAAACTTAACTTTGAAGTTTGCAGGCATGACGTTTTCAGCGTTCGTTGTCCAGCAGGTACTGGCGATACCCGAAACGGTTGAATTCACTTTTGCGTCCGGTATCTTTTCTGATTATCTTCATTTTTTGAAGGTCATTTTCATCAATTTCCGAATCAGGTTGGATTATTTCGCAGTCGGCGACCACAATGAGTTTGGATTTCTTAGTCGATTCACGTTCCGTCGAAAAAAACCAGCCCAACAGCGGAATATCTTTAAGCAGAGGCACTCCGCCAACATCGCTGACCACTTGTGACTTGTCGATACCGCCGAGATATAAGCGGTTTTTGCCGTTGCCGAGCATAATTTTCTGTTCAGAATCATATTTTGTAGTGCGAACCGCGCCGGTTGAGGTATAACCAAGCATCGAAACCGTTCCAACCTTGAGATGGAGAGTAGTCGCGTTTTCGGTGATGGAAGGAGTCGCCTCCATAAAGAACCTGAATTTATGGTTTTCCGCTTTCACATTGACTTCATTGCCATGCTGAATATCGCCGCCGTCAGAGAGGTTAGGCGTCTCTTTGATCGGGGTAAGCGCTGCATAAAGTATACCGCTTTTGCGTTCCATTTTCCCGGTGGAGCCGTTCTGAATGGTGAGTTCACCGTTGGAAACGACTTTAGCCTTGCCTTTGGACACCAGGAAGTCGAGGAATTTGCTGTTCCACTTCGGTTCGAAATTGAAGTAGTGAGTATTGACGGTGCCGTCCGGAGCGACAATACTGGTCAGTTCTCTGATGTTATAGTTGCGGCTGAATCCAGCGCCGGTACTGAGAAACTTCACGCCGTCGTTATTTTTCCACGACTGAAAATCCAGTCCCAGCATGCCGTCATTTTCCGAATCAAGTTCATAAACAGTACAGCTGATGCGAACTTCGGGATGAGATACATCATAAATCCGTAGCATATCTTCAATATTTTTCCGTGAATAGAGCGCGGTATTGAAGAAAAGACAGTTCAAATCCTCGTCCACTTCGACTTTGTCCTTGCCGCCAATCAGTTCGACGGTGTCATTGGACACGTTGGCGCCGACCAGCTTGATCAGCGTCTGCAGTTCGTTGGCCGGACGTCTGGCGGGGAAGTAAATGTACTTCGGACCGCCGGTGGAGTTTTTAATATTCGGTACATCAAGTTTCGCCACCAGCGAATCGATGCCCATACCGTTTTCATTGTCTTTGAAACGATAATCTTCGGCGGAAACCATAATCACACCGGTGCCGTCGGAAAATTTAACACATTCAATCCCGGTATTGACAAAAATTTTCTGAGTTTTCGCCGCATTGTCTTTGCTGTACTGATTATAATAATCGGTATTGCCCCGGCCGGTCGCGTTGTTATAGTTGACCCGCGTCGTCTGAACCATTTCCCGCAGATAAGGGCGGATCGAATACGGATCCGCGTGCTTGAGCACATAAGTTTTGGTTATCACTTTCGGATCGTTGGTATCCCGGATAAAATGTACGACTTCGGCGCCTTCCTTGATATTCAAGCGCAATTGCGCCTCCACTTTGGAATTTCCGTAAGCCGGATTGTTATTGGAGGTCGGTTGCTGGTTGGCTAACACTGCCAGCGTGCCCGCGCTTAAAATACCCGCAAAAATCATTTTTTTATTCATTTTCTGTAATCCTCAATTTGTTGTGAATCAGTGTTATTTGTTGTTGACCAGCTCGGGAACGGCAACCAAACGCCCGGTTATTGCCGCGATATCGGTGTCCGGATGAAGCAGTTCGGCTTTTACCGAAACGAAGTAAAAATGTTTTTCTTTGTTTCTAGTCGTGCTGCCAAAAACATACTTGAGTACCGGCACTTCGCACAAAAACGGAACGCCGATGGTTTGCTCGACGTCGAGTTCTTTGGTCCAGCGCCCGATCATGCGTTCGCGTCCGGTTTGCACTGAAATATGTCCTTCGCTGTCGGACGACTCGTAAAGTTCGTCGCCGAGATTGTTGCGTTCAACCACATTCTTCATCGACAGCTTGTAGGCGAAATTAATTATGCCGGTCTGTTTCGCGTAATCATTTTCGCTGTGTCCCAGACGTCCGTCCTTGTTGGTTGCGCCGGAAAGCGATATCGCCGGTTTGATGATACTCAGAGTAAGATCATCGTTGGCCGACATCGCCACGGCACTGGCAAAAGTCTTGCCGTCCTTGGTCAGATTCTGATAACCGGGCGTGAACTGCAACTTCGCGTCATGACCGGTGGCAACCGTCAGCGTGGCGCTGGTCGCCAGCTTGGCTTTGCCGTTCTGCTGGAGCAGCCGTATGAACGACATGTCAAAC
>Ga0172377_10005292_pt1 | contig 13258 bp, 6 predicted proteins | sample Pumphouse3metaG_FD_119749 | JGI IMG/M metagenome (GOLD analysis project Ga0172377, IMG submission 119749) | Leachate microbial communities from a municipal landfill in Southern Ontario, Canada - Pumphouse #3 metaG | ecosystem: Engineered > Solid waste > Landfill > Unclassified | place: Canada... | reverse complement strand
TCACGCATAACAAATATATCGATCTGGATTTTATACTAAAAAAACCCGCGCTGAGCGCGGCGTGCTTACTGCGCTACCTTGGTGAGACGAGCAGAAACAAGAGACAGTTCTCTGCCGACAAGGCGCACGGTTGTCGCGCAGCTTTGCTCTTGCTTTGCGAATGGCATGACAAGCGCGCCTACCCCTACGCTCTGCGCCTGCTGTCGAACCCTTGTTTCATCAGCAGTGCTCTCGGCGCCGGGAAGTGCCAGATGCTCGATTTAGCCGCCATGGTCGCAGGTGTTTCTGGGGGGCATTTGGCTCCGTTGCGCGACCTGATCATGGACAAACGGGCTAATCCGTTTTCCCGTGCCGTCGCAACCGCCGCGATTCCCGTCCTGGCGATCCGCTGCGGCCTTGACCGCGCCGTGACCCTCCGTTTCTACGCGGGCTTTCTCGATGCCCTGTTGGAAACGAGGGCTAACGCCTGTAAAAGGTTTTCGAAATTTATGATCGGTCAACTTGTCGAAGACGCGTGCAATCTACATCCTGTCGAACTCCGATCCCGGCTGGAGGCGGTGGTAAGAAAGCGCCTAGTGCTGCGCCGCGTGCTGACCCTGAGCCGTATCGCGCATAGCGCCTCGTTGCAAGAGTGGGAGCTGGCAAGCGCGAACGACGCCCGTTATCCCTCGTTGCCGCAGGGGGTTCTGTATCAGCTAAAGACGGAAGCTGAGGAGGGCCATTTATTAGATGCCGCATTGAACGACGAAGAGGATTATTTCGAGTTCCCGCGCGAAAATGAACCATATTACACTGATCAGAAGACCGCCTCCGCACACCTCGCTGACGATATGTCGTCAGGGGCGGCAGCCCGGGCTAAGGACGAAAGTAAGGTTGGGCGCAACTCACCCTGCCCTTGTGGCAGCGGTCGAAAGTTCAAGAAATGCTGCGGCCGCTGAGGCGTGGGTATCGTAAAAGCTGGAGTAAAAACCCCGCAAACGAATGTGCCGGTTTTAGGCGTCTATGGGATGGTGGTGTGCGGAATTATCATCCGCGCGGCGGCGCCGAGAGTCAGGGTGAGCGCGGCAAATGTCAAAAACGGCCATCACTCATCAGCCTTTCCAGCGTGTTCTTGCCGTCGTCACCTGGTTATCTCGAACAAATCCAGCTTGAACGCGCAGCCGCGCGAGCCGGCGTGGAAAATGCAGCGTTGCAGAAGCGCTCCGTCACCGGGCGCATCGGCCGGTCGGGATTCCACATCGCCTTCGACGCAAGGTATGCTTTGAGCGCGGCGAACTCCTCGCTATGGCCTTCATTTACAAAGTTATTATACGGAAAGGCGGTGGCAAAATTCAATTAAAATCCGAGAAAATATTTCCATAAAAGTGGTGGCAATTATCTTGTCTGTTGCCGGTGCTTTTTGCTATTTGAAATTTCGTGTGTGAGTGCCCGCATTCACACAAATGTGTGGGTGTGTGCTAGGTTGTCGGGATGCGTTTCTGCAATGGTTGTTGGAAAAATCAGCGTTCTGTTTGTCCCCTGGGGGACGGGGTGTTGTCGTCAGGCGATTCTGTAAGATCTCTGCTTCTAGTGGTCTTTAGAAGACACGGATGACCCTTGGAAGCTGCTTTGCGCCATTCAGACATCGACTTCCCTGTGCGTCGCTTGAAATAATTTTTAAGCAGATACTCGGACGAGAAGTCAAACTGAATTGCGAAAAAAACGCCACATCAAATAATTTCGCATTTGAGAATGTAGATCCTTCTGCTTTTGCTATAATCACAGCAAGATCACAACAAAGATCAGGATGAGCAGCGAGGAGAATGGGAGTGAGTGTAGTATTCTTTGATGTCAATGACAGGCAGACTGGCGGACTCGAGGTTCTCTTCCCGGACTTCAGCGCATTTCAATATGTCGGTCGGATGCTCGACCCTGCGCGGGAAGGCCACTTCCGCGCGACCATAACCGAACTGCGCCAGCGGCGGATCACGCGCATTCTCGCGCCCAACCACTATCATGAACACATCGATCACCTGGCAACTTATCTGATGGCGGCGATAATCTCTGCGCTGATTGAGCAGCGCAAGGCACGCCAGATGAAGGACGGTCGGTATATCGAGGTCTACCGCAGGTTCGATCCTCGGCCTATATTCGATTCGAACCATACCGGGAGCTTATCGAGAAGACAGGTTGCTGACGGTGTTCTCACTCAAGGAGACAAGATAAATGTTTGATGCCATCAACTGGAAGAGGGACGCGGATCTCGTGGCGGAGGTTCTGTCGCGCGCCCCGTCGTTCGACAAGGAATTCCGCATCGGCGAGGATGAGTTCAGGGCGCGCTGGAAAAAAACTTGGGGCGCATTGGAGGCGAAGGGGATAGACATCGGGTTCGTTTACTCTGACGAGCACTATTGCGGTGACGTACCCTATTTTGGCGGCAACACCAACATCCATGTCGAACCGGTCGCTGGTGTCGTCGGGCGCAACGGGTTCTTTCTTCTGGCCGGTCTCGAGGGCGGCTACTGCGCTGAGCTCCTTTCTCCGCGTAGTGGGTGCAAAGTGCGCAAGGTCGAGATGCTGAAGCTTGCCGACGAGGACTATCCGGTTGAGGCGGTGCCGCTTGACGAGGTCTTCGAGGAGGCCTGCGGCCGTAGGCCGAAGAACATCGGGCTCCTAACGCCGGCCGAGGTGATCCCGACTCGATTCTTCCTGAACTTCCGCAAGATGTTCGACGGGGAGGAGAACGTGATTGACGTGCGCGAGATCCTCTTCAAAGTTAAATATGAGAAGAGCGAGAATGAGATGCGGATGATTTCCGAGGCGGCGCGGATATGCGACGTGATGATCGAAGGCATGCTCGCGGTGCTGCGTCCCGGCCTTTACGAGACCCAGGTCGCGCAGTGGGGCTATGCCGTTGCCAAGGAACTCGGCGTCGAGACTCGCGGCTTCGACGTAATGGTCTGCGCGGGTGAATCTAACCGCGCCATTGTCGGCAGGGCGATGAACCGAAAGATCGCGGCGGGTGACGTGGTGATGCTCGGCGTCGGCCCGAAGCGTGACGGTCTCACCGCTTGCGAACGCTGCAGCGTTGTCTGCGCGGACTCTCCCTCCAAGCTGACTGAGGAGCAGAAGTACTGGTTCGATTTCGTGGAAGGAGCCTATAAGGTTGGCCTCGACGCCTATGCAGACGTGGCGGAGAACAACCGACCCTCGAAGTTTCAGGAGCAGGCGCTTGTTGACTATTTCGCCGCACGGTCGGATGAGGTCTCGCGGCGCTACGGCAAGCCGATTGATATGGTGAGGCTGAAGCCCTACACCGGTACGCACAACGCCGGCTACACGGAGTGTCAGGAGTTCTACGGGGCGATTACGCTCAATTCTGAAGAACCCCTCGGCAATCGTATCGTCACGATGCTCGATGTTGCCGTGCGCGGTTATTCGAAGGACTGGAACGATGTCGTCATTCCCGGGCTCGACTATATTCTTGTCGAGAAAACGCTCGGCAAGTTCGGCCGCAAGGTCGAGGTGTTCAACCGATTGCCGATCAACGTGCAGCATCTCGTCGGAAGGGGGTTTCGCGCGTTATAATTATCCGGTTCAAGAATCCTTAAACGCTCAATAACGAAGGAAAAATGCGAATGAAAGCGCCTGCAATAGTCGCTGTGGCGACCTGCATCTGTGCCTTGGCGGTCGGGGCTAAGGAATTTGAGGTCTACGGCTGGTGGGGAATCGGCGACGAGTACATTTCGCTTGAACGTTACAAGGAAGCGCGGGCAGCGGGCTTTACATCGCTCATGCAGTGCGCTGGAGTGGAACGTATGAAGAAGTATCTTGATTGGGCGCAGGAGGCCGGCATCAAAATCGGTGTGCAGCATTCGCAGATGCTTAAGAACCCCGAACCTGTCATCGAGGCGCTGAAGGGGCATCCGGCGATTCTGTGGTGGCACCTTAAGGACGAGCCGCACCTTACCAATTACGCGCATCTGGCCGAAATCGCGCGCCGGGTGAAGGCAGTCGATCCGGATCCGTCCCGACCGGTCTATGTCAATATGCATCCAATGGGAGACGGCGGCGCCGGTGACTTGCGCTGGAAAGGCACGACTAACTATGTTGAGTACCTAGAGCGCGGCGTGAAGGAGATGAACTTGCCGTTTCTTTCGCTGGATCATTACCCGTGTCGCATGGCGCCGTTCAAGGGAGAGCGTCCGTACGTGCAGCCCGAACACGAATGGTTTGTCTCGTCCAACTGGTATGAGAACCTTGAGATTGCCACGAAAATCGCGGAAAGCCGCAACCTTCCGCTGTCGCTCTTCGCTTGCTGCACGACGTTCTCGTGCGTTGCGTACGAGCATCCGACGCCTTCGCGCGCGACTCTGCGTCTGGAAGTCTACTCGGCGCTGGCATATGGCGCCAAGTCCATACAGTACTTCACCTATTACACGCCGGAATACCGCAAGCCGCTTTGGTTCAGGGATGCCTGCCTTGAACGAGACGGACGCAGAGGCCTCGCCTATGAGCGCGTGAAGCGGATGAACCGCGAGCTGCACGCCCGTGCAGACAACCGCTTCACGGATGCGACACGCATCGCCACGGCTCACACCGATCCGGTTCCGAACGGCACGGTTAAGCTCACCGAGCTGCCGCCCTTCGTGAAGCGCCTTGAGGCGAAGGGCGCACTCTTGTCGCTGCTTCGGCGTGATGATGAGGAAATTTTCATGGTGGTCAACCGTGATCTCAACCGGTTCATGCGACTCGACATCGACATCGAGCCTGGCGTGAATCGCGTTCTTGAGGACGGTGAAGTGGTCGATGCCGAGCTCTACGGCAAGACCTATCGTCTCGAGCCGGGATATGCCGAGATCTTCCTTTTCAAACGAAACGACAACAACTAGTCAACCACAGAAGATACGATATGAAACATCGGATAGAATTTTTGGCATTGGTGCTTGTCAGTCAGGCGTTCGCTGAGTTTGTCCCGCCGGCGCCCGTCCACCGGATGGACCGAACCAAGCTGCAGATCGGCGCATATTGTCTCGCGCCGCAGTACCGTGACGAGACGCGCGTCAAGGAGCTGCGTGACTGCGGAATTGACTTCCTCTATGGCGTTCCGGCGAATGACCGGGCGACGCTCGACCTGTTCGCCAAGTACGGGCTTGGGTGCTTCGCCGCGGGCGGCGTGCCGTTTTGGCACGGGATGGATGGAAAAGACGCCGGCAAGATGAAGGTGATGCGACCGATGGCGGAGTACGAGAAGGCGATTGCTGCCTTTCAAGACCATCCGGCCATCTGGGCGGCGGACTATGTCGACGAGCCATCCGCGTTTGACTTCCCCTACATCGCCGAAGTCACGAAGCTGATGAACGAGAAGATGCCGCGGACAATTCCCTACATCAACCTTTATCCGAACTACGCGCGCGCCGCTTCGACGTCCTCCGGTCAGCAGCTCAACCAGCTCGGCACGGCGACATACAAGGAGTACATTGACGCCTACGTCATGAGTATCCCGCTGGACTACATCTGCTACGACTTCTACCTCTACGCGGCGAAAGGCGCGGAGATGAAGCAAGAGTTCCACGAGAAGTTCTACACGAACCTCGAAGACGTTTCCGACGCCTGTCATCGCACGGGAAAGAGTCTGTGGTTCATCCCGCAGGTCAATTCGCTGCACAAGGAGTTGTGGCTGAGCGAGAACATGCTGCGCTTCCAGGCGTTTGCCGCCATGGCATACGGGGCAGAGGTAATCAACTGGGCCTGCTGGAGCATCGTCGGTGAGGGGGAGTCCCCCGACATGCCCGGCCTGAACGGTTGGTGGGAGAACAATGTCCTGACGCTGGATGGCAAGAAGACCGAACAGTACGACAAGCTCAAGAAGGTCAATGCCGAGATCCATTGTCTCGCCAGGCCCTACATGCGCTATCGTAATGTCGCGACGCACCGGCTCGGCTTCGGCAAGGAGGTCCGGAAGGACGTTGGCGGATTTAAGTGTTTCGGTGCGGCGCGTGCGGATGCCAAGATCCTTGTCGGCGAGATGGCGTCGCGCGATGGCCGCGGCGAAGCGATCTTCCTGATGAATGCGTCTGATCCGTTCGATGAGCATCCGTCGGTTACAGAGATGACGTTTCGCGCGGAAGGCCTTGTCGAGGTGTTTGGCCCGAATGGACAGCAGAATCTCGCGAAGAATGCGGACGGCGCGTATGAACTATCCCTGCCGGCAAACCAGGCGGTGCTGATCCGTGCGCTGCCGATGAGGTTTCCCGTTCTCGGCTGGTATTCGTGCCCGCCGAGCGTGGCGTCGGTAGAGTACTACAAGGAGGCGCATGACGCGGGGTTTTCGGTTTTGATGCAGTTCTGCGACAAGGGCCGGAACTTGAAAATGCTGGACATGGCTCAGGAGGCGAACATTCAGCTCAAGCTGACGGTGCCGTGGCATGATGGAACGCCTGACGAGACGGTGATGCAGTGCAAGGGCCATCCCGCGCTTTGGATGTGGCACGTGACGGACGAACCGCACGCCAGACTGTGGAAGAAGGTTGGAGACGCCTGCGAACGAATCAAACGGCTCGACGAGCGGCATGGGTACTATGTCAACATGAATCCATATTCAACCAACGTGACAAGCCGCCTTAACTATCTGGGCGTTGACGATTACCGCGAGTACCTCGAACGGGCACTAGACGAGATGCGTCTGCCGTTCCTTTCCATCGACAACTATCCGACATCCGTGCGGTCGAAGCTTCCTGTGCCCAAGGTAATTCCCGCCGGGCCATGGCAGTTGAAGCCGAGCTGGTACAAAAATCTCGAGATCGCCCGTGACGTGGCGGAAGAGCGCAACGTACCGCTCTGGCTGTTCGCGCGTAACACATCGATGTTCTTCGGCGACGACATGCCCGTGCCAACGAGGTCTACGCTGCGTCTTGAAGTCTACTCGGCACTTGCCTATGGCGCGAAGGCGATTCAGTATTTCACCTTCTATACGCCAGATCCGGGACAGGTGCTCTTGTTTCACGACGGATGCATCACGACGGACGGCAAGCGTGGCCTCGCCTATGATCGTGTCAAGCGCATGAACAGGGAACTTCATGCGCGCTTCGACCGTTTGGTCGGCGCGGAGTCTGTTGGTGTCTGGCATACTGAACCGCTTCCGGAGAAAACGAAGAGGCTGGAGACGCTGCCGCCGTTTGTGAAGTCGCTGAAGGCCGAGGGTGCGCTCGTGGCATTGCTTCGCCAGGGGCATCATGACATCCTTATGGTGGTCAACCGCAGTCCCAACGAATACATGCGCCTCGACATCGAACTGGAGAAGGGCGTCAAGCGCATTCTTGAGGACGGTGTGGCGATCGACGCCGACCGCTACGGAACCATTTACCGGCTTGAGCCGGGTTATGCCGAGATGTTCATCACAAAAAAATAGACAAGCCACAATCCGAAAAGTAGTGACATACGGTGTACGATTCAGGCAAAATATATCGACATATTGCGGGGAAGTTATGGCTGCTAATAAAAAACAGGAAAAGGTCAGAGTGAAGGATGTCGCGGCGGCTAAAGCGCGCACGGCAAAGAAAGCTGCGGCGCCTGCCGGTAAAACGCCTCCTGCGAAACCGGCAAAGGTTGCTGTGCAGGCACCTGCCAAAGCGCGGGGCAGCGCGGTCCCTAACGCCCGCACATGCCCGCTGGTGCTTGACGGCGAAATCGACGCAGCGGATTTTTCGCCGGTTTTGTGTTTGAAATGCGACGAGTTCGACTGCCGTTTCTGCGAGGCTGTAGCCGGTTCCGGTTCCCTGCAAAGCCGCCTGTTCGCCAATCCGGACGAGGAAGAGTGCGATGATGACTGGGACAGCGGCGCAGGCTTCCGGGAAGAGGACGACGACGACGCTGACATTGACGAAGAGAAGATATTCTGAGCGGGATATGCCATTGCAGGTGTGCCCGAAAAAAATGGAGACGGATGTTTACATTGTCAGGTCATGTTGTTACTATTTTAAGAAACAATGAAAGTTTTGTGGTTAGATTTGGTGTCTGAGCCTGGCGGCGCTCAGATGAGCATGCTGGAGGCATGTGTTGGGCTTGCGGCGCGCGGAATCGAAATCGTCGCGGCTGCGCCGCAGGGGTTTCTGAACGACCGCCTGAAGCAGGCCGGGATAACGGTTTATCCGGTGTCGACGTTGCGCGCGCGCAGGCGCGGTTTCGGTTTTTTCGTGACGGCCTCTAAAATATTGCAGTCGCCCTCCACGGTAGCTCAGATACTGCGCATAGTCAAACCTGACATCGTCCACGCCAACAGCCTGACCGCATTCGTGGTAGCCAAGGGCACCCATACCCGGATACCTGTGGTCTGGCATGTGCGCGACCTGCGCCTGCCGGAACTTGCCGCTCGTGAGGCCGGCAAAAAGGCTGAAAGGATCATCGCGGTTTCCAGTGCCGTTGACGAGTGGCTGGCCGAGATCCTGTCGCCGCGGGGGTTGGGCCATATCAGGGTGGTTCGCAACGGTGTCGACCTAAAACGTTTCGACCGGTGTGACCGAGCCGCCTGCCGCGCCAGATTGGGGTTGCCCGGCGGAGCGCCGGTGGTCGGCATGGTCGCGCACCTGATACCCTGGAAACGGCATGACGCTTTCATAGCGGCGGCGGCCTTGATTCGCGAGTCATTGCCCGACGCGCGTTTCCTGATTGTCGGCCGCGACCTTTTCGGTGAGCACGCCTTGTGGTTGTCGGAACTGGAGCGGCAGGCAGCGGAGGCGGGCCTCTCCGAGAGCCTGCAGTGGGTTCAGGATTGTTACACGTCCGAGGATGTGCTGCCGGCGTTCGACCTGCTGTTGCACCCGGCGCTGGGTGAACCTTTCGGGCGCGTTATCTGCGAGGCGATGGCGGCGGGCGTGCCGGTGATAGCGGCGGAATCAGGAGGCCCTGCGATGATCATAGAAAACGGCATTTCAGGGATGCTGGTGCGTGACGGCGACCATTGGGAGATGGCGGAAGTTGCGGTGGCATTGTTGCGCGACCCTGCCGCCGCCGCGCGTCTGGCTGCGGGCGGCAAGGAGCGTGTGGCAAAGAAGTTCTCGTCGGAGCGGGTTTGTGACCAGCTTGCCGCCGTCTATCAAAACCTGTTGTTCGCGGTAGCGTATCATCCTGATGACGATTGATGGCGCGGCGGATTGTCAGGCAGCATCGCCAATTTTATTTATGCAGCCGATTGTTGTTGGCACACCTGATCATAATGCTGACGCAACCGCACATTGCGCTTTAACGTCAATCTGGGACAATGCTATAATAATATCCGTGAAAGAAAATGTTTCGTTTATATTGGGGGCGTATTTTGTTTTAGGGATTGGGGTTTTGCTTGCGGATGACGCGGATTGGGTCAGGCGTCTGGAGGTTAAGGAACGCGAATCGCTGGCGGCCATGAACCTGCTTGCTGACCCGAAGGGGGAGATCCGCGTCAGAGTGCTCGATCCTGAAAACGGCAATGGCTTTGATGTCAGCCTTAGCGGCGCCGGGACGCGCTGCCGGTTTTTCCCTGCCGATTATTTTCCGGAGGATTTGCGGAAGCGGGTCTCGGCTTTGCCCTGCGCGCAAGTTGGCGGCGGCCTGCGCTGGTTTGTCCTGAAGCGGACATCTGACGCTTGGGTGGGGTATGTGGACGAGCGGCCGGTCCTGAAAATGCCGGAATGTTGGTCTGGCGGCATGGAGATATGGCACGCGGCAGGCAACGCGCCCGACGCGGACAAGATTGACGATTACACACAAAAGTTGGGCAGTTTCAAATTCGAGGATAATTTTCTGGTGCCGGCCGGTTCCGAGTTCCCGCCGACCTGGGAGGTCATTTCGGGGATTTGGAAGCTGCACTCCGTAACCGGTTCAGTCAGCGGATCATCCGGCGGGTACCAGCTCGCGCGCCAGCCCAAGCCGGAGAAAAGTCCTAACTTCTACACCTTGGAGGGCGGGGGCACCAACGGCGCGGTTCTGGCCGGCGAGCCGTTTTACAGCCGTTACGTTTACCGCGCGGCGGTTCAGCACAACAGCGGGACCAACGGTTTGGTTTTTTTGGCTGGCGAGTACGGTGGGTATCTGGCGTTCACGACGCGAACGGATCCGTCTGCCGGCCGTCTGACGCTTGACTTTTGGCGCAAGCCGAGGCAGGCGGATGAACCGGTTGAAATTCTGGACACGGTGGAGACGGAGCTGCCGGCGGGGCAGTGGCTGCTGCTGGAAGTGCAACTGCACGACGACCGCGTAATATGCCGCGCCGACAACATAGAGGTCATCCGCCGCAAAATGCTTTTGCCGCCGGGCGGGCGCTTCGGGCTTTTCTCCAACATGCCCGCAGGCGAGAGCACCCGCTTCGACGATGTGCTGGCCGAGACCCATTGCGACCGGCCTTTCGACGCGCCGGAAGACGTGGCGTTTGCGACGCGGCGCCAGTCGCCCGGCATGACCGCGCTCTTGCGTGAGGGCACGACATGGCTTTATTCGCCGCCGGTTGACGCGCTGACCAACATTTGGGAGTACGGTTCGCCATTGGACGGGGCGCTGCGCCAAGAATCGCTGTTTGTGGCTTCATCAGACGATTTCATTTGCGGACTGACCGCCGCTGAAGGCACATCATCTGAAAACCGCTTCAGGTTCACCTGCCGCCAACACGCAGGCGCTCGGGAATATCGGCTTGAGCACGTCACGCCGACCAACTCGACGTTGCTTGACACCCACACGGCTGCTTTCAGCAGCAACAGGGTGACGCTGGCGCTCGACGCGCTGCGCCCGAACGAGCTAAGGTGTTACGCCGAAGGCAGGATGGTGTGCTTTCACAGGCCTTCCGCAGCCGTGAGGGCCGGCGGCGTTCAGGGGGTTGTCGCGGCGGCGGACGGAGACATGTTCTTCACGGCGCCGGAGGTGCTGTCCAGGGATATTGTGCTCAGCGAACGCTTCGAGAAAAATCCGCTGTATGTGAACGATCCGTACATGCGGCACTGGGCTTCGCCGGAAGGACAGTGGGTGACTTTCAAGGACGGCATGACCTGGTTCAAAGGCGACATCACCGGACCGGTCAAGGTGCGTCTGCCGGTTGTCAACGGAATGGAACTGCATCTTTGCGTGCCCGAAGACGCCTCAAACGGCATGTGCCGGGTCAGCGTCGCCGGGGACGTGATAAGCGTTTTCACGCCCGATTCCGGCGACGAGCCAGCATTCACGGTGCCTTCTGCCGAAGTTCCGGAGATCGCCGTCGGCAAAGAGAAGGCGCGGCTGTTCACGCTGGGCATGGAAGGCCTAGTCGTTTGGCTGGGAGGCGACGAGACGCTGTTGGCCCGGGCCCATTTATCCGCGCCGCTGCGGGGCCGCAAGATGCGCATTGCCGGCATGACCGTCGGAAACCTGAGCCGGACACTGGTGAAACGGGACAATGTTTTTGACACGCTGTTCACAGAGTCGCTATACAACTGGACGATCAACGGCGGGCGATGGGAAGTGATCAACCGCTTCTACTGCGAGCCGACATGGTCGCACATGAACGGCGAGAGCGCCGACTCGCTGGCGGCGCTGTGGTCGAAATACGTGTTCGGCGGCGACTTCTGCATCGAGTTTTACGCGGGCATGCGGATGGGTTGGTATGAGCGTCCCGGGGATTTGAACCTGACGGTCATGAGCCGCCGCAATTCCACCTGCGACGGGTACACCGCGATCGCCACCGGATGGGATCCCGACCACTCGCAAATGTATTCGCGGTTACTGCGCGACGGCGAGATCATGGATGTCTCCACCAAGTATCTCGTGCCGCGCGCGCGGGCCGGACTTTCGCGGCAGGGATATCAGCCGTTGGTCGCGGCCGGGCGTGACATACACGGCGCCTGGTACGGCATGCACCTGCGCCGTGTCGGCAACCGCATCCAATACATTTACGACAACGAAGAAGTTTTCGACGTGACTGATCCCGAGCCTCTGCAAGACGGGTCGTTGGGCATCTGGACTTACCGAAACTCCATGATGGTGGCGCGCATCAAGATCGCGGCGGAATCGGTCAAGCCGCGCCCGTTCCGCTTCAAGGCCGTGCCTGCGGGGTCTATGCCAGGCGACCCGCAAGAGCGCGCGGCCGACTACGGTTTGCGGGTAAACGGGCGTGTCGCGCAGCCGCTTGCGCCGGAATACTGGCAAGCCTTCGACACGGTCAGCCATCCTCATTTGCGTTTCAAGAACCTGGGTTCAGCCCGGCCTGAGATGCGCGTGACTTCGCTGTTGGGCGGCGGAACTTTTTTGGCGCGCTGCAACCTGCCGCCTGCGCTGCCGGACAAGCTGCTGGGCTGGCGTTTCGAGATAGCGCGGCATCCTCAGGCTCTGGTGAACTTCGAGTTCTCGACAGTCAAAGATGACGGCAAGGGCGGCTTCAAGACGCTGCAGGGCTGGACATACGTGTTGTCCGGCACTGACGAGACGCGCGGCGCGCGCAAGATCATCGGTGGGCTTGAAGCGCTGCCTTCAACGGCTGACGGCAAGGAACTTGTATGGACCCCGGTTGAGATATGGGTGCCGTCCGAGATCATCCGCGCCAACCAGGCCGTTCAGATCGAGGGTTTCGGCAATCTGCAGCCCAGCGACGTGCAGCAGGGCCTGCTTGGCAATCCGCCTCACGCATGGTACGCCATACGAGGTTTCCGCGAGATCCACCGCGGCGTGCCGGTTCTGACCGGACCGCCGGAAAAGCGCGAGGGTGTCGGCGCCCTTTCTGAAATCGTGCAGAGTCTGGCTCCCGGCGAGCTGCAGATGGTGGAGGTGCCCGAAACGCTCGACCCGCGCAAGCCCGTGATAGAGTGGGCTGTGCCGGAGCTGGCTAATTTCGGTCTGCGCGCGGCTGCTGACACGGCGATACCCGGATCGATCGTGATTACGCCGATGCATCCCTGGCCGTCGCCGATGCTGCCGCCGCAAGAGGTTTATGCCGACGCCCGGCCGGCGCCTTTTACGGTAGAGGGCAACAACATACGTGTGCTAGTGCCTTTCGAGACTATGCGGCCGGGACGCATGACCTTGGCGCTGAAGCTTTCGGACGGACGTTTCTTCCGGCAGGTGGTTCCGATGCGGACAGACGAAGGGATCAACCACCCGCCGGTGCTGCTGGGGCTCGAGATGCCGCAGGGCGGAATGCGGACTTTCGAGGCGCGTCCCGGCGACCCCAAGCCTTTTCGGGCCAAAGCGCTGGCCTCAATCGATTATACCGATCCGGTGCGCGGCGGCATTCTGAAGTTCGAGAACGCCGGAGTTTACGGTCGCCGCCTGGAAGGCATACTGGTGC
>Ga0172377_10005290_pt1 | contig 13262 bp, 8 predicted proteins | sample Pumphouse3metaG_FD_119749 | JGI IMG/M metagenome (GOLD analysis project Ga0172377, IMG submission 119749) | Leachate microbial communities from a municipal landfill in Southern Ontario, Canada - Pumphouse #3 metaG | ecosystem: Engineered > Solid waste > Landfill > Unclassified | place: Canada... | reverse complement strand
TGAGTCCTGAAGAAGAAAGCATAGCAAAAATAATTCACTACGATTTGGAACCAGAAGTATATTCTATTAAGATACTTAAAGAACTTATTGGAGCAAAAAAAGATTATGAAAGAATTGGTAGTATAAAACCATTAAACATACATATAAAACTTGATACAGGAATGCACCGTCTTGGAATGGAAGAAGGTGATATGGAAAATCTAATTAATATTCTTAGAAAAAATCCTGATATTAAAATTAAATCAATATTTTCTCATCTTGCTGGTGCTGATAATCCTGAATTAGATTTCTTCACTTATGAGCAAATAAAAAGATTTGAATCGATGAGTCAAATGATAATGAAAGTATTTTCTTATCCTATCATTAGACATATTGCAAACTCTGCTGCCATTACTCGTTTTCCAGAAGCTCAATATGATATGGTTAGACTTGGAATTGGAATGTATGGAATTGGAGTAGACAAAGAAGAACAACAAAAACTAAGATATGTTCATAGATTAAAAACAATAATTACTTTAACAAGAGATATAAAAAAGGGTGAGAGTGTTGGCTATAACAGAAACTTTATTGCAAAAGAAGATATGACAATTGGAGTAATTCCAATAGGCTATGCAGATGGACTAAACAGAAAAAGAGGCAATGGAAATGGAAAGGTATGGGTAAATGGTTCTCTTGCTCCAATAATAGGTAATATATGTATGGATATGTGTATGATAGACCTAAGTGGAATTGAATTCTCTGAAGGCGATGATGTAGTAATCTTTGGTGAAGAATATTCAGTAAATAACATAGCAAAAGAACTTGATACAATATCATACGAAATATTTACAACAGTATCAACTCGTGTAAAAAGAGTATTCTACCAAGAATGAGATGAAGAAAATAATTTTTAGAATACTTGGATTCACAAGCTTAACACTTGGAATTATTGGAGTTTTCGTACCTGTATTACCCACAACTCCATTCCTTCTACTCTCTTCTTTCTTTTTTCTTAAAAGCTCTAAAAAACTATACCATTGGCTGCTAAACAATAAAATTCTTGGTCAATATATAAAAGATTTTCAAGAAGAAAAATCAATTTCATTAACTGTAAAAATATCAAGCATAAGCTTATTATGGATAACAATATCAATAAGTGCGATATTTTTTATTCATATTCTTTGGTTAAAACTTTTATTATTTGCTATTTCAATAGGAGTTACTATCCATATTCTCCATTACAAGACCAAGACCAAGAAAAATAAAACGATAACTAAAACGACCACCTATCAAAATGGAATAATTAAACAGTAAATTGTAATCAAATTACAATTTCTTAGAATCAAATTACAGAAAATTAGAATCAAGTTCTATAAAAACAGAATCAAAAGAAGATGTGTGTATAAAAATAGAGACGCGATAAATCGCGTCTCTACATGGGTTTGGGTTATTGTTGTATCTTATTTCTTTTTTGTCTTTGGGGTTGCAATTATACTATTATATAATTTGTCGTCATTTATCACTTTGATTGCTTGTTGTAGCCCTTCATCGGTATCTTTAATTGATTGATAATAATATTTAACACCATAAAGATTACGTGCTATCATTGCTTTTAAGGTTGCCTCAATATAAACATCCGACTTTTTCATCATTTCTGACATCTTTTCATCTTCAGCTTGTGCTTTTGTTACAACATCTTTTAATAACTCTGGATTATTAAGTAATTCGTTGGCATAAGTTTTATAGGAGGTATAGTTTTTAGATGTTGTGTCATTTGTTTGTTTTAGCAAGTATTCTAACACCATTGAATTTACCCATTCTTTCTTTATTTGGTTATGTTCTACTCCTTCTTTCTTTGCATAAGCAGTAAATGCTTCCATTATTTTTAATGATGGATATAATTTATTGAAGTCTTCGTAGGTTGGACATTTCTTTAAAATTTCTGTTCTGTTTTCATCAACCCATTGCATTGAATAGTTATTGAATATTCCTTTTGAACGTAGGTTTATTAAATAATCTGATGCACGAGATGTGTCTATTGGAACAAATACGTCTGGCATTATACCTCCTCCTCCATATACTGTTCTTCCATTAGCTGTTGAATATTTTAATGAATCAGGGAAAGATATTGAATCAGGAGTTATTAGTTCTTTATGTTGGTAACGTTTCATATAATCATTATAATATGCGTCGAATCCATCGTTCCATGGTTTTTGAATACAACGACCGCTTGGAGTGTAGTAATGTGAAGTTGTTAAACGTATTTGAGAACCATCAGGCAAATTAAAAGGTCTTTGTACTAATCCTTTTCCGAAACTTCTTCTTCCTACAATTACTCCTCTATCCCAATCTTGTATTGCCCCTGAAAGAATTTCTGATGCAGATGCAGAAGATTCATCTATTAATAATACTAATTTTCCTTTTTCAAATTCACCAGTTCTTTCTGCTTTAAAGTCATATCTTGGACTTGATACGCCTTCGGTATATACTAATAACTTGTCATCACTTAAAAATTCATCACACAATTTAAATGCTACATCTAAATATCCTCCTCCATTGCCTCTAAGGTCAAAGATTAGGTCTTTCATTCCTTCCTTTTTTAGTTCTTTTAGTGCTGTTAAAACTTCTTCTTGTGAATTTTGAGCAAATCTATCTAATCGTATATATCCAACATTTTTATCAAGCATAAACCATGTATCTACACTTGTAATTGGTATTTTGTCTCTTATTATTTCAAATACTATTGGTTCTTTTCTTCCATTTCTAAGTATTGTTACTTTTACCTTAGTTCCCTTTACTCCTCTAAGATTACTAAATACCCAATCTGTTTTTATTGTATCTCCTGTTGCAACCTTATCATCTACCTTTATTATTTTATCTCCAGCCAATATTCCTACTTTTTCCGAAGGTCCTCCTCTAATAACATCAACAACATGTATTGTATCTTTCATTATTTGAAAAGAAACTCCTATACCATCAAAATTACCAACAAGAGGTTCATTCATCTTTTGAACATCATCTTTTGAAATATAAATGGAATGAGGGTCCAATTCTTTTAACATGTTTATTACACCTTTTTCCACAATTTTTTTCATATCTGGCTTTTCTGCGTAATAATATCTTATCATATTTAAGGTAAATGACATTTTATTATCAGTAGCCAAAAGCTCGCTCTTATCTACGTTTTGAGCATGTAATAGAGTCGGGATTATTAAAATTAATGTAATAATAATTTGTTTCATTGCAATAATATTTTATTTTTGTACGTTATTATGTAGTTTGCAAAAGTAGCAATAAAAAATAAGAAATAATGAGTATATACGCAATAATATTAGTAATTACCATAATTCTCTCTTTTATAGGACTATGGAAAATTTTTGAAAAGGCAGGTTTAAAAGGTTGGTTGAGTATAGTCCCTTTCCTTAACGCATGGTATGCAGTAAAAATTATAGATAAAAAATTTTGGTGGTTTATTTATTGCTTAATTCCTTTCATTAATATTTTTGTTGGAATGCTAATCATTATTGAAATAATGAAGTGCTTCCGTAAAAATGGCTTACTAATACAAATAGCTGGTGTATTATTTCCTTTTGTTGTACTTCCTTGGCTCGGATTTTCTAAAAAAGAAAAATTTACTACTCCTTCTGAATTACCCGCAATAAAGAGTTCAGCTGTTAGAGAATGGGTTGATGCAATAATTTTTGCTGTTATTGCTGCTTCAATAATAAGAATGTTCTTCTTCGAAGCTTATACAATACCTACTTCATCAATGGAAAAATCTCTTTTAGTTGGAGATTATCTTTTTGTAAGTAAAGTTGCTTATGGACCAAGAATGCCTAATACTCCATTGGCTTTTCCTTTAGTTCATCACACAATTCCTTTACTAAATATTAAGTCTTACTTAGAATGGATCAAATTAGATTACTATCGTTTCCCTGGCTTTGGTCATGTTAAAAGAGGTGATGCTGTTGTATTTAATTTCCCCGATGGAGATACTCTTTCTACCACTTATCAAAGTGCTGAAAGCTATTACAGTTTAGTAAAGAAATATGGTAGAGACAGAGTATGGAACTCTCCTCAAGAATTTGGAGAAATTATTACCCGTCCAGTTGATAAGAGAGAAAATTTCATTAAACGTTGTATTGGTCTTCCTGGAGAAAGCGTCTCAATAAAAAATCAAATAGTATATATTAATGGCAAACCAATTGAAAGCCCTGAAAACTTTCAAATAACATATAAAATAGAAACAGAAAACGGAGCTACAATAAACGAAAAGGAACTTCTTAATATAGGCGTATCGAAAGAAGATATGGAAATGATGTATGTTTATTATTACATAAACCTTACTAAACCACAAATTGAAAGTCTTTCAAACACTCCTTACATATTAGACATACAACCTATTTCAAGCGAGAATAAAACATATACTACATTTTCAAAAATACCTTGTAAAATTATATTTCACCCAGAGGTTGTTGATAAAGCTTCTGTATTAAATATAGCATCTATTGATACTGTTGAAATAAATAAGGCTATGAACTATGCAACCCTTCCTCTTTCAAAAGAATTAGTTAGAAAAATAAAGAAATTCCCTTATGTAAAATCAATAACTCCTGTATTATGTTTAAAAGGATATGGAGAAAAACATTTATTCCCATACGTAGACGGTTTAAATTGGAATGTTGATAATTATGGTCCTGTATTAATTCCTAAAAAAGGAATGACCATAAATTTAACTCCTATGAATATTGCTTTTTATAAAAGAGCTATAACAGCCTTTGAGAAAAATACCTTTGAGAAAAGGAACAACAAATACTATATTAATGGAAAAGAAGCAAAAACCTATACCTTTAAGATGGATTACTATTGGATGCAAGGCGACAATAGGCATAATTCTGCCGACAGTAGATTTTGGGGATTTGTACCTGAAGACCATATAGTAGGGAAAGCATCATTTGTTTGGTTAAGTATCAATAAAGATATGGAAGGAATAAATAAAATCAGATGGAATAAATTATTTAGAATAGTAAAATAATCTATATGATAAATTAAACCTTAAATAGAAATAATTGTCTTAATAGAGACAACTATAAATAAAAATTAATTATTAATCTTAAAAAAAATTATTTACTATGCGAACAGTAAAAATATTATTAGCAGAAGATGATTTGAATTTAGGACCAATCCTAAAGACTTATCTTGAAAAAAATGGATTCCCAACAACATTAGTTACAGATGGTGAATCAGCAGTCAGAGTTTATTCATCTGAAGAAATTGATTTAGTTCTTTTAGATGTAATGATGCCTATTATGGATGGTTACGTTGCTGCAGAACAAATAAGAGACCTTGATCCAACAATTCCTCTTATGTTTATTTCAGCAAAGAATCAAGAAGCAGACAAAATTAAAGGATTTGAAATTGGAGCAGATGATTATTTATGTAAACCTTTCTCTATGGAAGAATTGCTTTGTCGTATTAAAGCAATCTCAAGAAGAGCATTAGGCGAACGTCCAGAAGATAATATTTTCCCAATTGGAGATTACTATACATTCGATTACAATCGTCATGTAATTTATTTCAAGGGAAATTCTACACATCAAGCAGAAGAAATTAACCTTACTGGCAAAGAAAGCGATTTATTAAAAATATTCGCTTTAAGTATGAACCAAACAGTTGACAGAGCTGTTATACTTCAAAAAGTTTGGAAAAATGATACCTACTTCAATGCAAGAAGTATGGATGTTTATATCACAAAACTAAGAAAGTATATTCAAAATGATCCAGATGTAAAATTAGCTAACCAACATGGAGTAGGTTTCAAACTTACTGTTCTTCAAAGAGCAACTACTCCTATTATTGGAAAAGGAAAAAGAAGATAATCAAAAAACTTCCTAACTATATCATTAATAATTTGTAATGATTATTAATGATATAGTTTATAATAGCTTCAAAAACCTTCAACAGTTTTTGAAGCTATTTTTTATTACATAATTCGGAGTTGTATAAATCAATTATGATTATATAATATCATTCAAGATAATTCTAAATTAATCAATTTGATTCTACCTTTCTAATTATTAAGCCAAATTTTCATAAGTACTATTATGCAAATTAAATTATAAACGTACTGTGAATGAAATAATTTCAATCACTTATAACGTTTTAGGCTACTTTTTGTCCATTACACCAAAATTAAAAGTTTCTTGCACCACTTTTTGGTATACTACCCTAATTAGATAATAAAATACTTATATCTAAATATAAACGCCAATGTAATAATAATTCTTGGCGTTTTTAGATTAAAACTTACAATGGAAAAAGAGTTGATTTAACCTAAAAAAGAGTTAATATAAATATAGAAAGAGTTGATTTATTTTCAAAAAGAGTTAATATAAATCCAGAAAGAGTTGCTTTATTTTTTTCAACACTTATTCTTTTAGAATGGTATTATTTTCAAAACAACAAACGCCAAAAGTTATTATTCTATTGGCGTTTGTTGTTTATATAATATTATCGATTCTTAATGGCATAGATTAATATAGCAAATATATTATTTGATAACTTCAAAATAAATCTACTAATCAATTACATAACAATTAATATCTTTGTTTCTATACTATTTTTTGTTTTTATTGTTACATTATAAATGCCTTTAGAACTAAAATCATTTACATTTATTTGAAGTCTATTCTTGCTTGGATAAAGATTATAGGTTTTAACTATTCTACCCATCATATCTGAAACAATTACATTCGCATCAACTTTTAATCCTTCTATTTCAAGAGTTGTATTATCATGTGTCGGATTTGGATAAAGTTTGGCTTCAAAATTATTATTCTCAATATCATCTAATCCAATTGTAAATAATTTGCAAACTTCTTGACTGAAATCACTTTCACAATAAGGAGTAAAAGATTTTATTTTATAACAATAGTTTATGCTATCACTAAGATCATTATCTCGATAGATTGTATCTGTTACTGTTGCAATTGAGTCTTCATTACGATAAACCACATAAGTTTCTCCATATCCATGCCATGATAAATCAAAATAATTTGTTCCTGACTCTATTGTAAAATTTATTGGTGTTATATTTACTACTAAATTTAAAACAACAAGACTATCACTACCATTAGCTGCATGTAAATATAAAGAATATTTACCTGTAATTGAATCATTAAATCCATTTTCTGTATATATTTGCCCTTCACATATTGTATCAAAAAGATTTGTTTGATTATTACTTTCAATATTAGTAAATTCGCTCCACCATGGTGCTGCCTGATATGTCTCTGCTGTTCCATTTGGTACAGTTATTGGTATAGATTTGGGAACATCTAAAAATGTAGTTGAATCTATTACTGGAGGGACATAACCTAAACAACGAATTGACATTAAAGCTCCAGAATATCTAAAAGCTTCAGCAGCAATATTAGTAACAGATCCTGGTAAAACAATACTCTCTAATCCCCTACAAAAATTAAAAGCTTCAACTCCTATTGTTCTAAGTGAACTTGAAAAAGAAACAGAAACTAATTGCATACAATTGTAAAAAGCCCTATCACCTATACTGACTATTGTATTAGGCATTACAACTGAAGACAAAGCACTACACCCCCAAAATGCTTCATCATCTATACCAACAACAGAATAATTAATATCATTATGTGTAACTGCACTTGGAATACTTACGGCTGCTGAATATTCTCCATTTGCATAATACCTTGTATTTCCTTCAAAAGTAACCTTAACTGTAGAGGGGGTAATTATTTTATAATAAATTTTAGTACCAGCATCATTTGTTACTTCAAAATCATGTGCTTGTGTCTTAAAACTAATAAACAGTAAAGCTGTTATTAGAACAATAAATACTTTTCTTTTCATAATATTTAATTTAAATTATTTTACGGGGCAATTACGTCCCATAATATGTATAATAATAACAGTGAAAATCAAGAAAAAGTAAACAAAAAAACGTCATCAAGAATTAAAATGATGACGTTTTTATTAGTATAATATTATTTTAATAGTCTTGCGTTATAGCTTTGTAGTAATTCCAGTGCATTTGTTTTTACGTGAATGAAGTCTGTTATTCCTTGTGCTTTATAATTTTCTATTTGTTCTGCTGGATAGCCTGCAACAATAATATTATTTATTTTTCCTTTTAACATTGGCATTACCCCTGTTACTAAATCATTATATTCATCATCAGAAGAACAAAGTACCACTATTTCTGCTTTTGATTCTAATGCTGCTTTTGCTCCTTCTTCTGGAGTTTCAAAACCTAAATTATTTATTATTTTATAGCCTGCTATTCCGAAAATATTTGTTGCAAAACTTGCTCTTGCTTTACGCATTGCAAGATTACCATAAGTTAATAAGAATACTTTTGGTGTTTTGCCTGACTTTTCAACTTCCATTCTTAATGCTTCAAACGGTTCTGATAAACGATTCCAAGACAATGTTTTTATTTCATTTCCTGAATTAGGATTATCTCCACAAGTTGAAGTAACTTTATCTGACATTTTTTCAAGTAAGTTTGGATATTGATTTGTTCCAAGTATTGTTGTTTTACGAGTTGCAACATCTTTTGCTCTTTGAGAAGCTGTCTTTTCTATTTCTGATTGAATATATCCTTCTTTTATTGCTGCAACAAATCCTCCCTTAGCTTCTATTGCTTTAAATATATCCCAAGCATGAGATGCAATGGCATTTGTTAGGTTTTCTATATAATAACTTCCTGCAGAAGGGTCAACTACCTTATCAAAATATGATTCTTCTTTTAAAAGTATTTGTTGGTTTGAAGCTATACGACGAGAAAATTCATCACTTTCCTTAAATGCCATATCGAAAGGATAAACAGAAATAGAATCAGCTCCAGCAATTGCAGATGACATTGTTTCTGTTGTTGTCCTTAACATATTTACATAAGGGTCGTAGATTGATTTATTGTAATATGAACTTTGAGTTGCAATAAATATTTCATAAGCGGTTTCGCATTTAGGATTATATTCTTGCATTACTTTTCTCCATAATAATCTTGCTGCTCTAATCTTAGCAATTTCCATAAAGTAATTACTTCCTGTTGCAAAAGCAAATACTGTTCTATATCCTACTGAATGTGCTGGAATTCCTTTTTCTGTTAAAGTGTAAAGATAATCATTAGCTGCTGATAGTGTGTAAGCTAATTCTTGAACAATTGAAGCTCCTGCATTATTGAAAATATGTCCATTAATTGTAATTACATCAAAGTTTGGAATATTTTCTTTTACAATGTTCATTATTTCTACAGCTTGTTCTGCAATTTCTTTTTCAGAACAACATAATTTACCTGTATAAAGAGCATAAACATAAGGGTCAAAATTCATTGAACCATATACCTTTTTGCCATCAATTGCTTTTGATTTTATATATTCAACAAACAGTTTTGTTAGTTCTAAGAAACAGTTTGCCGCAACAAAATTTATTTTTATTTTTGTTATGTCTATTCCATTCAAAAGAATATTTAAATCTCCAACACTCTTTACATTTGAAGCATTTAAACCAAGAGAAACAACTCCTCTTTTTAATCCTTCAAGAGCAATTGCATTCGATACTTTTAAGTCAGATTCAAAAACATCTTGACGAATATCCCAATTATTATCTTCTTTTTTTGTTGGTTGAAGATTTAAGCCTGCCGTATTTTCAGCTCTATAATATGGTTTTACATCAAAACCTTCTAAAGTTTTCCATACTAATTTCTTTGTATAATCACCACCTTTAAGGTCAGCCATTATAACTTCTTCCCATTTCTCAGTTGAAACTGGAGGAAATTCAGGGAACAATTTATTGTTTTCCATATATATGTCTACGTTTAATAATCTATCAAAATTAGGTTGCAAAATTATAAAGAAATGAAGATATAACCTAATATTTAGAATGGAAAAAACAAATAATAAACTTGATGAGAGTTCTTAAATACTAAATAATACAAACTCTTGATGCTAAATCAAATTAATATTATAATTTTGTGAGTTCAAAAATCATTCCTCTATTAAAAATAAATTCACAAACGAAATCTTAGCAATTTTCAAATGAAAAAGAATTGGGAAAAGAAAACAATACTCTTCTTAACGAGTCAAACAATATCTCTTTTTGGTTCATCTTTAGTCCAATATGCAATTATGTGGTTTATTACTTTAAAAACTCAATCAGGAGTAATGATGACCATATCTATAATTTGTGGATTTGTACCTGCTTTCTTTCTTTCACCATTTGCAGGAGTATGGGCAGATAGATATAATCGCAAAACAATCATTATGTTATCCGACTCATTAATTGCTTTTGCCACACTTATTTTAGCAATATTATTTCTAATGGGATATAATTTTATGTGGTTATTGTTTGTAATTTCTGCAATAAGATCAGTGGGTTCAGGAATTCAAACACCTGCAGTTAGTGCATTCTTACCTCAAATTGTACCAACAAACAAACTAACCAAAGTAAATGGAATTAACAGTAGTGTGCAATCTGTTATTATGTTATTATCACCTATGCTTAGTGGAGCTCTTTTAATGTTTGCAAGAATAGAGTTGATATTCTTTATTGATGTAATTACAGCTATAATTGGTGTTTGCACGCTACTGTTATTTGTGAAAGTTCCTCCTCATGCTAAAGCCTTAGAAAAACAGACTATAAGTTATTTCGGAGATATGAAAGAAGGGATTAATTATATCAAAAGCCATGAATACATAAAACACTTCTTTATTTTTTGTATCTTCTTTTTCTTTCTTATTACACCAGTAACATTTCTTTCCCCATTACAAGTTTCACGTAGTTTTGGAAATGATGTATGGAGACTAACTGCAATAGAAATTGCTTTTTCTATAGGTGTAATGATAGGAGGATTAATAATAAGCTCTTTAACTATCTTTAAAAATAAAATTCACACAATGACACTTGCCTGTTTTGCTACGGGGATAACAACATTTGCACTTGGAATTGTACCTTATTTCTGGCTATATTTATCAATAGTATTAATAATGGGAATAGCAGTACCAATGTTTCATACCCCTTCTACTGTCTTATTACAAGAAAAAGTTGAAGAATCATTTTTAGGCAGAGTATTTGGCGTCTTAGGAATGATTTCAAGTTCTATGTTACCTTTAGGCATGTTATTATTTGGTCCATTAGCAGATATAATAAGTATTGAAACATTACTTTTAATAACAGGAGTCCTACTTTTTATTATAAGTTTCTTCTTAGGAAAAAACAAAGTGTTGCTTGAACATGGAAAATAAGGCTTAATCTATCTTTAGTTTATATAACCATTTCTCATCTCTATTATAGATATTTCTATTAGCAGTATAATATACATAATTGCCAACAATTCTTATCTTATCAACCGCATTATTTGGAATTTTAATCTTATTTATATACTTCCCTGTTTTCAAATCAATCTCTCTTAATCTTATACTTCCAAATTGATTATATCTTATAAAGCATCGTGTTTGTTCTTGATTAGAAATAAGACATTCTATAGGATAATTGTTTTTCACAATCTCGTCATCTAACTTTACTTCATACAATGGTAAACCAGTTTCCGATAGTAAATAAAGAACGCCCTTATCTATATTTATTATTACAACATTATTCCCTATTTGTCCAAAATAAACAGGAATCTTTGAGTTTCCTAACATACTATAATAAGAGAATAAATCACCAACTGGACCTCCTGGAATTGGAGTAGAGAATAACCGATGATTAATTTCATAATTAATACTTTCTATTCTTTTAATTGATTCTTTATTTTTTGATGGATATTTCAACCAATCATTAACATCATAAAGTGCATAATATATAATAGTGTACTTCAATTTATTATCTTGTTCAAATAGTTTATAGAGGGTTATTCCTTTATTTCTATATGTGTAAGAATAAAAAAACTTACATTTAGAATTACCTCTCATTAAAGTTACAGCATTAGTATATGCAGTTCTATTAATATTTAAACCATCTGGAGAATAATTATTAATATCATAAGCAGTAAGTAATATTCCTCTTTCAATATTATCAAAATAATGTTTTTTTAATTTTATCTCTTTTGATTTATCATATAATACTTTATAATACTCGTCTTTTTTTCTCTTTTTTACTGCTAATGTATTTGAATAATCATATTTAATCTCTGTACATTCATTTGGTATAGGTATTATATCTTTTAAACAATCATTAAGTGTGTATATCTGAAGATATTTTTGAGGACTACTCTTACTTATCACATATATTAAAGAATCGCTTACTTCAAAGTCACAAACAGCACTTTCTAATTGATTATTTGATTTAGCATATACAGTTACCCCTTCAAGACCAATTGTTTTTGAAGATAAATTAATATTTAAATCTATTTTCCTCTTAAGTTTGACATCATCTTTTGTCAAAAAAATAACTTGCTTTTGATATGCAATATGAGATATTTCCAAAACAATAGGTAAAGGTGCCGTTATTTCAAATCGTCCTTTATCATTACTTGTACAACCTTTATTTGTGTTCCTAACTGATATATTGACATTATCAATTGGCAATTTATCTGTTGCATCTGTTATCTTCCCTTTTATTGTAATGTTCTGGGAATAAACATAAAAAGGAAAACCAAATAAACAGATTAATAATAATAGCTTTTTCATATAAGTGGTTTTTTCTTAATCTAACTTTTGTTTAAACAATTGTCTTTCCCTCGTATTTAATCCTTCAACTGCAGCAGTATAGTATATATAATTCTTAACTATTCTTATTTTCTCAACTTGTGGAGAATTTAATGTTATAGTTTTAATATACTTTCCTGTATTTAAATTGAACTCTTTAAGATATGTTCTATCATTAAAATTATCTTTAATATAGAAATATGTATTCTCTCTATTTATAATTATTTGTTCAATATGATGAGGATTTTCTTTTAAAGTATCCATTTTTATTTTAGCTATCAAATAATTATCCCCATCAAGTTTATAAATTATATCTTTCTCAAAATTGAAAATATAAAGATAATCTCCAATCTTTTTAGGGAATACTGGGATTTCAAATGGTTTGGATTTATACAAAAAATATAATTCTCTACTTCTTCTTCTATCATGCGTTTCGTCTAAAATTTTTTTAGATTGCTTAATGCTTTCTATTTGAGCGAAAAGCTTATTACTAATCTTAATATGGTTAATTCTTTTGTAATTTATTTCCATAACATTGCTTCTTAACCAATCATCAACATCATATAATGCTAAATAGACAAAAGTATATTTTAATTTATC
>Ga0172377_10005287_pt1 | contig 13268 bp, 8 predicted proteins | sample Pumphouse3metaG_FD_119749 | JGI IMG/M metagenome (GOLD analysis project Ga0172377, IMG submission 119749) | Leachate microbial communities from a municipal landfill in Southern Ontario, Canada - Pumphouse #3 metaG | ecosystem: Engineered > Solid waste > Landfill > Unclassified | place: Canada... | reverse complement strand
TTAAGAGTAATGCGCAACGCCAGTCTGAAGAGTTGATTCTTCAGCGGCAACACATCGTTACGAAAGCTAATCTTTTTCATCCTCTCTAATTGAATGACGACTTGGTTGATCGAAAGTTACAGAGAACTGAATATTTCTGTCGAATTTAATATTCGTTAACTGTTTTAGTACTTCCTTTAGAAAATTATAAAAGGAAATCTTATATTATGAGTGGATAAGTGTACCGTGTTTTCCATCCAAGGCTGAGTATTTAGTGATAATTACTTCCTTGACTCCCTGATCGACAGCACAAAGTGCATTCTGGAGTTTCGGAATCATCCCTTTTTCAACGATTCCGTCAGCTACATATTGATTGAAATCTGGACGTGTGATTGTTGAGATGACACTATGCTCATTATCCGGATCGCGAAGTACACCATCTTTTTCAAAACTGTAAACCAGAGTTACCTCATCAAACCTTGCAAGTGCTTGTGCTGTTTCGGCAGCAATCGTGTCTGCATTGGTATTAAGCATTTGCCCTTTTCCATCGTGTGTAAGAGGCGCTATCACAGGAATAACACCTTGTTGGATAAGTTTCTGCAGGCAATAGGCATTTACCTGGTCAACATCACCTACAAAACCGAAATCAACACCCTTTACCAAGGGACGCTTATGACTGTGAATGATGTTCATGTCTGCTCCTGTCAGTCCAAGAGCATTAAGACCCATTGATTGCAGCTTGGCAACTAAATTCTTATTGACCAGACCTCCATAGACCATAGTGACAATCTGTAGCATGTTGGCATCTGTAATCCGTCTGCCTTCCACCATTTTACTTTGAATGCCAAGTGATGAAGCAAACTTTGTGGCGCTTCTGCCTCCACCATGAACCAGTATCTTATGGTCAGGAATGGCAGCAAAGGCGTTCAGGAACTCCTTGAGTTTTGATGCGTCTTCGACAATGGCACCACCCACTTTTACGATTGTTAGATGTTCTTTCTTCATTTTATTCAAGCATTAATAGATTTTAAACATCTATGGGTTTCCGGTCAGACTAGCTGAACTTCTTTTCCCCAGTATGGGCAGGGTGGCCTTGGTATTACTAAAAGTCCTTAGTCCAAATAGGTATATCCGTAGAGTCCGCTGCGATAGTTGTTAAGAAATTCCTTACCTTCTTTGAGGGAAATCTTACCTTCTTTCATACTTTTGGTAACCCACTGTTCCAACTGCCTTACAAGTTTTTTAGGATTATACTGTACATACCCAAGGACGTCAGATACGGTCTCTCCATCATAGATCTGGTCAATGTAATAATGACCGTCCTTTACCAGAATATGGGCTGCATTCGTATCACCGAAGAGATTGTGCATATCACCGAGGATCTCCTGATAGGCCCCAACAAGAAATACCCCCAGATAATAGGGTTCACCTTTTTTCAAGGTGTGCAGGGGAAGTACATTCGTGATATGGTCATTACTGACAAAATTGGCTATTTTACCGTCACTGTCGCAGGTGATATCTTGTATGGTCGCGTTCCGTGTGGGCTTTTCATTAAGCCTTTCAATAGGCATAATCGGAAAGAGTTGGTCAATGGCCCAACTGTCTGGCAGACTTTGAAAGAGAGAAAAGTTACAGAAGTATTTATCCGCTAAAATCTTATCAAGTCCGCGAAGTTCATCTGGAACGTGCTTCATCGTTTTTGCCATATTATTAATTTCATGGCAGACACTCCAGTACATACTTTCTATTTCCGCCCTTGTCTTCAAATTGATCATCCCGTGATTGAAGAGTTCCAGTGCATCATCTCGTATCTGTTCCGCATCGTGCCAGTCTTCTAACATGGAATGCGGGTTCAGATTATCCCAGATTTCATACAGGTCCTTTACTAATTGCTGATCAGTCTCCTTTGCTTCGAACTCTTCCGGCATTTCCGGCAGAGAGGCAGTTTCCAGCACGTTGATGACCAGTACGGAATGATGGGCGGCAAGACTGCGGCCACTTTCCGTAATGATGTTGGGGTGGGAGATATGATTCTTGTTTGCTGCATCGGTGAAGGTATAGACACAGTCATTGACATATTCCTGAATGGAATAATTGACGGAGCTTTCACTACTCGAACTTCTCGTACCATCATAGTCTACGCCCAGTCCTCCACCGCAATCTACGAAGTCCACATCATAACCCATTTTGTGGAGGTTGACATAAAACTGTGCAGCTTCTTGCAGGGCATCCTGAATACGACGAATCTTTGTGACCTGACTGCCGATGTGGAAATGAATCAGCCTCAGGCAGTCGTGCAATCCCATCTTATCCAATTTGTTCAGGGCTTCCAGAATCTCAGACGAAGTCAATCCGAATTTAGAAGCATCACCACCACTTTCTTCCCATTTCCCGGAACCTGTAGACGCGAGTTTAATGCGGATACCCAGATTAGGTTTTACATTCAGATCCTTAGCTACTTTGGCAATGATATCAAGTTCATTCAGTTTTTCGATGACGATAAAGATATGCTTGCCCATCTTCTGCGCAAGCATGGCCATCTCTATATAACTCTGATCTTTATAGCCATTGCAGATAATGAGAGCATCACTTTGGCATTGCACGGCAATCACTGCGTGCAATTCTGGCTTGGACCCCGCTTCAAGTCCCAGATTGAATTTTTGTCCATGGGAGATGATTTCTTCCACGACAGGTTGCATCTGATTGACTTTAATCGGATAGATGATAAAGTTCTGTCCCTTAAAGTCATATTCCTTTTTTGCTTTTGCAAAACAACTCGCAAATTTTTCGATGCGGCTGTCCAGAATATCAGGGAAGCGAAGGAGCACAGGTGCTGTAACATCACGTGACGCCAATTCATTCATTACATCACACAGATCTATCTGCGTGCCGTCTTTACAAGGAGTTACATAGACATTACCTTTTCCGTTAATGCCAAAATAAGAGGTGCCCCAACCTTTGATATTATAGAGCTCCTCTGAGTCTTCAATCGTCCATTTTTTCATTACTTGGTACAGAGTAGTTTCTTTAAGTCAATTTTTTGATATTTTATTATCGTTATTTAGTGTTGATAGAATTTATTCCGGAAGTTGTCTGCGATTTTTTGCGGATACTGCCGGGAAGATGATCTACCATAGATAGTCTGTCTACCGTCTTGGTTCTATCCCAATCATCTTTTCCAGTTGATCAACTGTTATTTTGATTTTCTCATAATTATCCATCAGATTAACATCCAGAATGTATTTTGCTTTTAAATAAGAAGGTTCACGTTCAGTGAGTTGCTGTTGGATAAAGAGTTGTATTTCTTCCGGTGTCTTGTTGAGCAGAAGCGGACGTACCGATTTGCCCATTTTCAGATGTTTATGGAGTATATCTGGAGTAGCTTTCAGATAAACTGTCTCCCCTTGTTGATTCAGATAGTCCATATTATCAAAGAAGCAGGGAGTACCTCCTCCGCAACTTAGAATGATATTGTCAAATTCAGCTACTTCATGGAGCATGTTATGTTCAATTTTACGGAAACCGGCTTCTCCCCGTTCGTCAAAGAGTTGCTTGACGGTTTTCCTCATCCTGCTTTCTATGTACCAGTCCAGATCATAGAATTGACATTTTAGGTCTTCGGCGAGTGCTTTGCCTACGGTCGTCTTTCCTGCGCCCATATATCCGAGGATGATGATTCTCTTCATTTGCTGATTAAACTCATTCACGTGTCCTTCTTTTACAGTTATTTCCGAACTTTTCTGCTTTTAGTCCGAGGCTCAGGAGTATTTTTGATGATCTCCATACACTGTTCGGAGGTCAACTCAGTTGCTTTATCATGCTGTTCCTTCGGAATACGGTAGTTTTTGCTTTCGTATGAGATATAAGGTCCGTAACGTCCATTGAGAACTTCCAGGCCCGGAACTTCATCAAATGATTTAAGATGGCGCTTTTTCTCTGCTTCCCTTTTGGCCTCAATGAGGCCGATGGACGTATCAAGTGTTATCGTCATCGGATCTTCTGTCTTTGGAATTGAGACATATTTCTTGTTGTGAAGGATATAAGGTCCGAATCGTCCTGCGCCGATTGTAACCGTTGTACCTTCAAATTCTCCTACCTTTCGTGGCAACTTGAAGAGGCTCAGGGCTTCATCAAGACTCAGTGTTTCCATGCTTTTGCCTTTTGGAATCTGGGAGAAACGTGGTTTGTCCTTGTCTTCTGCAGTACCTATCTGTACCACAGGACCGTAACGCCCGATTTTGACAAATACAGGTTTCCCGCTCTTTGGGTCAACACCTAGTTGCCGTTCTCCTGCTTTATGTTCATTACGAGCGTTCATTACTTCGGTAACCGTAGGTTCAAAACCCTTATCAAAATCCTTCATCATGGCATGCCATTCTTCCTTCCCGTCGGCTATACGGTCAAACTGTTGTTCTACCTTTGCCGTGAAGTTATAGTCCATGATTTCCGGAAAGTTCTTCATCAGAAAATCGTTGACGACGATTCCTACATCAGTAGGAACGAGCTTTCCCTTTTCTGATCCGGTCATTTCCGTTTTCGTTTTCTGTATGACCTGCAAACCTTTCAAAGTGTCGATGGTATAGTTGCGCTCTTTACCGAGTCGGTCTCCCTTTTGTACATATTCTCGTTGTTGGATCGTAGAGATGGTAGGAGCGTATGTAGAAGGACGGCCGATACCTAGTTCTTCGAGTTTTTTCACCAAAGAAGCTTCTGTGTAGCGTAATGGAGCTTGGGAGAAACGTTCTATGGCTGATACTTCACGTCGTTCGAGTTGATCTCCGATTTTCATGCAAGGAAGGTTGTGTGAAGAATCCTCAGTGCTGTTGTCTTCATCATCAGTTGATTCATGATATACTTTCATAAATCCATCAAAGGTAACGACCTCTCCGTTAGCAATGAACATTTCGTCCGAATTGCTGATAGTGATTCCAGCACTGGTTTTTTCTATTTGAGCATCGGCCATCTGTGAAGCTGCTGTGCGTTTCCATATCAGATCATAGAGGCGACGTTCTTGTGAAGTCCCTTCAATTTCAGAGTTACTCATAAAGGTAGGACGGATAGCCTCGTGAGCTTCCTGTGCTCCCTTTGAATGGGTGATATAATTACGTGATTTGCTGTATTCTTTTCCGTAGAGTTTGATAATTTCATCCTTGCTGGTATTGATTGCCAGACTGGAGAGGTTGACGCTGTCAGTACGCATGTAAGTGATCTGTCCGCTTTCATATAAGTGTTGAGCTACCATCATAGTCTGGCTGACGGTAAATCCGAGTTTGCGTGCAGCTTCTTGTTGTAGGGTTGAGGTCGTAAAGGGTGGCGCAGGGGTACGCTTTAGCGGTTTCCTGGTTACACTTTCTACAGAGAAAGTAGCATTCTTACATAAATCCAGGAATTTCTGGACTTCATCATATTCCTTGAAACGCTTGTTTAGTTCTGCTTTTACTTCAGAAGCACTGCCATCTGGATTAATAAGTGCGAATATGGCATTGACACGATAATAAGGTTCACTCTGGAATTTCTGAATTTCCCGCTCTCGTTCTACGATCAGTCTTACTGCGACACTCTGCACACGACCGGCACTTAGTGCTGGCTTGACCTTTCTCCATAAGACAGGAGAGAGTTTGAAACCTACCAGACGATCAAGAACACGGCGAGCCTGTTGGGCATTGACCAAGTTCATATTCAGATGACGCGGATGCTTGATGGCTTCGATAATGGCAGGCTTGGTAATCTCATGGAATACAATGCGGCTGGTCTTGCCTTCGTCTAGTCCCAACACTTCACAAAGATGCCATGATATAGCTTCTCCCTCGCGATCCTCATCGGATGCAAGCCAGACCTTTTGAGTATTCTTAACATTCGCTTTAAGATCTGCTACTAATTTCTTCTTCTCAGGAGGAATTTCATAAGTAGGATCCATGGTTTTCTTATCTATGCTGAGCTCTTTCTTCTTAAGGTCACGAATATGACCGTAAGAAGACATTACTTTGTATTCATTACCTAAAAACTTTTCGATGGTCCGAGCTTTGGCGGGACTCTCGACAATGACCAAATTTTCTTGCATATCTCGCTCTTTTGTTATATTTTAACGACTTCCCATGTGGCAGATCGAATTGATCCAGTCACATTATTTTTACCTTATTCGTCTGTTCTTCTGATCTGAGATAAATCGTATGTTCATAATGCTTTTCTCCTGCCGGTTTTTCTATAAAGAATATTGGCAGGTGAGGGCTTGAACGTTCCAAAAATACTCTCTGTCATCGATACAGTTCATTTTGGGCGCAAAAATAAGCAAAGTTTTGGCTTATACCTTATTGTATAAGATTATTTTTTTGTTTTTTAATGTTTTTAGGTGTAATTTATATCTATTAACTTTAACTTGTTGCTGACAATTGGAGAGAAAAAGCTGATAGTTCTCTTGGAAATAAAGAAAGTCTATTCAATTGATATAGATGTATTTGAATAGATAAAAAAGCATTGTAAGAGGATAACGCAGAATTTTCCTTTTACCTTGAGGATTATTTAAGTAAAGTCATAAATTTACGAAGTCCTTTTCGAATTGACTGTAAACCAAATTCTTTGGTATGAATATCGTCCAGTGGAATCCATATCAGTTCTGCTGCATCATCGGCAGCTTTTGCATTTTTCCAATTACTTACCGTACATTTGAAAAAAAAGTCAAGAGTGGGAATATCTAAGCCTGAATAGTGATAGACGTTCGGTAAATTGAAGAGATATTGGGCAGATGTAATTTCCAATCCGGTTTCTTCCTTTACTTCGCGTGCTATTCCTTCTTCGCCGGTTTCTCCGATATCAGTAAATCCTCCAGGTAGGTCCAATGTCCCTTTGTTCGGTTCTCGACCTCTTCTCTCTACAAGAATCTCGTTTCTTTTATTGATGATAAAAGCTGCTGTTGAGGCACTTGGATTAAGAAAATATTCAAAACCACATCGCTCACATTTCTTACTTTTTCCATCCTGTATGTTGAAAAGAGGAGAACCGCAAACCGGACAAAACTTGAACCTGTCTAAAGGATGCATGTCTATATTTTTCTAAAGGTAGTATTTACCAATTATCTGTTCTGAAAGGAAACAACGGCAATAAGGCACGATTCTTTACATTACCATATCCCCAGTTGCGGAAAGCATAGCGTACAGCTACCGGATCTTTTACTTCCGGACAGGTTAAGGCAATTCCTTTTCCCCAATAATAAGAGGCATTGGCTTTATGGAAAATCTTGTCTGATCCTGCTATTTCAAAACCTTTAATATCTTCGTAACGGCTGATAGCACCGTAATCGTTCTGGAGATGGATATAACAGGTGTCATGACTGATCGTCATATCCTTGAACTCCGGACTTTCACACCAGAGGTCTTTCATCCCGTAGGTTTTGTTCAGAGCCTGAAGGGCTAAACGCATTCCTACAGGTTCTTTCTGGCAGGGATGGACCTGCTGACTCTCGTAAGGATAAACGCAATCATCGGTACATACCAGTCCGCAATTTGGGATTACCTTGGATGCCTTCCATTGATCTTCACGTAACTTGGCTCCTTCGTCACCTTCGTTATTGCCATTGAAAAATGGTGCTATCTGTACGTAGTAGAAAGGAATATCTCCGAGTTTGAAATCCTGACGCCATTGGTGTACGAGAACTTCAAGGCGTTTGGCATATTGCCCTACTGGATCACCCACATTTGAACAACCCTGATAGAAAAGGATACCCTTTACGGTATAGTTCAAAATAGGAGAAAAAGTCCCGTTCCCCCATACTAAGGGTCGCAAATAATCATTCTTTTCATATTTCCTGACATTAGTCATGGAATCCAAACTCTCATTCGTGTATTTCTTCAAGTTCTCAGTACTGAGCCAACTCTCCACGCGTGTGCCTCCCTTGTTGGCCATAATCAGTCCTACGGGTTCTTTCAGCGTTTTGTAGATAACTTGTGCAAAGAAGTAACCCACAGCAGAACAATCTCCGACTGTATTGGGAGCGATGGCTTTCCACGAACAGTTGGCATCGTCCTGAGGTTCCATTCGCATCTCACTTGGAATCTTCACATAGTGGATACCTTTATATCTGGATGCTTCAAGTACAGCCTGGTTATAACCTTTTACCGGACAATTGTAGAAACCTTTAAGCGTGATTTCCATGTTGCTTTGTCCGGCACAGACCCAGACTTCTCCGGAAAGGATATTGCGCAGAGTTGTTTTCTCTCCGTCATTGAAAGTGATGGAAAGGGGGGTGAAACTCGCCGCCGGAGTTTTGACTTTAAGCAGCCACTTTCCGTCCCTGCCAGCCTTGACGGTATATTTCCGGGAGGTCCAGGATGCAGTGACCTGGATGTTTTTTCCTGGTTGATCCCATCCCCAGAGGCGTGCGTCCGTATTTTGCTGAAGAATCATACCGTCACTCAGCAGGTGCGGAAGTCTGACTTTGGCTTGTGTTCCCGTCAGCGTCATGGCGAAAACCATTGTCATTATGATTTGTTTATTCATGATAGAAAGATTTGATTCGATTTATGTGCAATTGCTTATTTCTGCAAGAGCGCCTGAATCTCTTTGTCTATATTCTTAATCTGGACATCCCGTTTCTGGAGCACGTTATTCCTGTCAATGAGGAAATAAGTCGGAATGTTTTGTACATTATATTCCTGCAGGCTCTGACCTTGTACACCTCCTTGGTCACGTACACAGATCCATGGCAGCGAAGCTGTCTGTTGTTTCCAGAAAGATTCATCCGGGTCTACGGATACCTGATAGATTTCAAAACCTTCCTTGTGATATTTGTTATAAAGGCTGCGTAACCACATGATTCTTTGCATACTCTGGTCACTTGCAAACAGATGGAAGTCAAGCATGACTACTTTCCCTTTTAAAGAAGAGAGAGCTTGCACTTGGTTCTTGTTATCAGTAAGTTGTAGATCGATGATTCCTGTATTGCTGACCTGACTTGAGGCGAGTCTTTGTGCTCTTTGGGCTGCTACAATCCGGATATTCTTCATTCCCTGTAGGGCGATCTGATGTAAGTTCTTTCCTCGTTGGGAACCAGGATAGAAGGTGTCCCAACTTGTTGCTACGGCTGCAAATACCTGTACATCAGCCTTGGAAGCCTGTGGATTGAAGATTAAAGTGTTCTGCCCTCCAAGTTGAATGGTCTGAAATAATGCATAATAAGAAGAGGCTTTCATCGGTTCTTTAAAGATATAGTTGACTTTTACCTTATTCTTGTAAGCTTCAATAATATTTCCGATAGCTACTTCAGAGGAATCCATTCCGAAAGAAGGATTCTGGGCAATGGCGTTAACTCGAGACTGCAACTGCATCTGCATAAGGGACAGTTCTTTGATTCTGGAGCAGTCTTCTGAGCCTCTGACCGTATATTGTGTGGACATCTGTGGCCATTTGGCATTTACTGTAACTGTTTCTGTGGAGTCAATGGAAAGATTGACACTCTGGCCTGCAATACGCAAGCGATAGAAGTTGGGACACACAGAGTCGGCAGCATTCTCTGTGAAATCGAATGCACCTTCTTTGTCCAGTTTGACGGAATCGATTTTTATTGGACCGTTCAGACTGATATTCTCCAGATACAGTGTTGAGTCTTTAGCATTTGCGATATTGCCTTCAATATGGAATTTCTTGTTTGAACAGGAGGTTGCGGCTAATGCTGCACCAATGAGGGTGATTGCGGTAAAAAACTTTGATATTTTCATTTTTAGGTTTTATTGTGACTTTTAGGAACGAGTCTATAATACATAAGCTACCTGTTGTATTCATAAATGGTTGGGAGACCGTAGCTCATGACAAGAATCTTCGTCGGAATAGTTCCTTGAATCCTCTTCTGTCTCAACTTACGTATGGAGTTGATTATCCTTGCAAATTTAATGTAAATACAGCAAAACACAAAATTATTTGATACCTTTTTGATGAATTTGAAATGATATGATCTGGTAAAATAACTTTCGTAATGAGATTTTCTCTGGAAACGGATTTTATGAGATTGTATACCTTTGGGGAAATGAGCCCTTAATATACTCATTATCAATATAGTAACGTTATTTTCAGATAATAAATATAAATAAATGCGCTTTTTTTCGTGATTAAGTAATAAATTAGGTATCTTTGTTCCGGTTTTTACTAAAGAAACGCTTTGGTAAAGTCATTTAGATGTTAGTCAAAACAATAAAGTATTAAATTTTAGATGAACGTAATTACGAAAACAGTTCAATTGCCAGATGGCAGGACCATCTCAATTGAAACCGGAAAGGTTGCAAAACAAGCAGACGGTGCCGTTGTCCTTCGTATGGGCAAGACCGTGATGTTAGCTACCGTTTGTGCAGCCACAGATGCAGTGCCGGGAACAGATTTTATGCCTTTGCAGGTAGATTATCGCGAGCAGTATGCTGCCGCAGGCCGTTTTCCCGGTGGCTTTACCAAGCGTGAAGGTAAAGCATCAGACAGTGAGATTCTTACTTCACGTCTTGTGGACCGTGTTCTTCGTCCACTTTTTCCTTCAGATTTCCACACAGAGGTCTATGTACAAGTAATGCTTTTCTCAGCTGATAATATCGATCAGCCTGATGCACTGGCAGGATTTGCAGCGTCTGCAGCTATGGCTGCTTCAAATATTCCTATCGAATGCCCGATTTCAGAGGTCCGTGTCGGCCGAATTGATGGCAAATACGTCATTGATCCGACTTTCCAGGAAATGGCCAAATCAGACATGGATATCATGGTAGGTGCTACAAAAGAGAATATCATGATGGTTGAGGGTGAAATGGATGAGGTCTCTGAACAGGATCTGATCGGTGCCCTCAAGGCAGCTCAGGATGCTATTCGCCCGATGTGCGAACTTCAGGAAGAGCTTTCCAAGGAACTTGGAACGGATGTGAAGCGTGAATACTGTGATGAGACTAATGATGAGGATCTTCGCAAACAAGTGCGTGATGAACTCTATGACAAGTGTTATGCTGAGGCTCAGGCCAGTGATGCAGACAAGAAGCATCGTGAAGAAACATACGACAAGATCAAAACAGATTTTGTAACTGCTTATGATGCTGCTCATACAGATCTCTCTGAGGAGGATTTGGATGAGAAACATGCAGAGATAGACCGTTACTTTGCTGATGTGCAGCGTGACTCTATGCGTAATAGCGTTCTCGATACGCATAAGCGTATGGATGGCCGTGCTCTGGATGAGATTCGTCCTATCTGGTGTGAGGCTTCACCTCTGCCAATGCCTCATGGAAGTGCAATCTTCCAGCGTGGTGAGACGATGTCTCTGAGTACTTGTACATTAGGTACCAAACTGGATGAGAAGCAGATTGATAATGTGTTGGAAAAGGGTTATCAGCGTTTTCTCCTCCATTATAATTTCCCTCCTTTCTGTACGGGTGAAGCAAAAGCCCAGCGTGGAGTAGGCCGTCGTGAGATTGGTCACGGTCATCTGGCTTGGCGTGCTTTGAAAGATCAGATTCCTGATAACTATCCTTATACCGTTCGTTTGGTATCAGAGATCCTTGAGAGTAACGGCTCTTCTTCAATGGCTACGGTTTGTGCCGGGACGTTGGCTTTGATGGACGCAGGTGTGCCTATCAAAAAACCGGTTTCAGGTATTTCTATGGGCTTGATCAAGGATGGTGACCGTTATGCTATTCTGACCGATATTCTGGGTGATGAAGATCACTTGGGTGATATGGACTTTAAGACAACCGGAACGAAGGATGGATTGACAGCTACACAGATGGATATCAAATGTGATGGTCTGAGTTTTGAGATCCTGGAAGAAGCTTTGATGCAGGCTAAGGGTGCCCGTGAGCAGATTCTTGAGAAGATGCTTCAGACATTACCGGAGCCTCGTAAGGAATTGAAACCGCAGGTGCCACGTATTGAAGCATTTGATATTCCTAAAGAGTTTATTGGTGCTGTAATCGGGCCTGGTGGAAAGATTATCCAGCAGATGCAGGAAGAAACGGGTGCAACGATCACTATTGATGAAACTGACGGAAAGGGTCATGTACAGGTTTCTGCACCTGATAAGAATAGCATCGATGCTGCTCTTGCCAGAATCAGATCTATCGTAGCTGTTCCTGAGATAGGTGAGGTATATGAAGGAACGGTTCGTTCCATTATGCCATACGGCTGTTTCGTAGAGATTATGCCGGGTAAAGACGGACTTCTCCATATCTCGGAGATTGACTGGAAGAGACTTGAAAGAGTTGAAGATGCCGGTATTCATGAAGGAGATAAGATCAAGGTGAAGTTGATTGATATTGATTCCAAGACGGGCAAATACAAACTCTCTCATCGCGCATTGCTTCCTAAACCAGAAGGTTGGGTAGAGCGTGAACGCCGCCCTCGCCGTGATTATGGTGACCGTGACCGTGATCGTGATTATGGTGATCGTGATCGTGAACGTCGTCCGTATCATGAGCATCGTCGTTTCGAACACCATGATCGTCAGGAAAGTGCAACTGAAAATGAAGCTCCTCAGGAGAATCAAGAGAATCAGGTAAATGATTAAATAGTTTGTCTTCTTTTTTAAGAAGGTAGGATATAAACTAAGGATAAAGGCCTCACAAATATTGGTTTTGTGAGGCCTTTTCAGATATTATCGTTAAGGATGTAATTGAGGAACAAGGACTGAACTGATTGATCCTCCGGACAATTCTGAAATAAGTTCTAAGAGAAGGGAGATTCTATTCCTGTTTGTAATAGTAAAAAAAATAATTATTTTACATATCTTCTTTGCTCACTTTCCATTTTTTATTTATATATTTGCACTTAGTCTTGATACATAATGTTAGGGTAATAATAATATAAAGAAGGCCTTATGAAAAACTTAAAAGGAACAAAAACAGAGAAGAACCTGCAAGATGCTTTTGCAGGTGAGTCAAAAGCGCGTAACAGGTATACTTTTTTCGCTTCTAAAGCGCGTAAAGAAGGTTATGAGCAGATTGCTGCTCTCTTTGAGGAAACGGCTAACAATGAAAGAGAGCATGGTAAGATCTGGTTTAAATACCTTGAAGGAGGCGAGCTGAAGGATACCGCATCAAATCTTCAGGCTGGTGCGAATGGTGAGCACTACGAGTGGACAGACATGTATCCTCGGATGGCTAAAGAAGCCCATGAAGAAGGTTTCAATGAGATCGCTGCCAAATTTGAGATGGTTGGCGCCATTGAGAAGCATCATGAGGAACGTTATCTGAAACTGTTGGATAATGTCAAACATGATATCGTGTTCTCAAGAGATGGTGATAAAATCTGGAAGTGCCGTAATTGTGGTCATATCG
>Ga0172377_10005281_pt1 | contig 13271 bp, 9 predicted proteins | sample Pumphouse3metaG_FD_119749 | JGI IMG/M metagenome (GOLD analysis project Ga0172377, IMG submission 119749) | Leachate microbial communities from a municipal landfill in Southern Ontario, Canada - Pumphouse #3 metaG | ecosystem: Engineered > Solid waste > Landfill > Unclassified | place: Canada... | reverse complement strand
TCAAATGTAGGACCGGAACCTGAAGCTGCAGGCATCGAGGAACAGGGTCTGGGATGGAAAAATTCTTTTGGTAAAGGCAACGCCGGTGATACAATAACCAGTGGGCTGGAAGTTACCTGGACACAAACCCCGGTAAAATGGAGCTATTATTTCTTTGATAATCTTTTTAGATACGACTGGACATTGACAAAAAGTCCTGCAGGAGCTTACCAGTGGGTTGCCAAAGATCAGGGAGATGTAATTCCTGATGCTCACGATGCTTCTAAAAAGCATGCCCCAACCATGATGACAACGGATCTTTCACTTCGTTTTGATTCTGCATATGAAAAAATCTCACGTCGTTTTTATGAGCATCCTCTGGAATTTGCAGATGCATTTGCTAAGGCATGGTTTAAATTAACTCATAGGGATATGGGCCCAATTTCCCGCTATCTGGGTCCGGAAGTACCTAAAGAAGAATTTATCTGGCAGGATCCTATCCCCAAAATAAATCATCCGCTGATTGATGAAAAGAATATTGCAGAGTTGAAAGTAAAAATACTAAAATCAGGACTTTCTGTATCTCAGTTGGTTTCAACTGCATGGGCTTCTGCTTCATCTTTCCGTGGTTCAGATAAACGAGGTGGTGCTAACGGTGCCAGAATATGTCTCGCTCCTCAAAAAGACTGGAGGGTTAACAATCCTTCTCAGTTAGCTATGGTCTTAAAAAAGTTAAAATCTGTACAGGAAGAATTTAACAGCACGCAGACCGGTAAAAAAAGAGTTTCTTTAGCTGATCTTATTGTTTTGGCCGGTTGCGCTGGTGTTGAAAAGTCTGTTAAAGATGCAGGATTCAATATTACAGTGCCTTTTACTCCGTGTCGTATGGATGCCATTCAGGAGGAAACCGATGTTGAATCATTCGAAGTGCTGGAACCTGTGGCTGACGGATTTCGTAATTATTTGAAAAAGAAATACAGAGTTTCAACTGAAGAATTGCTAATAGATAAATCACAGTTGCTTACTTTAACAGCCCCTGAAATGACAGTGCTTATCGGTGGTATGCGAGTATTGGATACAAATTTTGACAATTCTAAAAATGGTGTATTTACAAAACGTCCGGAAGTTCTTACCAACGATTTTTTTGTAAATCTTTTAGATATGGGAACAGTATGGATGCCAATATCCAAGGATAAAGAAACCTTTGCGGGACGTGACCGAAAAACCGGAGAATTAAAATGGACAGCTACGCGTGCTGATCTTATTTTTGGTTCTAATTCTGAGCTTAGAGCTATTGCTGAGGTATACGGTAGTTCAGATGCAAAAGAAAAATTTGTTAATGATTTTGTCTCAGCATGGAACAAAGTAATGAATCTTGACCGTTTTGATTTGGCTTAATTCAATATTAACTATTAATTTAAAATTAAAGATTATGGAACAAAATCAAGAACAAGAGGTGTTTAGTATGCCAAGAATTGGTGATGCCGCACCAAAATTTGAAGCAGTAACAACACAGGGAGAGATAAAATTCCCTGCTGATTATAAAGGCGACTGGGTAATTCTTTTTAGTCATCCTGCTGATTTTACTCCTGTTTGTACATCGGAATTTATGACTTTTGCTACAATGGAAGATAAATTTGCCAAAGCAAATTGTAAACTTGTAGGTCTTTCTATTGATGGTCTGTACAGCCATATTGCATGGTTACGTACAATCAAAGAAAAGATTGAGTATAAAGGAATGAAAAATGTAGAAGTGAATTTTCCATTAATTGAAGACATCACAATGGATGTTGCAAAAAAATATGGAATGATTCAGCCAAACGAGGATTCTACCAAAGCAGTTAGAGCAGTTTTCTTTATCGATCCCAAGGGAATAATTAGAGCTATTATTTATTATCCACTTAGTTTGGGGCGAAATTTTGATGAATTGTACAGAGTAATTATTGCATTACAGGCAGCTGATGAATTTGGAGTTGCTACTCCCGCTGATTGGCGTCCGGGTGATGATGTGATTGTAAGCCCTGCCGGTTCTTGCGGAGCAGCAAAGGGTAGGATGGAAGATGGTGAGTTAGATTGTAAAGATTGGTTCTTCTGTACTAAAAAACTAGATAAGGATAAAGTCTTAAACAAGATATTGAAGAAGTAAAAAGGGTGAAAAGTATCCTAGCATAATCGTAAGCGTATTGGCAAACCTACGAAGAAGTCCAATCGGAAACGCTTGAGATAAATGCCTTATTTGTAAGCATAGTGTTAAACCCATAGGAGTCAACGGCTCAGGACAAAGGTTTGCCAATATGTTTACAAATATCAGCATATTATAATTTTTATGCTTAATTTAAATAGAAGTCTTCAGAATCGAGATTATCTTTATGTTTTTTGCCTGCCTGATTAAAACTGACCAAACGCGCCGTATTTTAAAGAATGATAATGTGTTTTTCAGGTACGTGCCTGTATTGCTGTCACTTTCTATAACTTTTTAAAATTCACTTAATTTATCTGTACCTTAGGACTGTTGCATATTGTATTTGCTTTGTAATTAATTAAAATATATCCTTTTTAGGCTGAAATAAGAAACTTTTTGATGATGGGTTTATTTACATATAAAGGAGTTCGGATTGGTATTATCAGGTTGCCTTTAGGTACAACTGATAAAGTAGGGTTAATGTAATTTGCTTCACGAACTACACCAACCATAACTTCGTTAAAAATTATAGTGAAGACATTAAATTCATTCATACAGAAAGAAAATCTGAATATAAAGTTGAAATGAGTAATAGTTCTATGATTAAAAAAGGAGTTATGAAAAAGATTTTGCTAAGTGTATTTATATGTGTTATGTTTTTAAATAACACTAGATGCAATACTGTAAGATCTGTGCTTACAGGCGAAACTGTGCAGATTTTAAAAGTCCCAAAGGACTTCCCTACGATTGCAAAAGCACTTGAACATTCGAGAGATGGTGATTGGATAATTGTCTCACTCGGGAAGTACTATGAAAATAATATTATAATCAACAAAGCTGTTACGGTTTCATCTGAATGGAAGATTGGTTGAGATAAATCAAAAATATAAGGAACTATTATTGATTCGGAAAATAAAAAGCTTTTTAGTATTGAAAGTGATAATGTTGAGATAAGTGGGCTTAAAATCATTAATGGTGACCATACAATCAGTATGTTCGCAAAAGTGATCATAAATAATAATCATTTCATCAACAACCTATGGAATGGGGGAAAGTAACGAATACGAAATGTGGTTCCTGATAAAATCTCAAACGTGGGGAAAGAAAAAACTTCACATCGAATTCAATACAAAAATTATTGGTGAAGTTTTGGGACCAACATCAAATAATTTTCAGTGGGTAAAGATGACGGGAAAGATTGTAGCGACACCTGGACAATGGCAATTATTAATCAATAATTTAGGAGGTGAAGTGCTTTTGGATAAAATTTGCATTACAAAGGACACGAATTTTATTCCTCGATGATAAAAGTTATAAAAGAGGTATTTGCCGATTGGCAGATGCTTTTTTTACACTGTCTCACCAAGTGTGTAAATAATAAAAACCAGTGGTTTAGATATTTATAGCTGGACCCTTTTCTAAGAAAACGTAATAATTTCCGGAAAAGATTAAAGATGACCTGAATCTGGGATAAATATTAAATTTATTGAATTAGGCATTTAACAAATAATTTTTTTACAGGTAATCTGTTTAGTATTTACCATTCCTACAGGTAGGTTATCAAAAATCCCCGATTTTTCTACATTCTTTCTTTACATTTATTCCCAAATATCGTAAATTATATAAAATCAGGTTGTTTAAGTTTTTAAGGCCGAACTTTTAATAATTAAAAAATTACGATATGATCGAAAAAATTAAAAAAGTCAGTAACCCATTAACAGTGATAGCGATTTTTGCAGCTATTGCAGAGATTAGCGGAACGGTAATTTTTCCAACTTTAGGTGAGAGTATTAAGCCGGTTTTTGTGTGGTTTTTGATTGGCTTTCCGACGTTGCTGGTGTTGTGTTTTTTTATAACATTGAATTTAAATCCATGGTCATTATATGCTCCATCGGATTATAAGGATGAGGATAATTATGTGAAAATTATGTCGGAAGCTAAAGTTCCGGAGTTTGAAAATAAATTAACCGAAGCAACAAAAGATAATTTTCGCGATGTAAGAGGTAATATTAATCTTGCTGAAACAAAGGATAATAAGAAGAGTAGTGATGAGGTTATTGTAAATAATGCAAATGCTTTTTTTAACAAGCTTTTAGATTTGTCTGCTGATCTTTTCGATAGTAAAATGATTGAATCTATTAGGATAGAGGCTCAGAGCAAAGAGCTTTTTGTACTTGAATTTTATATAAACAAAGAGTATTGTAAGAAAAATAAATTACCGGATTTCTATTTTGTTATAATTAATATAACCTGTGATAATAAAGGCAACTTAAAATTAATAGCAATTGGTAAAGACATTGTTGATAATAGTGTGGTATCTTTTGCTGAAAATGTATTTGAATACGTGAAAAGTTTTATTGATTAACGGGGTTCGGGTTGGTGTAGTTCGCGTAGCGAATTACATTAACCCAGTGTTATCTGTCTGTCCCAAAGGACAGACAGATTGCAACAACCCGAAACCCGTTATCTGCAATCCCTTGGGGATTGCAGATAACAGTGAAATTATTACAGTACTTCAGGTAATAAATTGTTTATATTCAAATATTTATGAAGATACAATATGCTTCTGATTTACATCTTGAATTTGTTGAAAACCGGGATTGCCTTAAAAAAAATCCATTACTGATTGATGGAGATATTTTGGTTCTGGCAGGAGATATTGGATATCTTGGGACCGGTTACTATTCTGTATTTCCGTTTTGGGACTGGGCTTCTGAAAACTATAAGCAGGTTATAGTTGTTTTGGGTAATCATGAATTTTATAATTTCTTTGATCTGTCAGGGATTAAGGATGGTACATGTGGCGAGATTCGGCATAATGTACATTATTATTATAATTCTGTTGTTCATATTGAAAATGTTGATCTGATCATTTCAACATTATGGTCACATATAAATTTAAAGGATTCGTTTATAATTGAAAGCCGTGTAAATGATTTCAGAAGAATCAGATACGGAAAAGATCTGTTGAATTATTCTGAGTTTAATAAAGAGCATGATCGTTGTCTTAAATTTATTAAAAAGGCGGTATCTGAAAGTATTGCTTTTTGTAAAATTGTTGTAACTCATCATGTACCGTCATCTATGTTGATGCCAGAAGAATTTAAGGATAGTGAACTTAATGGTGCATTTACTGTTGAGTTGTTGGATTATATTGAAAGCAGTGATATTAATTACTGGATATATGGTCATTCTCATCGAAATATTGATGCTGTGATAGGTAAAACAAAATGTGTGTCTAATCAGCTGGGATATGTATTTGCTAATGAGCATCATTTGTTTATGCCGGATAAAAATATTATTATTGAAAAATAAATAATCAGTTATGATTTATTCAGTTATTGTATTTGTTTTGTGCCTTTAATTATTCACACTTTATTATGTAATATATTAAGTTATTTATTACATATCCTTTCTTTCACAAAAAAACTATCTTTGACTTTAAGTGATATGGGATAGAATAAACATAAACACAGACAATGATTCTGATGTCAAATTACAGTTGCTGGTGATTATATGCGCTAGTCGATTTTAGGATGCCTCTGATTTTTATTTTTACTGGTTTGTTGATTGCGTAAAAAGGATGTCTGGTTTGGAAAAATTCGTTTAATCATAGGCCTTTTTATACGTTATGGGCACTATCATGATTTTTATCTGGTTGCTGCTTGAGAATATTTTGCAGAAATATATAAATGAAAAAATAGAATTAATATTTAATTATAATATAGAACTATATGAAAACCAAATTTGTTTTTATTCAAAACATGTTAATGTTTTTTGCAGTTTTTCTTTTTTTGCAAACTTCTGTTTCTGCTGAAGATAAATTCCCTGATGGAACAAAAATTCCGCAGTGGTTTAAACAATCAGATATTGTGAACGTTAATACGTTGGGTAAGCAATATCTTATTACTGATTATGGCGTTTCTATTGATAGTTCAATTGTTCAGACTGCTAAAATCCAGGCGGTTATTGATGAAGCTGCGGCTAATGGCGGTGGTGTGATTATTATTCCCCAGGGAACATACCTAACCGGTTCTTTATTTTTCAAAAAAGGAACACATCTGTATATTAAAATGGGTGGTGTGATAAAAGGAAGTGACTATATAAGCGATTTTAAACTTATGGATACACGTATGGAAGGCCAGAATCTAAAGTATTTTGCTGCTGTTATAAATGCTATTGATAACGATGGATTTACTATATCAGGTCAGGGCACTGTTAATGGAAACGGGTTACAATATTGGAAAGCCTTCTGGCTGCGTCGTAAATTCAATAGAAATTGTACTAATCTTGAGGCTTTGCGTCCCCGTCTTGTATTTATATCTCATTCTGATAATATACAACTGTCAGGGGTACATCTTATCAATTCACCTTTCTGGACTACACATATTTACAAATGTAACAACGTACAATTGCTTGATTTATATATATATGCTCCGAGGACTCCGGTGCCGGCTCCGAGTTCTGATGCTTTGGATATTGATGTATGTAAAAATGTGCTTATCAAAAACTGTTATATGTCTGTAAGCGATGATGCTATTGCGCTTAAAGGAGGGAAAGGCCCGTTGTCAGATAAGAATCCTGACAATGGTAGCAATGAAAATATTATTATTGAAAATTGTAAGTATGGCTTTTGTCACAGTGCTCTTACCTGTGGAAGTGAGTCTATTCACGACAGGAATATTATTTTAAGAAACTGTACTCTGGATAAAGTTGGAACATTAATCCGTTTGAAGGTGCGTCCTGATACACCTCAGAATTATGAATATATTACTATAGAGAATATTACCGGTAATGTTTCTAATTTTATTTACGTAAAAGCATGGACGCAATTTTTTGATTTACAGGGGCGGAAGGATAAACCATATTCATTTTCGTCAAATGTTATAATGCGTAATATAGATTTGGATTGTAATACATTTTTTAATGTGGAATATAAACCTGATTTATTTAAACTTTCAGATTTTACTTTTGAGAATCTGAATATTCATACTAAAAATACTGATTTCCATCCTGAGTATATTGAGAATTTCACAATAATGAATGTGAAAATTAACGGAAAGAAATTTAAAAAGAAGTAATAGCTATATTTTTGGGTATGTTTCTTACTTTTTGTATTTTATATATGGTAAAGGGAGGGAAGTAAATTCTATAATTGTATTGGTTATGATATATTTTATTTCGGATTATCATTTTTATCATGCCCTGGCTCTTTTTCGCAGCAGAACGCAATTCCGCGATGTAGGGGAGATGAATAATTATATAGTTTCCCGGCATAATTCGGTTGTGAAAGAGGATGATACTATTTATATTTTAGGGGATGTTATAGTGTGTGATGAGGTGGAACTGAAAAATTGTTTAAAGGATACTCTTGGGAAAATGGCCGGGCACAAGCATCTTATTTTGGGCAATCATGATTATCTGTTCCGGGATAATCCGGACTTCTTGACGTATTTTGAAAGTGTACAGGAGTCGAAAACTTTTAAAATTAACAGTCACTGGGTTCAGTTGTATCATTATCCTGTGCTGGGATGGTATAGAAAGTATAAGGGAGGAATACATATTTACGGACATATGCATGATGACAATAAAACTCCGGAATCTAAAATTATGAGTGGCTATGCTAACGCTGTAAATGTGAGTGTGGAAGTAGTAGATTATAAACCTGTTTCTTTTGACAAAATTTTACAAATTATTAAGTCACGTAAAATTATAATTAAGGAACATTTGATATAACATTGATTTTGGTATACTGTAATAATTGGAAATAGAGTATGCTGTTGCAAAAAAATAAAAACGATACAGAGTAATGCGAAACGAGAGGAAAGAACTGGCAAGAGCTTTTGTCGAAAAAACAGATAAGAATATTTTTCTTACCGGGAAAGCCGGTACGGGTAAAACTACTTTTTTAAGAACATTGCAGGATAATTGCTCCAAGCGACTTGTTGTTGTGGCTCCTACAGGTGTGGCAGCTATTAATGCGCGTGGTGTGACTATACATTCTTTTTTCCAATTATCTTTTGGTGTACAATTACCGGACAATAATGGTGCAAAAAGTTTTACAAGTAATCGTAATGTGCATCATTTCAGGAAAGATAAAATAAATATTCTTAAGAGTCTTGACCTTTTGATTATTGATGAGATAAGTATGGTAAGGGCAGATCTTTTAGATGCTATAGACGAGACATTAAGACGATATAAAAATCGCAGATTCCCCTTTGGTGGAGTACAGCTGTTAATGATAGGAGATCTTCAGCAACTGGCCCCTATTGTAAGACCTGATGAACAGGAACTTTTAAAAACAGTTTATGACACACCGTTTTTTTTTAGTAGTAAGGCATTACAGAAAGCCGGATTTATAAGTATAGAACTTACTAAGGTATACCGGCAGAAAGATGAGAAATTTATTCGTATTTTAAATGATATAAGGGATGGCCGGTTAACAAATTCCGACAGAATTGCGCTTGATGGTCGTTATGATAAGAATTTTTCGCCTGATAAATATAAGGATTCTATTGTTCTTACTACTCATAATCGTATTGCTGATGAAATTAACTGGAAGGAGCTTGCAGCAGTGAAAGGTTCAGCTTTCATTTATAATGCAGATGTGCAAGGCAGTTATCCTGATTATTCTTATCCTACGGAGCCTGTTTTGAGACTGAAAGTTGGGGCGCGGGTTATGTTTGTGAAAAATGATTCTAAAAAGCGCTTCTATAACGGGAAAATTGGTACTGTTGCAAAGCTTGATGAAAAGGTTGTCTTTGTAAAATGTGAAGGAGATCCGGATTCTTTGGAAATTGAAGCAGAAGAGTGGGATAATTATAATTATTCACTGGATAAAGAAACGGATGAGATAATTGAAAAATCAATAGGTAAGTTTAGTCAGATTCCTTTAAAGCTTGCATGGGCTGTTACTATCCATAAGAGTCAGGGGCTTACTTTTGATCGTGCTGTGATTGATGCTAATGCAGCTTTTGCCTATGGTCAGGTGTATGTGGCACTTTCCCGGTGTCGTTCTCTTGAGGGGGTGGTGCTTTCTTCTCCTATTTCTGAGAGGGGGCTTTTTTCGGAAAAGAGTATTTCTGATTTTACTTCTAAAATTGAGGAGACTATGCCCGGTCAGCAGCAGCTTATTTCATGTGAAAATGATTATGCATGTTCTCTTGTTAAAGACTTTAATGATTTTTCCGGTATAGCTTACCGAATGAGATATATTATGAAAATTATTAGTGAGAATATTTCCTCTGTGCCTTCTAATGTTCAAAAAAACTGTCAGGATTCCTTTTCCCTTTTTGAGGATAATATTTTAAATATCTCTGATACTTTTGATCATCAGTTGCAGAGACTGATGTATGAAGAACCGGATATTAAAAAAAATGAGCTGTTAAATCAGCGTATTGAAAAGGCCTCTGAATATTATCTTAAACAGTTGGAAGTTGTAGAAGGATTTATTGCTACGTTATGTTTTGATGTGGACAACACGGTGCTGAGAAAATCTTTGCGTAATGCTTCTAAAAATCTGGCTTTTGATTACAGAGTGAAAAAATCCTGTCTGAATAGTGTCTCTGATGGGATGGATGTTGAAAAATATTTAAGGGCACGTTCTGTGGCATGTCTTGATAAAAATGTTAAGCTACCGGAGATTGAAAAGAAAACTCCTGCAGTTGTCGAAAATCTTAAATATCCTGAGTTATATAATTTGTTGCGTAAATGGCGTGATGAAACATCTAAGGAAAAGGATGTAGCCTGTTATCAGGTAATTCAGGTAAAATCAATGATGGAGATTGCGGAGACTTTGCCACAAAGTACAGCTGATTTAAAACAGATTAAAGGAATAGGAAAGAAGAAGCTTGATGATTATGGTAAAGATATTTTAGATATTGTGGCTGATTTTGTTGAGGCGAATGGTATTAGTTTTGTGAGTTGAATTTTTGTTATTGGTTTACTTTATAAAAAGACTATTATTCTTTCACATGATTTTATTTAGGTATATAATGCAGTAGGTAAGACATTTACAGTAACTGTTAAAGAAGTTACAAACGTTAAATGTTATGTTGTTTCAGATGAAGCTATCAGATTTAGGAATATCTTGATTAGAGAACTTTGAGTTTTATGTAATATTTTTTTGATGTACCTATATAAAAGTCAAAAGAAAAATTAATATTTTTAATAATTTAATTCACATAATGTTATAGCTGAAAATTTATTAAAAAAAATGATATGCATTTTATTACTGCTTAAAAATAAATAATTGTATAAATTATGGATATAGGAATTTTACGTAGGTGTGTTTATTATCAGATTTTATTGTTAGCAACGATTCTATTATTTTCTTCTGCTTATGGAGCAGAGACTATTCAATCAAAGTGGATCTGGTATCCGGGAGATTTTGAGGTATGGCTTCATACAGAAGTAGGTGGCAGACGACAGGAGAAGGGGCAGCCGAATCCTCCATTTTGGCGGGTCGATTCACCATATGGTGTGGTGGGTTTTGAAAAGACTTATAATATTGCGAAACCTGAAACTATCAGTGTATTTGCCGATGGCCGTTATAATATTCAAATAGATGGGGGCTTTGTATATGATTTTGATCCGATGAAAATTGTATTGCCGGCCGGTAAACATAGCCTTCATTTAGTGGTTGAAAATTTTAAAACGTTTCCATCCCTTTTGGTACAGAGCAAAACTGTTGTTACAGATGACTCATGGCGGGTTACCAATCAGAACAAGGTTTTTTATTCTGCAGCTTCAGGCAAGTTTTCAAATCCCAATTCCCCGCCTTCAAAATTTCAACTGGACTATAAGCCAATCAAGGGTGAGATAATTAAAGAAGGACAAAACTCAATGTTGGTTGATTTTGGGATGGAGACCTTTGGAAAGGTTATTGCAGAAAAGACTAAAGGACATGGCAAACTCCGATTGTTTTACGGTGAGACTATGCAGGAAGCTATGGCAGAAACAAAGGCAGAAACTTATGATTACCTTGATGTAAATACAACTTTTCCCGTAAACGATACTACTGCCGCCCATGCTTTCCGATATATTTATGCAGTGGGTGACTCCACTGTAAGTTTTAAGAAGATATCCGCTCTATATGAGTATCTTCCTGAGAAAAACAGAGGTGACTTTTCTTGTTCTGATTCTTTGTTAAACCGGATTTATGACGTTTCGCTTTATACTTTACATTTGAATACCAGAGAGTTTTTTTTGGATGGGATTAAGCGGGATCGGTGGGTTTGGAGTGGTGATGCCTATCAATGCTATCTAATGAATTTTTATACTTTTTTTGATGAAGATGTAAACAATCGAACTTTATATGCATTGCGGGGTCATGATCCTGTGGAGACTCATATAAATACGATATTGGACTATTCTTTTTACTGGATGATAGGTGTATACGATAATTATTTTTATACAGGAGATACGGCTTTTGTCAGGCAAATATATCCTCGTATGAAAACCTTAATGGAGTTTTGTTTAAATAGGGCCAATACGGATGGATTTGTGGAGGGACTACCAGGGGACTGGGTTTTTATCGACTGGGCTAATATGGATAAAGAAGGGGAAGTCAGCTTTGAAGAATTACTGTTGTCCAGAAGTCTTGAAGCAGTGACTATTGCGGCAACACTGTCAAATGACATGGAATATGCAGGGGAATGTCGCAACAGAGCAAAAGAGATTAGACAGAAAGTTTTTGATGTTTTTTGGAGTGATAAAAAGGGTGCTTTTCTTCATAGTAGAAAGAATGGTGTTTTATTGGATAAAGTTACCAGATATGCCAATATGTTTGCCATCTTATTTGGTTATGTAGATGAAAAAAAGGAAAAGGAGATAAAGAAAAATGTAATCCTAAACGATGATATTCTAAAGATAACCACTCCATACATGAAATTCTATGAACTGGCATCATTATGTGAGATAGGGGAGAAAGAGAAAGCCATTGATTTTGTAAGAGACTACTGGGGAGGAATGCTAAAACTGGGAGCCACAACTTTTTGGGAATCATATGACCCTGAACAAAAAGGAGACGAACATTATGCAATGTATGGTCGTCCGTTCGGGAAGAGTTTATGCCATGCATGGGGAGCTAACCCGGTTTATTTGTTTGGCAGGTATTTGCTTGGAGTAAAGCCTACCGCTCCTGGATACAATTCTTATTTGATAGAGCCTTCTCTGGCCGGTTTGGAATGGATAAAAGGAAGGGTTCCAACGCCCAATGGGAATATTGAGGTTTTTATGGACAAAAAGGAAATCAGGGTAAAAACTGTTAAGGGAGCGGGAGCTCTCCTGATAAAAAGCAAAAAAGAACCTGAAGTGGAAGATGGTGTTTCCATAGTAAAGAGAGGTGATAACCAATATGAAATACAACTTGAGGTACCTAAAAAAGAATATACAGTTCGCTATTGGCCGATAAAATAATTTCATGAAAATGATTGTAAGTATTGATAGGAAAGGTGTTTATCAGTAGACATTAAAACTGAATGGAAATGTTCAGATTAACAATTAAATTAATATTTACTGGAGAGTTTTAAAAAAATTAATTTTATACAGAAAAATTTAAATAATGAAAAAATATATTTTTGCTGCATTTATGATGATGTTTTATCTGAGTTCTTTTTCTCAGAAAAAAATGATTGAGTTATGGCCGGATAAAGTGCCTGGAGAGATAAAGGCGAAAAGTGATCCTGTAATAGCACCATCAAAAAACGATAATGTTTTAAGGATAGCAGAAGTAACTAATCCTAAACTTGAGGTTTTTATTCCCGAGAAAATGAATGACAAACATTCAGCGGTAATAGTTTGTCCGGGAGGAGGATATACTATTCTGGCTTATGATAAGGAGGGAATAGAGATTGCCAAATGGCTGAATAAATTGGGATATGCTGCTTTTGTTCTTCAATACAGGGTTCCTAAAAAGAAGTTAGGAGCATTGCAGGATTTGCAGCGTGCTATTCGTATTGTAAGGAATGATTCGGCTAAATGGAATATTAATCCTGACAGAATTGGTGTAATAGGTTTTTCTGCAGGTGCGAGTCTCTGTGCAAGAAGTGCTACTATATTTGACCAAAAAACTTATACTCCTATAGATAAGTCTGATATTCTTTCTTGT
>Ga0172377_10005280_pt1 | contig 13274 bp, 7 predicted proteins | sample Pumphouse3metaG_FD_119749 | JGI IMG/M metagenome (GOLD analysis project Ga0172377, IMG submission 119749) | Leachate microbial communities from a municipal landfill in Southern Ontario, Canada - Pumphouse #3 metaG | ecosystem: Engineered > Solid waste > Landfill > Unclassified | place: Canada... | reverse complement strand
GGTGGCTTTGTAGTTGATCTAACCTGGGAGCATGGCACATTGAAAGAAGCTACGATCTATTCTCAAACGGGAGGAATACTCCCGCTTCGGACAGGAGCCATTTCGAAAACCTATAAGTTGAAAAGAGGAGAGTCGATCGTGGTCGATGCACAATTGAAAAGCCTTTAAAAATGTCATTTTGTCGATAAAAAAGCCTTGTTAATCTATTTGATTTGTACTCGGGGATTAGATTGATTATTTTTGCTTACTTATAAATAAAAATGTTATTAATCGAGTATAGATTACAAGTACAACAATGCAAAAAATCATTTATTCATTAATATTACTTTTCGCGCTATCTATAACGATTCATGCGCAAAGTGATATATCAGGAGGATTAATCAACGGTAAACTGGTTGATGCTATCACAGAAAAGCCAGTACCATACGGTAACATTCGAGTATTACAGCAAAAAGACAGTCTTTTTGTCACAGGTCAACCATCAGAAGAAGACGGTAAATTTTCTTTAATAGTGAATAACGGTTCATATATCGTTCATATTTCCTTTATGGGCTATAACGATGTATATAAAAATATCGTGGTAACTTCAAAAGCACCAGTCGTAGATCTGGGTACAATTTCTCTAACTCAAAACACAATTTTATTAGGAGAAACCGTAGTAACGGCCAAAGCCGCTGAAGTAGTTGTCAAGGGCGATACTTTAGAATATAACGCAGACTCATATAAAGTCACAGAAAGTGCTGTAGTTGAAGATTTGATTAAAAAGATGCCCGGAGCCGAAATAGACGAAAATGGGAAAATCACCATTAACGGTAAAGAGATTAAAAAAATATTGGTAGATGGCGAGGAGTTTTTCAGTAACGACCCCAAAGTAGCATCAAAAAATCTTCCAGCCAGAATGGTGAATAAAGTGCAAGTATTTGATAAATCGACAGATATTTCGAGGATGACCGGATTTGATGATGGCGAAGAAGAATCAGTAATCAATTTGTCGGTACGACCCGGAATGAAAGAAGGCCTATTTGGAAATGCTTTTGCCGGTTATGGCAGTAAGGAACGTTACGAAGCCAATATAATGGCCAATTACATGAAAAATAAAGATCAATTTACCTTTCTTGGCGGATTAAACAATACCAACAATGCCGGATTTTCCGACATTGCCTCAGCCACGTTTGGTGGAATGGGCGGTAGAAGAGGACGTGGCATGTCAGGAGGATCCGGGATCACCCAATCCGGGAATGCCGGTGGAAATTTCAGTAAGCAGTTTTCAAGCAAATTTAAACTCGGAGGCAACATCAGATACGGTCAAACCAATACAGACGTAACCTCTAAAGTGCACACTCAGAACCTATTAAGCTCAGGTAATACATTTGAAGACGAAAATAATGCATCCAATAATTTCAGTCGTAATTTCAATGTAGATTTACGTATGGAATGGACCCCAGACACCCTTACAAGAATTATTTTCGAGCCACAGATTGGATATTCAGATAACAATCAAACAGAAAAAGGAACTTTTTTGACGACCAATGAATTGACAGGAGATACCATAAATAATGGTAATTCAGACTATTATTCAGAAGGGAACAGTAATTCTATGGGAGCGAGATTAGATTTTAGTCGCCAGCTCGGTAAACCCGGTCGAGTTTTCAGTTTTCAGTTAAGCGGCAATACCAATGATGCAGAAAATAATGGAACCAACATATCCAACACCTATTATACAGGAACAAGGCCCGATGATATTATTGATCAGCATTTCACAAATGCAAACGCGAATAAAAGTTATCGAGGCTACGTATCATATGTAGAGCCAGTAGGTCTGAATAATTTCATTCAGTTAGCATATAATTACAATCAGAACAATTCAAAATCAGACAAAGACACCCGTTCCAAAGACCTAAGCGGAGATTACACCGTTTTGGATTCATTGTACAGCAAACGATTAGAGAACATCTTTGTAAGTCAGGAGATGGAGATTAATTTCCGTGCCGACAGAGGCGTTTATGATTATTCGATTGGATTCAGTGCCCAACCCTCCAGTTCGCGAAGCAAGACATTTATTGGCGAAGACATGATTAATGATCTTACACAAGATGTTTGGAATTTCTCGCCAATGGCACAGTTTAACTATCGTTGGAGTCGTCAGACGAATTTGCGAATCCGTTATTTTGGAGATACCGACCAACCCTCCGTACAACAGCTCTCACCCGTTGTTGATGTATCCGATCCATTGAATGTAAGATATGGAAATCCCAATTTGAAACCATCTTTTCAGCATCGTTTCAATGTACGTTACATGAATTTCGATCAAGAAAAAGGCAGTGCATACAATTTCTTTGCCAATGCCGGTTATTTGACCAATGATATTGTTTCTACCACCTTTACCGACATTAAAACCGGTAGGAAAGAGACCACATACGAGAATGTTAAAGGAAACTGGAATGCCAACGGTCGTTTAATGATGAATATCCCATTAAAATCGAATATAAAATTCTCATTCTCCTCTATGACATTTGCCGGATATAATCATATCAACGGATTTTCAAATAATGAGCCAAACTTAAGTAAAACATTAAATTTAGGTGAAGGATTAGGTATAAATTACAGATCAGATATATTTGATTTTGGAGTTCGTGGTAATGTAAATTATAATGGAGTAAAGAATTCACTTGAAGGTCAGCGAGATCAGGAATACTATAACTATAATACAACAGCAAATACTGCAATTTATTTCCCATACGATTTTACCCTTGAAAGTGATATATCTTATTCAACCAATTCCGGTTATTCCGATGGATATAAGCAAAACGAGTGGTTATGGAATGCATCCCTTCAAAAAGCGTTATTTAAAGATAAAAGTGGTACCTTGCGATTTAAAATCTATGATATATTGCAACAGCGCAGTAATATCAGCAGAAATGTGACATCAAACTTTATTCGTGACACAACGTCAAATACGCTGACAAGTTATTTTATGTTCCATTTCATATATAGATTCAATTTCTTTAAAGGCGGAGCGACAGCATCAGACATGATGCAAGGCAGACCCGGCAGGCCAGAAGGACCCGGAGGACGCGGTGGCGGAGATCATTTTCATTAATTAATAAATATATGGCATCGATAGGTTTATTAAGGAAAGATAGTCACAAAAGCAAAACTACAACCATTCTTATTCATGTAATTATTTGGTTGATTGTGTTTTTTGTGCCTATTTTTCTTACAGACAGAACAGAAGGATTCAGTTGGACAAGGATTTGGAGATCAGTTCCAGATCTTTTGTCGTTTATTCTTGTTTTCTATATCAATTTTTTATGGTTGATAAAGAGATATTTATTTAAAGGAAAAATTTGGGAATTTATCCTTATCAACCTTGGATTGATAATCATTGTCGTTTCCGTTTTGTTTACAACCCATGATTTATGGCGTAATTTCATAGAGCCCGAGCGAATGCAAGAATTTCAGCGTCGTCCAGGAAGAAGACGTGGTCCTTCGGCAATGTCGATCATAACCCGCGATATTGTTTCACTGGGATTGATTGCCGGATTAAGTGTAGCGTTCAAGATGAGTACCCATTGGTTTGAAGTAGAGGCCCAACGCAAAGAACTTGAAAAAGCTAAATCCGAAGCCGAACTACAAAATATAAAGAATCAGATCAATCCCCATTTTCTGCTTAACACACTAAATAATATCTATGCACTCATAGAATTCGACCCACCCAAAGCGCAGAAAGCCGTGTTGGATTTGAGCAAACTCCTTCGTCATCTTCTGTATGACAATAATAAGACCTTTGTTTCGTTGCGAAGTGAAGTAGATTTTATTCAAAATTATATTGAACTGATGCGTATTCGTTTATCTCCGAATGTCAAGTTAACAACCCTTTTTAATATTAAAGAGAATAAAGAAACGCAGATTTCCCCTCTAATTTTTATATCTTTGATAGAGAATGCCTTTAAGCATGGTATAAGTGCAGGTAAAGAATCGTTTATCAATATCTCCTTGACTGAGAACAATGACGGTAAATTGGAATTTATATCTATGAACAGTTATTTTCCAAAGGCTACATCAGACAAGAGTGGGAGTGGGATAGGACTTGATTTGGTAAAAAAACAGCTTGAACTTTTATACCCGAATAAATATACAATGGATGTAAACATTAATAAAGGGGTATATTCTGTGATACTGATAATTGATACAAAAGCAGATAATAATATTGAATAATGACATTAAATTGTTGGATATTAGATGATGAGCCATTTGCATTAAACCTGTTGGAAATGTATGTCAACAAAACACCGTTTCTTAATCTGACAGGTAAATTCAATAATGCTGTCTCCGCTATGGAGCAGTATGAAAAGAATAAAATAGATATTATTTTTCTGGATATCCAGATGCCCGATGTTAATGGATTGGAATTTGCTCATATGATTGAAAATTCTTATACACGCATTGTTTTTACGACCGCTTTCAGCAAGTATGCACTTGATGGTTATAAAGTGAATGCCATTGATTATTTGCTCAAGCCATTTTCTTATGCCGATTTTCTTGTCGCCGCTAAAAAAGCCCTTACCTGGTTTGAGCTCATTACGCAGAAAAAAGAACCTCAGGAGAAAGAAGAAAATTCAAGTAATGGCATTTTTGTAAAATCCGATTATAAACTCATTCAAATTCAGTATAACGATATCCTTTATATTGAGGGATTAAAAGATTATGTGAAAATCTATACACTGAACAATCCCAATCCAATATTAACTTTGATGAATCTGAAAACACTTGAAGAAGATCTTCCTAAAGATCGCTTTATCCGTGTTCACCGATCCTATATAGTTCAGAAGAACAAAATAGACAGCATTAAACGAAACCGCATAAGTATTGGTAAAAATGAAATACCAATTGGTGAAACATACCGTCAGAATCTGATTCAAGGAATTGAAAAGAGTTGATGTTGGAATATGTTAAAGCGGCGGTTATTGAAGTTAAACTTCGGAAGATGAAGAATGCAATATTAAACTAAACTGAGGAAGAAAATTGCTAAAAAAGTTAGAGAGAGGAGCAAAAATACGGTGAGATCATAGTGAGACCATAGTGAGAGTTGCGTCGAAGGTGAGTGAGACCATAGTGAGAGGAGAGTGAGACCATAGTGAGAGATGAGTGAGAGGTAGTCACAAAAAACCCTTAGATATGAAAAAATATTTTAAACTATTAGTAATTACTGCAATTGGATTAATAACTTGTTCACAGACAGGTAATAGTGCGAATGTTCAAAATGATAAAGAAATTCAGCGTCAATCTGATATTATTTCTGATATCACATTCAAAAAAACAAAAGGACAAGCCATTCTAATGGGTAAGTCGATAAAAATATTGGACAATAATCTTAATGTAAGTGAAGAATTTTCAAATATTCCACCTAGGATTGTCGAAATAATTGGAATTTCGGACAGTATTTTTAATGATACAAAAGATATTTGTAATGCATTTTGGTATGTAAAGGTTAGAGGAGAGAAAATTAACGGGATAGTTAACGGTAGACAAGTCTTTAAAATTCAAAACTCAAATCAAGATACATGTTTTACGGTTGACGATAATCAAATTGAAATCCTTACAACAAATTTTTTAGGTATGGGGGTTGATTATAATGGAGATCTGATGGGATGTCCAGTTGACCAGCCAATTCTAATCAAAGACAAAAAGAATAATTATTTTGGATTGGTAGACCTAATTCAAAATGAATATTCAAAAAAAGCAAGTTGGGACAACGAATATCCGTTTTTTGAGATCCGAAAAGATGATGGTTGCCAAGACAGAATTAAATCAATCAATATTGAAGGAGCAAAAATTATACTTAAAATACACAGAGAATTTCAAGAAGGTGAAAATGATTATGAAGTATTATTGAAATTTGAGAATGATAAGTATATAGCAGAATATCTTAATTATGGAGAGATAAAATATTAATAAATTACAGTTGCCAACAGCATGTTTAAGCCATGCTGGCAGCGGGTTTTCGTAAGTTCGCTTTATTGGTCGTCTTGTGCTAACTAGACCACTTTAAAGATGTCAATCTCATAAATTGATCTAAAATAAAAGAATTTGCAGCAACTTTAATTTACTGTTATTCAGATTAGTAATTTTCTTAATCCATCGGCTTTATCATACTTTCAATAAAAGCTACTTCTTCATCTATTAGACCATATTTTGAATAGAGTTGACGATCTATTTCATCCACCGATGTATTCCAGTCAATTTCAGAATTTGATGAAAAATCTTGGAGAGGTACGAATTGAAATTTCTCTTTTGACAAATCCTGTGAAGTCAATGTTGGAAGAATAAGAATCCTTACAAAACGAGTTTGCAAATATTTTATAAATTTTTCTGCAGACAACTTTTCATCAAATATATTTCCGACTAAGTAACTTTGTGTGCATATCTCATTAGGTTTAAGTATTTTTATCGATGATAAAACCCGAAACATTCCTTTTTTATCTGGAGTTCCAGCATGCTCAGATGTTGCTTTTGAAAAAATGACCTTATATTTATTAATCCATTCACTATTTTTAGTTACTTCTAAACGAGAAACAAAACTGATACCTCTACTGGTATACAATGATATTGCATCAGCAAAATAATCTTTTTTCCCTCTAAATGTAGTAATAAATCCAAATGGTGTTTGTGGCCCAACTGTTGTGTCTAAATTAATTTCATGCAGATTTTTAACTTTGTTTATTATCTCCAAAACTTCATTATAACGGGGAAAAATGCCTAATTGATTTAATCTTCTTTGTGAGGAACTTACAAAACCATTACTAACGCTATCGAAAGTACATTCTCCTTTATATTTTTTATTCCAAAGGAAGTAGCTAATTCCACCTGCAATGTCAACACCTGGAAAACAATCTTTTGAATCAATAAAATCCTTTATATAACAAAGACGATCATCATTTAACATTTCTTTTCGAAAATCTTCTAATCCTCTACCACCAGTAAACCAACGTGATGGAGTAATCATAGACACATAGTTGGGTTTTAATTTTTTAGCCATATCAACAAATTTGTCGAAAATCAATACTCCATAATTCTCCTTTGTAACTCCTACGTTAATTTGATACGGTGGATTACCTACTATTGCATTAAATTTCATATTGTTGTTGTTATTTGATTTCCAATAAGTTTTTCCTTTTTGTATTTTTTCAATAAATTGTGTGGGCTTGTTTTTGATTTGGTTTACGAGGTCTTTGAAATGGTGAGTGTTCGCTTTAGCTTTTCTAAAACCTACCAAAGTTCGTTTGGTTATACTTTTAGCCATAGGGGTTTTACAGATTACAAAGATATTTTCAGCCACTACACTATCCCATACACTGAGTTGCTTTTCAAGAGTGAGGTTTGGATTTAATTCCATTGGATCGTCTACACTTAAACGTGAACGGTAAATGCTATAAGCCATATAAAGCGGATAAAGACCTGATTTAGAGTTTATTTCAAGTATAAGTGAATCAGAGGCAAATGCATCTTTTGTAACTTGTCCATGATCTACAAATCGGGGTTGCTCAAGTGTTTTTTCCATTTTTTCGTCGTAAAACACAAAACCACCAAGACAATCTCCCAAGTGCATATTAACCACACGCCACGGTGTAAGTACTGTTTCTTTATCGGGATTTCGAAAGGTATTGAAAATGGTAGTTATACGCTCAATGCGTTCTTCTACACTCAGTTGATCTGCTGCACGAGCCATGGTACGGATGCGTTTTCCCGCTGCTCGAAAAACGTCGGGTTCATAGTATTTTTTAAAACTGTTGAAAATCTCTTTTGTTACACCTTTTGGCATAAACTCTTCCCAAGATTGTTGATCGATAAGAATGGCAAAGTTGTCAATAGTTATTTCCTTATCTCCATCATTCCCGTCGGCACCGTATATAAGTAATGGCATGCGAATGGATATTCCACGAAGAATAGAAATGGCGCTGTCACGATTTTTCTTCTTTTCTATTTTTTCATTCAGTAGGTTTTTTTCTTCTTCGGTGAGTTCTTTCTTACTACGGTTTTTCTTTTCAGCATTTTCTAACTTTTCATATTGTTCCTCTGTGAAGCCTTGCTTATTTATGTCAATGTCACCACTTTTCGGTATCGCCTTTGTATTTCCAATAATTCCTTTGAGTTTTTCGAAATCGTTGAGTTCTATGGTATCGAGTTTCATCAGTTGATCATTATTATAGAGATAACCATCTTCAAAGCCATTACGCACCACACGCTCAATATAAACTTTTTTGAGCTGCTCAAGCATTCCATCTACATTATAGGTAATCATTCGCGAACCATCAACGGCAATAATAGAGCAGAAGTTAAGAAATTCAGTCATGGTTTGGCGGTCACTACCTGACGTTTTACCAGCTTTTGCAGATATTTTTGCAGTTTCGGCTATCACTTTTAATGTGCGGTCGGGTGCAAAGTCAAAAACAAAACATTCTTCCTTAATTCTACCGTTAATAATGGCAGGCGTTTGTACACGGAATATGGTTTGCATATAGCCAGAAGCTGAGGTGTTGTAAGAACCGGAGAGCATAAAAACGGCTGTCCATGCAGGCACAGAAACACCCGTTGTGAGTCTTCCACATGAAAGCGTAATAGTATAGGTTTCATGTGGATTTTCACCAATAGCAGCATTCACTTTTTTGAGTGCTTCCTGATTTACTTCTTCTTCATCGCCAGCACCCGCTACATTCACAATTTTAAATTGACTGAATACTGGGTGAGCTTGAAGCATTGTACTCAATACACGTGCCTCTTTTACACCTGGCAGTAACCAAAGAGAATGACGGAAGTTACCGCGATATTCAGGGGTAGAATATGGATAGTTGCTTTCCGGGTCATTCTTACATATAAGATTGAGGAATGAACGTACATCACTTTTATGAATAAATGTGTTCTCATTGTTAACACGAAAAAATTCATGGAAATTAAAGGCAACATCTTCATCAATAAAATCTTTCAGCAGTTTACCGAGGTCGTACGTGAAGATATTGAGACATGGCAAAGTTGCATAAGGATTGGGGTCGCCAAAATGGATTTTATCCCAATCTGCTTTGGCGCGTTGTTCCATCACGTAGTCCCAGGTGTAAATTTCTTCTTCATTGTGGTCATTTAACAAATTGAAAGGTGTACCTGAAAGCTGTAGAACTTTGGTATCTTTTTTTACCAATTCGCTCATAACATTTTTACCAAGTTCGGTTTGAGTGCCTTCGTGAGCCTCATCAACAATTATCAAATTCCATGGGGTGTCAAACACTTCATTGTTTTTATCAAAAATACCTCCTACGATTTCTGAACCACGCAGGTCTTGCATAGATGCAAAATAGACATAATGACCTCCATCCGTTTGGTACTTTTTTTCGAGCGTGACAAATGTATCACCATTGTTTTTCGAACCATAAGTAAAATCGGGGCAGTCGTAAAATATTTTACCAAAATCTTCAAACCAACCAGCATCCACTACTGGGCGATGTGTAAGAATAAGTGTTCGCTGGTAATTCATGTCTTTAACAACTTGAAGTGAAGAAAGGGTTTTGCCAAAGCGCATTTTAGCGTACCATAACATTTCGTTGCTTCTCCTAAAATGCTTCTTTGTCTTTTCTATTGCATCTTGTTGTTCCGGACGAAATACAATGGGACTACGGTCTGTGCTGATTTCACTTGCATTTAGCGAATCTTTACCTGCTTTAACTGCTGCAATGGCTTTTTTAACCGTTTCAAGGTCGGTAATAAACCATTCATTAGCTTTATTTTCTATATCAAAAAATTTCTTCTTAATGCCTGAACGTACCAAAACATTATGCACTTCTTTATCAGAGAAAGCTTGAATTGTTCCTTTTTTAGCATATACAGAAACCTCTGTATAAAGTAATTCATATCGAATACCTGCAGTTTGTGTGTAACTGTTTATTCTTTTTTTTGCGGCTTCATTAAGGGCTTTACTGTTGGGTTCAAGTCCCCATATGTCTTCGTTATCGGAAGTAGTTTCACCTATTTTAAGACAGCCATTATGTTCCTCATCATTAATACGGAACACATAAATCAATTTAAGTTTTAATGAAGAAGTAAATTTCATATATATTTCATTAAGTCAATAAATCTTATTTTATGCCCTTTTTTCCCTGTTTCGGGGTCTTTGTTCCCCCAGTCTTTCACGAGGCAGTAAATTCCATTATGCTTTGTTATAATGTCTTTTTGGCAACCATAACAGGGCGTTTTTTCTTTATCTCCAAAAAATAGTTGAGTGATTTCATCACTACAACTATTCGGTACAACACCTTTCATTCCATCCATTTGCCAAACATTCCACGATATTATGTAGGCTATATATTTAATGGATTTAAGTGCTGGGTATTTTTCAAACTTTTTTAAAAAGTGCTCAATAAAGGCAAAAAACATTGCTTCGCGTGCAAGAAGCAGGCTATCGCCTTGCCATTCAAAAGCGTAAGTATTCTGATAAGCAATTTGTGCAGCTTTGAGCCATTCACCGGATGTATCTACATTTTCACTTATTACACGCAACTTTCTGTCTAGTAAACCGATTCTATTTTCAATCGGAATATATTCACCTGTTGTTGTATCATATCGGCTGGTTATATAAGGTGCTTCTCCACAAGTCATTTCAAGACGGGTATCTCGAACATAATGTTTCCATGTTTTACCCTCAGGAAATGTGATTTTTTCTTTATTTGCATGCCAGATATGTGATCCATCATCATTTGTAATTTCAATATTGAACACATTTTCCCGACCAAACCAGACATTATCAATCAAATTGTTTTGTGCGTTGCAAATCCAAGAGGGAGTAAATACTTCTGCCATATCCCGCACCCGTGTCTGTTGGAGCTCTTTATCTTTTTTCACTCGTGGCATAATAACATAGCCACGTTCACCTGTAATGAGTTCTGATAAAATTGGTGAAGCAAAATCATAATCTTTCCCAAGGTCTTGGTAGTTATCTGTTGCCCAAAAAATATTCCTTTGTGTAGAATGGTCACGTAAAAGAATGTCTAATACCTCTGGGTACTGCTCACGTATATCGTTTTCAAATATGTCAATCTCGTCGAACATTAATAGAATAATTTTATTATCTGTTTAATTACTCAAATGAAGAATGTATTAGTCTTTGTTTTTTTCAAAACTACATGTTTATACTATTAAAGTAATAAATCATATAATGCAGGGATTATAGCCGTACAATAAAAAAGGACACTGGCTTTTAGCTTTGCCATGCAAATATAATTATTATTTAATACAAAAAGTTAATGATTTTAATCAAAAAAATTATCGATTTGTAGTTATGATTTTGTTATAATGAATAGTAATAGTCTTTAATCTTTTTAGCCATAAGTTTTCTGCGTTCAAGAAGAAAGTCATCATAATTCATAACATCCATTGAAACAACATTTTCAGGAATACAATTGATCCTTAAATTTTCCTTTAATAATGCCTCATCGGTGATATTACCATACTTCAATGCTTTTGTATTACATTGTTCGAAAACAGTATTGAAGTACTCATTAGGAGCTTTTACGCCTATCGAAATATTTGTTGCAGTATCAAGATATGTATAGTTAGCAATCTGATTATATTTTGATTTTTCAGTAATTCCATTTTTTTGTAAATACACTTTCGGAAAAATGTGGTGAATATCTCCCATTGTTGTTATTAAGTCACGTACTTTGGTTCCGTTCATCATTAGAGAATTATCACTACCATGAACTTGCGCCGCCAAAAAGACATTAAAAAAAGGACTATTGATTGCAGAAGTTTCTAAATTTTGAACTAATCCTATTTCCCAAAACGTATCAGAAAGATTAGAGTCTTCCATTTCATTGAAGTATTCTAAAAAACCTTTTTCTTCAATTCTGCGAATATCTAAATCCATTGCAGTTTCCGGAGAAGTAATGTACCTGCTTGTTAAAGTGGAAAATACATACCATTTTGAAACAAAATGTTTTATCTGTGTTTTTTCAATTTTACTGTTGTTGTTTAAAATCAGATAAAGTGTATATGCAAAATCTAATGTCATTTGTGAGTTTATCAACCTATCCGAAATGAAACCAGCCGATTTTAAAGCGAGAGTAAAGTTTGTAAATGAAAATTCATTCATAAAATACATTACGCCATCTGTAAGTTTTTCGAATGATAATTCAGCTATTTCCTCTTTGTAATCGCGAGTTTCAAAATCACGACCACCAAGCAAACTAACCAAATCTTTCATTTTTCCCCGACCAAATTTGTGCATAAAGGCAACACGTAAAATATCACCATATCCAGGGTTAAATATATCTTCTTTATCATCTTTAAGCCATTTGATTTTAGGAGCAAATTTTGTTTCCATAAAATCTTTATCTTTTATCATCTCATTGTACCATTCAGGTTGAGCTGCTAAATGAGAGAAATAATCGATCGCTTTTCGCAGAACGTTACCGCCATATTTTACATTAGCAGCTATTTTGGACATGGCAAAGTCGGATTGATTTAATTTTGCTCCCTGACTATTTATTCTAATAAATATATCAGTTACTTCATCAATTGTTAATTCCTTATCCAATGTGATTACACCTATCTGGCGGTTTTTAATTCCAATTAAATTATCGATGATATCATGTAATCTATCGGAATCCATTTCTTCATTGACTTCACAATATTGTGAAACAAAACTTCCTCGTTTAAAATCTGGTTTAAAAACATCTGAAATATCACTAATCCATTTTTTATCTTTCAATATGGCACTGTCTTGAACTTTAAAAACCTCTTCTTCGTCATTTGCTATTGGATTAAATGAGATTTTTATTCTTTTCTTTTCAAAATCAGAGTTGATTACTTCCATTCCCATTATTGATGTCATTAGTGCAGTGACACGTTGTTGACCATCAATCATTATTTTTTTCCCTTCTGATAATGATCCATCTTTCAATTTCATGTTTGGACTTTGAGAAATGATTAGGTAGCCAGTGGGATAACCTGTATAAAGCGAATCAATCAGATCCCGCACTTGGGAAGGTTTCCACACAAAAGGTCTTTGTATCTCCGGTATAGCTATTTCGTTTGACTTGATGTAATTTAGTACTTGTTCTACTGCAATATTAGAAGCATTGTATTTTTCTGCCATAATTCTTAAATTAAATTTTTCTGATTAACTAAAAAACTGTCAATTACCCTTTTCGACTACACAAAGGGCATACCCATTTAAATACATTCCACAAAAATAACAATTATTTAAATTAAAACATCACTACTGTCCG
>Ga0172377_10005278_pt1 | contig 13276 bp, 11 predicted proteins | sample Pumphouse3metaG_FD_119749 | JGI IMG/M metagenome (GOLD analysis project Ga0172377, IMG submission 119749) | Leachate microbial communities from a municipal landfill in Southern Ontario, Canada - Pumphouse #3 metaG | ecosystem: Engineered > Solid waste > Landfill > Unclassified | place: Canada... | reverse complement strand
TGTGATTTTGATAAGATGATGGAGCTATTTAAAACTTATCAAATCGACGGTGTGATTAATCTGGCTGCTGAGAGTCATGTGGATAGAAGCATTAAGGATCCGTTTACTTTTGCGCATACGAATGTGATGGGTACGCTTACGTTACTTCAGGCGGCAAAGTTGAGCTGGGAGGCTTCTGCTACAGGTTTTGAGGGGAAACGGTATTATCAGATTTCTACCGATGAGGTGTATGGGGCGTTGGCGTTTGACGGTACGCTCTTTACGGAGGATACGAAATATCTGCCTCATAGTCCATATTCGGCCAGTAAGGCAAGCGCGGATCATTTTGTAAGAGCTTTCCATGATACTTACGGTATGCCGACCATTATTACGAATTGTTCGAATAATTATGGTCCTTATCAGTTTCCCGAGAAGTTGATTCCTCTATTTATCAATAATATCCGTCATGGTAAACCGCTACCGGTTTATGGAAAGGGCGAAAATGTGCGCGATTGGTTATATGTTGTCGATCATGCACGGGCTATCGATCTGGTTTTTCACGAAGGTAAGACGGCAGACACTTATAATATAGGAGGATTTAATGAATGGAAGAATATTGATTTGATTAAGGTAATTATCAAAACCGTTGATCGTCTTCTTGGTTATGAGGAAGGTCATTCCTTAAAACTTATTACACATGTAACCGATCGTAAAGGGCATGATCTGAGGTATGCCATTGATTCTACCAAACTCAAAAACGAATTGGGTTGGGAGCCGAGTTTGCAATTTGAAGAAGGTATAGAAAAAACCGTTCGCTGGTATTTGGATAATCAAGCATGGATGGATCATATCACCTCCGGAGCCTATCAGAAATATTATGAAGACATGTATAAGAATAGATAAAAGTTAACCATCTGTTCTGCGACAACAAAATCGATAAGAAGTATATTGGGCGTTCTGTGAATTTTGATAAAAATACTTCAAAGTGTGTTTTTATCAAGTATAAATCTGCGTGTACGAATAAAAAAGTCTCGTATCTCTTTTTTATTCATAAAAAATATCTAATTTTGTGGCCAATTGTAAAGTGTAGTTTGCAAAATGGATAATTCAATTATACATACTGGTATCGTGAATGATATTCAAGGTACCTGTGTCTCAGTGAAAATAATACAAGTTTCTGCCTGCGCTACGTGTGGAGCAAAGGGGCTTTGTTCGTCGTCTGACAGCAAAGAAAAAATGGTTGATGTAACAGTTTCCGATACATCTCCTTATAAAAAGGGTGATGAAGTGGAACTAGTGGGGCGAACATCAATGGGGTTAAAGGCGGTTGGTATAGCTTTTGTTGTACCGTTTCTGCTTCTTATTGTTTCGCTGTTTGCTTTTATCGCTTTGCTAGATAACGAGTTAGTGGCTTCTGCTTTATCTTTAGGTATAGTGGCTGTTTTCTATTTTATTTTGTCGCTGAATAAATCTGCTTTAAAGAAACAATTTTCATTTACAATAAAACCAATAAAAAAATAGTAAGATTATGAATTTGATTCTAATTGCAGTAATTTCTTTAGGTGCCATAGCGTTGATTTCAGCGCTTATCTTATTTTTGGCTTCTAAGAAGTTTGCTGTGTTTGAAGACCCTCGAATTACAGAAGTGGCTAAGGTTTTGCCTCAAGCTAATTGTGGTGGTTGTGGTTACCCCGGTTGTAGTGGCTTTGCAAACGCTTGTGTAAAAGCTGGTTCCTTGCAAGGTAAGTACTGCACGGTTGGTGGTCAGCCAGTTATGACGAAGGTTGCATCAATTCTCGGACTTGAAGTGGAAGAGGCTGAGCCTACAGTTGCTGTCGTGAGATGTAACGGTACATGTGAGCATCGTCCACTTGTAAGTCGCAATGACGGTACGCGATCTTGTGCTATAACTTCTTTGCTTTATGGTGGAGAAACTGGATGTAGTTATGGTTGCTTGGGAGGCGGTGATTGTGTGAATGCTTGCCAGTTTGATGCAATCCATATGAATCCGGTAACCGGACTTCCCGAGGTTGACGAAGATAAGTGTACATCTTGTGGTGCTTGTGTAAAAGCTTGTCCGAGAAATATAATTGAGGTTCGTCCGAAGGGAAAGAAATCTCGCCGTGTCTATGTCTCTTGTGTAAATAAAGATAGGGGACCTATTGCCAAAAAGGCTTGTGAAGTCAGTTGTATAGGTTGTGGTAAATGTGTGAAAGTATGTCCTTTCGGTGCTATTACGCTTGAAAATAATTTGGCATATATAGATCCTAATGTTTGCAAGTCTTGCAGAAAATGTGTAGATGTTTGTCCGCAACATGCCATTGTTGAATTGAATTTTCCTCCTCACAAACCGAAAATCGCGGTTGTTGAAGAAGTTGATTCTACTAAAACGATAGAAACTCCGAAGGCTGTAGAAGCTGTGGCTGTTTCTGTTGATTCTCCCAAAGAAAATAATAATTGAATAAATCATAGAGTTGTATGTTAAAGACATTTTCAATCGGTGGAGTTCATCCACAAGAAAATAAGTTATCAGCACATCAGTCTATTATCAAAGCTGCAATTCCTCCACAAGTAGCTATCTTGTTGAGCCAGCATATAGGAGCTCCTGCCAAACCTTTGGTTGCAAAAGGTGATACTGTGAAGGTTGGCATGAAGATTGCAGAACTCGGAGGCTTTGTTTCTGCCGCTATTCATTCTTCTGTGAGTGGAAAAGTATTGAAAATAGATAATGTTATTGATGCCAGCGGATACCCGAAACCTGCTATTATCATTAATGTGGAAGGTGATGAGTGGGAAGAGACTATCGATCGTTCCGATACGCTAGTTAAAGAGTGTAAATTCTCGTCTGAAGAAATAATTAAGAAACTTACTGATTGCGGTATTGTCGGTATGGGAGGCGCATGTTTCCCTACGCAAGTCAAACTTTGTCCGCCTCCTGCCTTCAAAGCGCAATGTGTTATTATCAATGGTGTTGAGTGTGAACCATACTTGACGGCAGATCATCAGCTGATGCTTGAGCATGCCGAGGAAATTATGGTCGGTGTTTCTATCTTGATGAAAGCTGCGAAAGTTAATAAGGCTTTTATCGCAATAGAAAATAACAAACCCGATGCTATTGAACTACTGAAGAAGACCGCTTCAAGTTATCCTGGTATTGAGGTCGTACCTTTAAAAATGAAATATCCGCAGGGTGGTGAGAAACAACTTATTGATGCGGTGACTGATCGTCAGGTTGCTAGTGGTGCTTTGCCTATTTCTGTCGGAGTTATTGTGCAGAATGTTGGTACCACATTTGCTGTTTATCAAGCCATCCAGAAAAATAAACCTTTGTTTGAACGTGTAATAACGATAACGGGTAATTCTTTAGCCAAACCGTCTAATCTCTTGGCGAGAATCGGTACTCCATTACGCCAGTTGGTTGATGCCTGTGGAGGTTTGCCCGATGATACCGGTAAGGTTATTAGTGGTGGTCCGATGATGGGTAAAGCGCTGATAAACCTTGATGTGCCGATGACTAAAGGTAGTTCCGGACTGTTGATTATGAACGAAGAAGAGGCTAAACGTGGTGAAATTCATCCCTGTATTCGTTGTGCTAAATGTGTTGATGCTTGTTCTATGGGACTTGAACCGTATCTGCTTGCTCAACTTGCCGCTCACGGTGAGTTTGAGAGAATGGAAAAAGAAAGAATCATGGATTGTATAGAATGTGGTTGTTGTCAGTTCACTTGTCCGTCCAATCGTCCCATTCTTGATTATTGTAGACTGGGAAAAAATAAGGTTGGCGCAATGATTCGAGCTCGTAAAGCGAAAAAATAACAAAGATGGAAAATAAATTATTTGTATCTCTTTCTCCGCATGTTCATAGCGAAGATACTGTAAAGAGAAATATGCATGGTGTGCTTATTGCATTGATACCGGCCTTTTTCGTTTCACTTGTCGTTTTCGGGATAGGTGCATTGATTGTTACGGTCACATCTGTTGCCGCATGTCTGTTTTTTGAATGGGCTATCGGTAAGTATATCATGAAAAGTAAAACGACGACTATCGGTGATTGTTCTGCTATTATTACCGGAGTATTATTAGCTTTCAATTTGCCTTCAAACCTTCCGATATGGATTATTATTCTTGGCGCTTTATTTGCTATCGGTGTGGCTAAAATGCCATTTGGTGGTCTGGGCTGCAATCCTGTTAATCCTGCTTTGGCCGGTCGTGTGTTTCTGTTAATTTCATTTCCCGTACAAATGACTTCTTGGCCGGTTGTAGGGCAGATCACTTCTTATGCTGATGCAACGACTGCTGCTACTCCACTAGCTATAATGAAAGGGGTGATTAATGGTACTTCGGGTGTTTCACTTAATCAGTTGCCTAGTGCCTGGAATCTTTTTATTGGTACCAATGCCGGTAGTATAGGTGAAATTAGTGCTGCAGCTTTGTTGCTTGGATTAATTTTCATGCTATGGAAAAAGATTATAACTTGGCATATTCCGGTTAGTATATTAGCTACGGTATTTGTTTTTACAGGTATTATGCATTTGGTTAATCCTGTTGAGTATGCCAGACCATTGATTCAGTTGCTGTCAGGAGGTTTGATGCTCGGGGCAATTTTCATGGCTACCGATTATGTAACTTCTCCTATGAACAAAAAAGGAATGTTGATCTACGGATTTTTCATAGGAGTGCTGACCGTAGTTATTCGTTTGTTTGGCTCTTATCCGGAAGGTATGTCGTTTGCCATTTTAATCATGAACTGCTTTACTCCGCTCATTAATATCTATTGTAAACCTAAACGCTTTGGGGAGGTGGCTAAGAAGAAATGAAAAAATTAGAATCATCATTAAAGAATATGGTATTTGTGCTTACGGGTACGACAGTAATATGTGTTGCATTACTTGCCTATGTTAATTTGCTGACTGCAGAACCAATAGCTAAGGCTAATGCGAATATCTTGAATACCGCATTAAAAGAGGTTCTTCCTGCTTACGATAATAATCCTGTGACGGAGGCAGATACTGTTTTCGGTGAAAAGGATGGTAAAAAGACAGTGAAATATATTATTTATCCAGCCAAAAATAATAACAAATTGGTAGGTACCGCTGTAAAGTCCGAATCTTTGGGCTTTGGTGGCGAGTTAACTGTACTTGTCGGTTTTCAGGCCGATGGGAAGGTATATGGCTATTCTGTATTGAGTCATTCTGAAACTCCGGGATTGGGCTCTAAATCAGTGAGTTGGTTTAAGAAGGGCAGCAAGGGTGATATTATCGGAATGAATCCCGGCGAGAAACCGCTAATTGTGAAGAAGGATGGGGGACAAGTGGATGCTATCACTGCTGCAACTATTACTTCAAGAGCGTTTTTGCGTGCTGTTAACAGTGCTTATGAAGCATTTAAAAATAATGGTGAAAAGCCTAATGGCATGACTGGTGCTACGAAACATGTTGAACCGTCTGATTCTATCAGTACTAAATAAGATAAGAAAGGTATAGAAAATGAATAACATCAAAGTTTTTCTAAACGGATTGATCAAAGAAAATCCGACGTTTGTACTAATGCTCGGTATGTGTCCGACGTTGGGCACTACCTCTTCGGCTATTAACGGTATGAGTATGGGATTGGCCACCATGTTTGTCTTAATTTGTTCTAATACAGTTATTTCGCTGTTGAAGAATCTGATTCCTGATATGGTAAGGATACCATCGTTTATTGTTGTCATTGCTTCTTTTGTTACATTACTGCAAATGGTGATGCAAGCTTATGTACCAGGATTATATACGACATTAGGTATATTCATTCCACTTATTGTGGTTAATTGTATCGTATTGGGACGTGCTGAGGCATTTGCTGCCAAGAATACGCCGGTGGCTTCTTTTTTTGACGGATTAGGTATGGGACTTGGTTTTACAATTGCGTTGACATTACTTGGAGCTTTACGTGAAATCTTGGGTACAGGTAAAATTTTTGGTATGACACTATTCCCTGAGAATTATGGTATGTTGATGTTTGTATTGGCTCCCGGAGCATTTATTGTTTTGGGATTTCTCATTGCATTTATTAACAGTTTCAAAAAAGTGTAATTTAATAAAAGACAATTATGGAATATATATTAATATTTATATCGGCGATTTTTGTCAATAACATTGTATTATCTCAGTTCTTGGGGATTTGTCCATTTTTGGGTGTCTCGAAGAAGATCGATACGGCTATGGGAATGGGGGCAGCTGTAACTTTTGTGCTTACTATTGCTACCATTGTCACATTCTTAATACAGAAATTGGTACTAGATGCCTTTGGCTTACAGTATTTGCAGACTATAACCTTTATTTTGGTTATTGCTGCATTGGTACAAATGGTTGAAATCATTCTTAAAAAAGTTTCACCGGCACTTTATCAGGCTCTAGGCGTTTATTTACCACTTATTACAACCAATTGTTGTATTCTTGGTGTGGCTATATTGGTAATTCAGAAAGATTTTAATTTGCTGACAGGTGTTGTCTATGCTTTTTCTACGGCTTTGGGCTTTGCGTTGGCATTGGTGGTTTTTTCCGGTATTCGTGAGCAGATGAGCTTGGTCAATGTCCCGAAAGGTATGAGGGGAACGCCGATTGCATTAATAACCGCAGGATTACTAGCCATGGCTTTTATGGGCTTTTCCGGTTTAGTATAATTGCCCTGATTATCTCTATAAAACGTTTAATCAATTAAATTGAAATTATGAAAGGAAAAATCTTAGTTACTGGTGGTACCGGTTTTATTGGTTCCCACACTGTGGTTGAACTGCAGAAAGCCGGACATGAAGTTGTTATTGTTGATAATCTCTCCAATTCAAGTGCTGATGTAGTTGACAATATAGAGAAAGTTTCGGGAATACGTCCTGCTTTTGAAAAATTGGATTGTACGAATCTGGATGCTATGAAAGGTTTGTTTGAAAAGCATAAAGGTATTAATGCCATTATTCATTTTGCAGCCAGTAAGGCTGTTGGTGAATCGGTAGAAAAACCGTTACTCTATTATCGTAATAATATTGTGTCGTTGATTAATCTACTTGAGCTAATGCCTAAATATGCAGTTGAAGGTATTGTTTTCTCTTCTTCTTGTACGGTTTACGGTCAACCGGATAAATTGCCTGTAACAGAAGAGGCTCCGATTAAGAAAGCTGAATCTCCTTATGGTAATACTAAGCAGATAAACGAAGAAATTATCCGTGATACTGTAGCTTCGGGTTCACCTATCAAGTCAATTTTATTGAGATATTTCAACCCGATCGGTGCTCATCCTTCTGCTCTTTTAGGAGAGTTACCACTTGGTGTACCCTGTAATTTAATTCCTTATTTGACTCAGACAGCTCTTGGTCTTCGCAAAATCTTGAACGTATTTGGTGGTGATTATAATACTCCGGATGGTTCATGTATTCGTGATTATATCAATGTTGTAGATTTGGCTAAGGCTCATGTATTTGCTATAGCTCGTATTTTTGAGAACAAACAGAAAGAAAAGGTTGAAGTTTTTAATATTGGTACCGGGCAGGGACTATCAGTTCTCGAATTGATCCATACTTTTGAAAAAGCTACCGGTGTTAAATTGAATTATAAAATAGTTGACAGAAGGCCTGGTGATATTGAACAGGTTTGGGCTGATCCTTCAAAAGCTAATAATGAGCTTGGATGGAAGGCTGAGACAACGATCGAAGATACTTTGCGTTCGGCTTGGAATTGGCAGAAAGAACTTCGCAAAAGAGGTATCCAATAAATCTTTGATGATAAGATTCTTTTGATAGACCTTATCGTCAAAAATGTAAATATATCATAAAAAGGAAGCATAACAAGTTTTAAGTTATGCTTCCTTTGTGAGTTGTAAGTACTTGTTGTGTTTTATAACATAATCTGTAATTTGTTATATGGAATTTTATTTTATATTTTTGTAAATTATAAACTAAATTTAGAGTAAACTGATGTTTTCGTATAGTCTAATAAAATGAGAATATGAAAGTAGAAATTAGCGCACCTCAACTTTTATCAATAGTATATACAAAGAAATGTCGTCCTTCTATTTATTGTGATAAATTGCATAGCTTATCCGAGAAAGAGTGGAAGCGTATAACTTATATGTATTTTCAGGAAGAACGATTAGGTATTTTTAGTTCTAGTGGTATGGAGAGTCTTCGTGCGATTAAATCGCGTATAAGATATGATAAAGGTGAGAGCTTTAGTGAATTGATGCGTTTAAAACGTGAAGCTTCTGTTACCCGTCTGCGGATTCATGAATTTATCAAAAAAAGAATTACTTTGCAAGTACATGACTTGATGTTGATTAATAGCGACAAGTCAGTGAAAATGGCTAATGAGGCTTTAAGTATGCATTTTAGTCTGCGCAAATTAGAGCAAGTATTTCTTGTCTTTGAACGGAATATGGATTGGTTAAACAAATTCTATGAATTGGATTTGAAGATTGATTATTTAGTCAAGGATCTTAAAAAATATTATATTCCTGATGATGAGCGTACGAAGTTGCGCTATAAATTATATAAATTGAAAGAGGCATTGCAAGTTTTGCCACTCGACGATTGTGATGCCTTGTTCACTCAAGTGAAAGTGAAAGTAGATTCTTTTTTTGTTAAGCCGAATATTATTAACCAAGCGGCTTTATTAATATCATAATATTCCTTCATAGAAAAAGTTTTTTTTATTTGTGTTGAAGCTGCTCAATTGATGATGGTTGTTCGGTGGAAATATGCCATAGACTGAAGATCCTGAACCACTTAGAGAGGCATATACTGCTCCCTTATTATATAGTGCTTTTTTAATTTCTGCGATTTCCCGATATTGAGGGAAAATGTATGATTCAAAATCGTTAACTAATTTGTTTTTCCATTCTTTAATGGGCAAAGTTATGATTTCTTTTAATGGTTGTCTATTGCTTTGAGGGTGAATGTGTGCAAAGGCTTCTTTGGTAGAGATGAAAATATCCGGTTTTACGATGACAATTCCATATCCCTTGAGCGAGAGTGGAATGGAACTGAAAATATTACCGATGCCACTAGCAAAGGTGGGCTCGTTATTAATAAAAAAAGCACAATCAGCCCCCAATATACTTGCTTCAGTTTCTAATTGTTTGTCAGAAAGTTTGAGTGAAAATTTCTTATTTAATAATTTCAGCATAAAAGCTGCATCAGAAGATCCCCCTCCTAATCCTGCTCCCGATGGAATATGTTTGTATAAATGTATCTCGGTAGATGGTAGATTATATTTTTGTTTAAATAATAAGAAAGCTTTGACAACCAAATTGTTTTGAATAGGTGAATCAATTTTTATGCCATAAGTTTGTAGACGAAATGATTTTTCATCAAAAGGTCGTTGGTCGATTTCTTGAGCTTTTAGTTCTCGAATCTCCAGAGCATCTTTTATCATTACCGGATATAAGACAGTTTCTAAATTATGATATTTATCCGTTCGTTCCTCTGTGATATGCAGACCGAGATTTATTTTTGCATTAGGAAAAGTTATCATTCGATATAAAACTAAAGTGTGGTTATTTTTGAAACATTTTCTATTATCGGTGCAAAGTTAATAAAAAAATCTTTTACCTTTGTTTTCTCTTTCCATTTCTTATGGAAATATAATTTTATTGATTTCAAATTTTTTATTACACATGGCAGAACAAAGGAAAAACAGTTACAGACAGAAAAAACAGGTAGAGCCGGTGAGCGATTACGGTCGTATACAACCGCAGGCTCCTGAGTTGGAAGAGGCTGTTCTTGGTGCCTTGATGATTGAAAAGGACGCCTATTCCGAAGTGAATGAAATTTTGCGTCCCGAGTCGTTTTATGAACATCGCAATCAATTGATTTATCAGGCCATTACTGATTTGGCTGTTAATCAAAAGCCGGTTGATATTCTTACTGTCAAAGAGCAACTCAGCAAGATGGGAGTGCTTGAAGAAGTAGGTGGCCCGTTTTATATTGCTCAACTGAGTAGTAAAGTAGCATCATCGGCTCATATCGAATATCATGCGCGCATCATTGCTCAGAAAGCTTTGGCGCGCGAATTGATTACATTTACAAGTAATGTTGAAGCAAAAGCTTTTGATGAGTCTCTTGATGTCGACGATTTAATGCAGGAGGCTGAAGGAAAATTGTTTGAGATTTCACAGCAGAACTTGAAGAAGGATTATACGCAGATCAATCCCATTATTTCAGAAGCTTACCAGATGATAAAGAAAGCTGCTGCTCGTCCCGATGGATTGAGTGGTCTGGAAAGTGGGTTCAAGGGCCTAGATAAAATCACAGGTGGCTGGCAACGTTCCGATTTAATTATTATCGCAGCCCGTCCGGCCATGGGTAAAACTGCTTTTGTGCTTTCAATGGCCAAGAATATTGCTGTTGATTTTCGGAAACCTGTAGCGTTCTTTTCGCTTGAGATGAGTAATGTCCAGCTGGTTAATCGTTTGATTTCCAATGTATCGTGTATTCCAAGTGAGAAAATAAAAAGCGGTCAGCTGGCGCCTTACGAGTGGCAGCAGTTGGATTATATGCTGAAAAATCTAATAGATGCTCCATTGTATGTTGATGATACACCATCTTTGTCGGTTTTTGAATTGAGAACAAAGGCAAGGCGACTAGTCCGTGAACATCATGTAGAAATCATAATTATTGATTATTTGCAATTGATGAATGCCAGTGGCATGAGTTACGGTAACCGTCAGGAGGAGGTGAGTACAATTTCACGATCATTGAAAGGATTGGCTAAGGAATTAAATATCCCTATTGTAGCATTATCGCAATTGAATCGTGGTGTTGAAACGCGTGAAGGAGCCGATGGTAAACGTCCTCAATTGAGTGATTTACGTGAGTCAGGTGCAATAGAACAGGATGCCGATTTAGTTTGTTTTATACATCGTCCCGAATATTATAAAATATTTACTGATCCTGCAGGAAATGACTTGCACGGTATGGGTGAAATTATTATTGCCAAGCATCGTAATGGTGCCGTCGGTGATGTTAAACTTCGATTTAAGGCCGAACAGACATTGTTTACGAACCCTGATGATGATATACCGATGCCTGAAGTAGGTGCTATGGTAGGTTCTCGTATGAATGGGGGACAGCAGTCAGCTTCTGTATCTCCAGAAAAATCTATTCAGTCAGATAATCCGTTCAGAGGTGAATTGACGGATGTTCCGTTCTAAATTAATACTCTTATTTTTTTTACTCGTTTACAGTGACTTACAGGCTCGTCAATTATAAAAAGTTGGATTATATACTTATTCTCCCAAAAATTCTTATTAATTTTGCGAGTCAAAATATGAATAATAAATAATTAATATAATATGAATATTTCTTATAATTGGCTGAAAGAATATGTTGATTTTGATCTAACTCCAAATGAAGTAGCTGATGCTCTTACCTCCATCGGTCTTGAAACCGGTAGTGTTGATGAAGTTCAAAGTGTAAAAGGTGGTATGCAAGGATTGGTTATAGGCGAAGTGTTGACTTGTGTGAGTCATCCGAATTCAGACCATTTACATGTTACTACTATCAATTTGGGTAGTGGGGAACCGGAACAGATTGTTTGCGGTGCACCTAATGTAGCTGTCGGACAAAAAGTAGTTGTTGCTACACTTGGTGCTAAGTTATATGACGGTGACAACTGCATTACAATTAAAAAATCAAAATTGCGCGGTGTAGAATCAAATGGTATGCTTTGTGCCGAAGATGAAATAGGTGTTGGAACCGATCATTCAGGTATTATTGTATTACCGGCAGATGTTAAACCCGGTATGTTGGCTAAAGATTATTATGGAGTTAAAACTGATTATTTATTTGAAGTAGATATTACACCTAATCGTGCTGATGCCTGTTCTCATTATGGTGTTGCGCGTGATCTATACGCCTATCTCCTTCGTCATGGTGTGACGACTACGTTGAAACGTCCGTCGGTCAATACTTTCAAGGTAGAAAACCAAGATGTTGATATTGATATAACAATCGAGAATGCTGAAGCTTGCCCGCACTATACAGGTGTTGCAATAAAGGGAGTGACGGTAAAAGAGAGTCCTGAATGGTTGCAGAATAAGCTGCGTATAATTGGTTTGCGTCCCATAAATAATATTGTAGATATCACGAATTATATTGTTCATGCTTTTGGACAGCCCTTACATTGCTTTGATGCAGATAAAATTAAGGGCAATAAGATAATTGTAAAAACATTACCCGAAGGTACACCTTTTGTTACATTAGATGGCATTGAACATAAGTTAGATAAAAAAGACTTGATGATTTGTAATGCCGAAGAACCGATGTGTATTGCTGGTGTCTTTGGCGGTTTAGATTCCGGAACAACAGAGACTTCGAAGAATATATTTCTTGAGAGTGCATATTTTCATCCGACATGGATTAGAAAAACCGCTCGTCGTTATGGCTTGAATACTGATGCATCTTTCAGATATGAACGTGGTATCGATCCTAATAATCAAATTTATTGCTTGAAGATGGCAGCTTTGATGGTGAAAGAGTTAGCAGGAGGCATTATTTCTAGTGATATCAAAGATGTTAGTCATGCTATTTTCCCCGATTTTATAGTTCACCTTACTTATAATGAAGTAAATTCACTTATAGGCAAGGTCATTCCTGTTGAAATGATCAAGAATATAGTTACGAGTCTTGAAATGAAGATTTCAGAGGAAACGCCGGAAGGTTTGACATTAGCTGTTCCACCGTATCGTGTAGATGTTCAACGTCCTTGTGATGTGATAGAAGATATTCTTCGTATCTATGGATATAATAACGTAGAGATACTGGATACTTTGAAATCGAGTTTGACTACTAAAGGGGATATTGATAGATCAGTCAAGTTGCAGAATATCATTTCAGAGCAATTGGTTGGTTGCGGATTCAACGAAATCATGAATAATTCGCTGACTCGCTCTTCTTACTATAATGAATTGAAATTTTATCCTGCTGATCATGAGGTAAAATTACTCAATCCATTGAGTAATGATTTGAATGTAATGCGTCAAACTTTATTGTTCGGTGGTTTGGAAAGTATATCACATAATGTGAATAGAAAGAATGCTGATTTGAGGTTCTTCGAATTTGGTAATTGTTATTATTTTGATGTTGCCAAGAGGAATCCTGAGAAGTTGCTTGGTGCCTATTCCGAAGATTATCATTTGGGCTTATGGATTACTGGAAAGATAGCTGTTAATTCTTGGGCTCATCCCGAAGAAGATAGTTCAGTATATCAATTAAAGGCATATGTAGAGAATATCTTCAAGCGTTTGGGACTGATGAATGCACATGATTTTA